>Ga0129333_10007921_pt1 | contig 10019 bp, 8 predicted proteins | sample CPB6_08_DNA_FD_94474 | JGI IMG/M metagenome (GOLD analysis project Ga0129333, IMG submission 94474) | Freshwater to marine salinity gradient microbial communities from Chesapeake Bay, USA - CPBay_Sum_0.6_0.8_DNA | ecosystem: Environmental > Aquatic > Marine > Coastal | place: USA: Chesapeake Bay...
GCAGCTTTTCCAGGACCAATTTTTTGAATGGCCATATTCCAAACTAAGTAGGAGATGGTAGAATTTCCAATTCCAATATATAAAGCAATCCAAAGTAGGTGAGTATTATATACAACAGGTTGAATGTATTTCATTTCTAATAGTGCAGCTGGAAATAAAAAAATGGCTCCCAAAGTAAATAAGCAAAACAAAAAGGAGGTGTTTGAAATACCAGAAGGTTTCTTTCTTACAAAAACATTATATGTTCCAAAACAACAACCTGCTAAAATCATGAATAGATCACCCGCCCCAATTTTAAAATGAGTGATATTGATCAATTCCCCTTTTGTCAACAGGTATATCGTTCCAAAAATACATATCACTATACCTGTAATATTTTTCCAATGAAGTTTTTCATGAATGATGGCAGCTCCCAGTAAGGCAGATACGATGGGATGAACCGTAGATCCAAACAAAGCCATATTGATGGCTGTAGTATAATGGCCAGCTGTATAAATCAATGTGTTGTAAATAGCAATGCCCACTAATCCCATTAAAAAAAAGTACAGTTTATTTTGCTTAAAAATGTGCCATTCTTTTTTGATGGCAACATATGCAAAAGGAAACATAGTGATACTAGCAATGGTCCATCTAAAAAAAGCCAAACTAATTGGACCTGCTAAATGTATTGCATATCTAGATACAATAAAATTGCCAGACCAAATAACAGTACTAGTAATAGCAAATAGGGCGCCTAATTGATTTTGCCTTCTCAATGGTGCGCAAAGTTTTGATTAAAATCTCCTTTAATTCTTTCCATGGGAGGATTGAAGTATCCAAATTTTAAGTCAGGAAATTCTTCTCTAATTAATTCCATCATTTGTTTGATACCCATTAATTCATTGGTTTCAATCACATTGATTTTACCTAAATACCAGTCTGGGTCAATATTGAAATTTCTCCACTGAATCATTTTCAAATCCGTTTCAATAATCAATTTTCTTAGTGCTTCGTATTCTTCTTCGCAATCGGTCATGCCTGGAAATACGAAATAATTTATGCTTGTCCATTTACCTGCAGCACTCATTACTTTTAAGCTTTCTACAATATCACTAAATTGATAATTGTTAGGTCTATAATAAGCAGTGTAAATACTTTCTCTCGCAGAGTTTAAACTTACTCTGATACTATCTAATCCTGCTTCTGCTAATATTGCAACTGCTTTTGGATTAGATCCATTGGTATTGATATTAATACTTCCTTTATTGGTATGCTTTCTTATTTCAATAATGGCTTCTTTAATCGTCTCCCACATTAATAAGGGTTCTCCCTCACAGCCTTGTCCAAAGCTAACAATAGGGAATGGAGCATTCATTAAATGTGGAACGGTATATTCCACAACTTCAGCAGCTGTAGGCTTAAAGGTTAATCTATCTTGAGTAGAAATAATTTCTTCTTCCTGTGGTTGGAAAGAAATACAACCGATACAATTCGCATTACATGCTGGTGAAATGGGGATAGGACATTCCCATCTACCCATCGCAAAATTTCTTGCTGCAGGACAATCATAAGTTTGACAACAATTGTCCATCAAATGCTTTACCAATCTATTTTGGTTAAATGCTTTTAATAATTCTTGTGTTCCTGCATCAATCATTTCTTGATCATATCCTTCGCAATCCTGTCTAATATCTTGTTCTATTCTAACTGCAGGCACATAATTTTTTCCATCTAACCAACCCACTGCGGTATAGCAAAACAATGGCAAAGTGGGTGCATCTTCTGATGTCTCATAAGCAGCAACATATAAACCTGTGTGAGCTGGTGGTATAAATGCCGCCACAGCCCATCCTTTTTCACAAATGCGCATTTCGCCTGTTTCCACATCGATGCCTATACCTCTTCTGCCAGGTAGTTCGTATAAATTGCCTCCATTGGGTAACTCTATCCAATCTTCTTCAGGCACTGGGTATGCATCCCATCCAGCTCGGCCAGCAACATATAAGCTGGTGTCTTCAAAAATATTGCCTTCGCCATCGGAATATAAAATATAAGGAGATTGTTGTAATGACATATGGTAAAGGTACTATTTTGACAATTGTTCTGAACAAAAACCATTGAATTCAGCTTCAATAGTAGGAGTTACAGGTTCATTAATATCTTTTTGTATCAATTTATTGTTCTTGAAATCGATGGTCAATACATTGTCCTTGATGAGCACATTTTGAAGCGCACTCCAAGGAACATATTTTTTGGGGAAGGTATTTAGCACAACACCTGCTTCATCAAACGCAATTTCAGAGGGGAACTTCACCTGTCTTTCAAACAATGCAGCAATTAAGAAAATACCTGCAATGATTAATCCATTGGGCTGCAAGTACCATCCCCAAGAGGCAAATAATAATCCTAATCTGTAATAAGGAAAAACACCTTTCTTTCGCTGATAAACACAAAAAATCCACCAACTTACTACGCTAGTTGTGATAGCAATTAACAAAGCTGGATGGGGGTATATTCCTTTGATGATGGAGTAAATAAAGCTAATTGTTGAAGCAAACAGCATAAACTGGCTCATTCTGTCAACATTCTTAAAATCGGGACTTTTACAGACAATAATATAGTCAAAAACACGCATAAGTGGTTAATTACGAATTGAGTAAATATTGGTGCAATTTAAGACCATTTGGTTAACTTTGCGTTATGAAGAAAACACATATTATTTTATTGGTCTTAATTGCAGCTGCAATTGTAGTATTGATAAGTTATACAGGTGATTTGAGCAGCTACGAAACAGTGAGTTCTGCAAAGCAAAAACAGGGCAAATTTGTGAACTTAATCGTGAAAATGGATAAAACTGTTCCTGTTCAGTATGATCCCGTAAAAGATCCTAATTATTTAAAATTTAATGTGCAAGATAGTTTGGGAGGAAAGATTAGTGTAGTCTACCATAATACTATGCCAACGGATATGGAGAAATCTGAAAGACTGGTTTTAAAAGGGAAGGTTCAGGGAGATGTTTTTGAATGTTCAACCATTGTGATGAAATGTCCTTCAAAATATAAGGACAACCCAACTGCAATGAAAGAACAACCTGAAATCTTATCTAATTAATTTGAGTCCATGAACACTGCAAGCAATCCTGCAACCTTACAATATATTGGCGAACATTTATTACCTGGCCAATTTGGTTATTTTTTCACACTACTTTCATTAGTAGCATCTTTAGTAGCAAGTTTTGCATTTGCAAAAGCCTTTTATGCTAATCATATTGATGAAGAAAAATCTTGGAACAAATTAGCCAAGATAGCTTTCGGAATTGAAGTTATTACTGTGGTTGCTAGTTTTGTCATTCTAACTTACGTTATTACGAATCATTTGTTTGAGTACAAGTATGCGTATTCACATAGTGATAAGTCTTTGTCTTTTGAATATTTATTGAGTTGTTTCTGGGAAGGACAAGAGGGAAGCTTTTTATTATGGAGTTTTTGGCATTGTGTTTTAGGGATGATCATCATGTACAAAGTAAAGTGGCGTCCAAATGGGGTGATGATGACTTTAAGTTTTGTTCAATTCTTATTGGCATCCATGGTGATTGGAGTATTTATTTTTGGAGCAAAAGTGGGTTCTAGCCCCTTTATATTATTAAGAGAAGAAATGAACTGGCCTATTTTATCTAGACCAGATTACTTACAATTTATTAAAGATGGTACTGGATTAAATACTACACTTCAAAATTATTGGATGGTAATTCACCCTCCAGTTTTGTTCTTGGGTTTTGCATCTACTACTGTTCCATTTGCATTTGCCGTGGCTGGTTTATTCAAAAAAGACAATGGCTGGATGAACCATGTTTTATCATGGGCCAACTTTAGTGCAGGTATATTAGGATTAGGAATTATGATGGGAGCTGCTTGGGCTTATGAGAGCTTGAATTTTGGTGGCTATTGGGCATGGGATCCAGTAGAAAATGCATCTTTGGTTCCATGGTTGGTTTTGGTAGCGGGAATACATACAACAATGATATTTAGAAAAACAGGTTCAAGTGTAAAAGCTTCCTACTTGTTTATGGGTTTAAGTTTTTTACTAGTTATATATTCTACTTTTTTGACAAGAAGCGGTATTCTAGGAGATACTTCTGTTCATGCATTTACCGATTTAGGAATGAATGCTCAATTATTGGTATTCCTATTAATATTTGTGATACCATTCTTTGTTTTGTATTTTATTCGTTTTCGTTTTATGGTAGAGCCTACCAAAGAAGATGATATTTCTAGTAGAGAGTTTTGGATGTTAGTAGGTTCTTTGGTGTTGGTATTGTCTGCATCTGTAATCATTGCAATAACTTCTATACCAGTTTTCAATAAAATTTTTGGTACAAATATTGCCCCTCCGGAGGATCCTGAATTTGCACATAATCAAGTGCAGGTATTTGTGGCTATTATTATTGGAAGTTTATCTGCATTTGGACAGTACCTAAGATTTAAACATACACCAATTGAACAAATCAAAAAACAATTACTACTTCCAAGTATTGTTACTATTGTTATAAGTGCAGTGTTTTTTGTTTTTGTTGGTGTAGGGTACACACAAAAAGGCCCCGGATTTGTAGGTGCTTTATATGTAGGAATTTTAGCTTCTGTTTATACCGTGGTTGCTAATTTTCATTATTGGTTGGGCGTATTAAAAGGGAAATTAAAATCTGCTGGAGCAAGTGTGGGCCATATTGGGTTTGGATTGGTTTTATTGGGCATATTCTTGTCTGCTTCCAATAAAACAGTAATTAGTTTTAATACAACAGGTATCAATGTTTTGAAGGAAGATGCTGACATGCGTAAAAGTCCTGTGGGTAACCCAAGAGAAAATATTACTTTGTTTGAAGGGATCAACACGGATATGGGCAAGTACATGGTTGAGTATACCAGAGATACCACAGATGAATTAAATAAGCGATTTTTTGAATTACGTTTTACCGATAAGAAAACCAATGAACAATTCTTTTTGTATCCAGACATTTTAAAGAATAATAAAGGTGCAGAGGGATTTTCTGCAAATCCTGACGCAAAGCATTATTGGCTAAAAGACATCTTTGTCTACATCACTTCATTCCAAGATCATTCTGAAGAAGATACTGTTGCCTTTAAACCTGCAAAAATTAAAATTGGGGATTCTATTTTTTATAGTAATGGGTACATTAAATTGAATGAGGTATTGGTGAATCCAAATCCGAATAGGGCAGCAGGAACCAATGAGTTAATATTAGATTTACAGGTTACTTCTAAAGAAGGTTTACAATATTCATCTAAACCAGGTATCTTATTAGAAGGATTGAATATGGAGCAACGCTTGGATACTATCAAGGCCCAAAATTTAGTATTAAGTTTTAATAAAGTGGTAAGCCAAGAGGAAGGTGTATTAGAAATAGGGATTAAAGAGTCTTCCTCACTAACTAATTTAATTACCCTAAAGGTGTATGAATTCCCTTTTATCAATGTTTTATGGTTGGGAGTAGTGGTAATGACCATTGGCTTCATGATGAGTATGCTTCAAAGAATTAGAAAGAACAAGGCAATTTAGGTTACCTTTTGTATCTTAGGGTATCAATTATTATGAAAAAGGCATTTCAATTTAGTATTGTTTTATTTGGGTGCATCCTTTTGCATGGGCAATTAAGGGCGCAAACAAATAATTATGATACTGTAAGAGTTGAAGCTTATATCACACCAGAGGGAGATACCATTCCTCAATCTTGGCTTCCAACGGTTGAAGTAAGAACCTTACAAACAAAAATAGCATCAAGTTATTGGAAGGAATGGACAAGACTCAGAAATGCAGTTTATGTGACTTATCCTTATGCAAAATCTGCCAGTAAAGTGATCAATGAAGTGAATGCTCAATTGGTCAATGTTAAAGATGAAAGAACAAGAAAGCAAATTATCAAAGCAAGGGAAAAAGATTTAAAGAAAGAGTTTGCAGATAAAGTGACTAATTTATCTGTATATCAAGGTAAGGTTTTGATGAAGTTGATCAATAGAGAGACAGGTAACAATTGTTACGAAATCATTAAAGAATATAAGGGTGGTTTTAATGCAGGTTTTTGGCAAGCGATTGCTTTTGTTTTTGGAAGCAACCTAAAGCAGCCATATGACGCCAAAGGGGACGATCGAGAAATTGAAAAGTTTGTTCAAGAAGTATGTAAAGTATATGGTTATAAAGGCTAGCACCAAGTCTTGGTGATGGGGGTAGGATTTTGTATCTTTACCCGAATAGCAGAAGCATTATGAGTGAAGAAAAAAGCCTGAATTTTATTGAAGAAATTGTAGCAGCTGATTTGGCTGCTGGAAAGCATAAAAGTATTTTAACAAGGTTCCCTCCAGAACCAAATGGTTATTTGCATATTGGTCATGCGAAAAGTATTTGTTTGAATTTTGGACTAGCACAAAAATTTAATGGCGCAACCAATTTAAGATTTGATGATACCAATCCAGAAAAAGAAGAGACTGAATATGTAGAAAGCATTAAAGCTGATGTTCAATGGTTGGGTTTCAATTGGATCAAAGAATGTTATGCATCTGATTATTTTGATCAATTATATGCATTTGCTTTACAATTAATTGATAAGGGTTTGGCTTATGTAGATGATAGTTCTGCAGAAGAAATTGCTCAACAAAAAGGAACTCCTACAGTTCCTGGTACTGGAAACAATTACAGAAATAGATCAGTTCAAGAGAATAAAGAATTGTTTGAAGCCATGAAGGCTGGAAAATTTAAGGACGGCGAAAAAGTATTAAGAGCAAAGATTGACTTAGCTAATCCAAATATGCATATGCGTGATCCATTATTGTATAGGATCAAAACAGCGCATCATCATAGAACTGGAGACAAGTGGTGTATTTACCCAATGTACGATTTTGCACATGGACAGTCGGATAGTATTGAAAATATCACCCATTCTGTATGTACACTTGAATTCATTCCACATAGAGCATTATATGATTGGTGTATTGAGCAGTTAGGTATTTTCCCTTCTAAACAATATGAATTTGCAAGATTAAATATGACTTACACAGTAATGAGTAAGCGTAAATTATTACAATTGGTGCAAGAAGGTCATGTGCAAAGTTGGGACGATCCAAGAATGCCTACTATTAGTGGTATGAGAAGAAGAGGGTATACTCCTGAGAGTATTAGAGATTTCTGTGATAGAATTGGTATTGCCAAAAGAGAAAATATTATTGATTTTAGTTTATTAGAGTTTTGTGTAAGAGAGCATTTAAATAAAATTGCCTTAAGAAGAATGGTAGTTGCTAATCCAATAAAGTTAGTCATTACCAATTATGAACAAGCAGAAGAAATGTTGCAATCTGAGAATAATCCAGAAGACGAAAATGGTGGAACAAGAGCAGTGCCATTTAGTAAGGAATTATGGATAGAGCGTGAAGATTTTATGGAAGAGCCCACAAAAAAGTATTTTAGATTAGGTCCAGGTTTGTCTGTAAGATTAAAATCAGCTTATATTGTTACCTGTGATAGCTTTGATAAAGATGCTCAAGGAAACATTACAACAGTATATGTAACCTATCATCCAAATAGCAAGTCTGGTTCAGATACATCTGGTATACATGTTAAAGGAACATTGCATTGGGTAAGTGCTCAACATGCAGTTAAAGTAACTTTAAATGAATACGATAGATTATTCAATGTAGAAGATTTGAACAGCGCTGAAGGTGATTTTAAAGAGTATATTAATCCAAATTCATTGAAGACAGTGGAAGCCTACGCAGAGCCTGCTTTAGTGAATGATCATTCAGATGCAAGATTCCAATTTTTAAGAAAAGGATATTTTTATAGAGACCCTGCAAGTACTTCCAATAACTTGGTATTTAACCGTACTGTTACTTTGAAAGACGCTTGGGCTAAAGAACAGAAAAAATAAACATGTTAACCCTAGAAGCATTTAAGGCCTATTGGGACAAACAGTTTCCTGAGTTAAGATTAAAACGCAGTCATTTTTTATTAGCGGTGAGTGGTGGTGTGGATAGTGTTGTGTTAGCTCATTTAATGCATCAAATTGGCGCAAAATGCACCATTGCGCATGTTAACTTTCAATTAAGAGGATCAGAGAGTGTGAGAGACGAACATTTTGTAAGACAATTAGCAACACAATTCAATTATCCCATACTAGTGCAGTCTTTTGAAACTGCTAAATATGCAGAAGCATACAAAATGGGTATTCAAGAAGCTGCTAGAGAGATTCGATATACATGGTTTGAATCCATTATCAAAACTTTAGATCAACCTGCTTTTTTGTTAACCGCGCATCATGCAGATGATCAAGTAGAAACGGTATTGATGCAATTTTTTAGGGGAACTGGGGTTCATGGTTTAACGGGTATTGCACCATACAGAAAAGATAGTATTCCATTGGCAAGGCCATTATTGGCTTTTACAAAAGCAGCCATTCAAGCATATGCTTTAGAGCATGGCTTGAATTTTGTTGAAGATAGTTCGAATGCAAAAGACGATTATACTAGAAACTATATACGTAATCAATTGATGCCACAAATCACTCAATTGTATGCCAATGCTTCACAAAATATTTTAAGCACGGTAGAACGCTTAAAAGAAGCGGATGAAATTATATCAGAAACGGTAAATATATTTTGGAAAAAATATCTCAGAAAATATAAGGGTATTGATTGTATTGATATTGCTCAATGGCAAAAAGTAACACAATACGAAACCTATACATGGGGACTCATTAAGACCTTGGGTTTTAGACCACAACAAATTACAGAAGTACATAAATTATTATCAGCTAATACAGGTGCTTATATGGTAAGTGATACCCATAAATTAGTGAAGTATAAGAATATGATTCAAATTGTGCCCTTGAGTAATACGATGGAGCATCAATTGATTTATGGAGAGGGTGTTTTACAATTAACTCAATTTTCAATAAAAGTGGAAGCATTGAGTAGGGAGGCTTTAGGGGAGATTCCTTCAGATAAAAAAGTAGCATGTATTGATGCAGATTCATTAGACTGGCCATTATTAATCAGGTCTTGGCAACCAACAGATTATTTTTATCCATTAGGAAATAACAAGAAAAAGAAATTAAATCATTTTTTAGGAGCTGCTAAATTAAGTCCAATAGAAAAAGAAAAGCAAACCGTTATTGCTTCTGGTGATAGAATTCTTTGGGTAGTTGGTCAAAGAATAGATCATCGTTTTCGAATTACCGAAAATACAAAGCAGATAGTTAGGCTTACGATACTATAAATGCAGATATGCCCTTACTTGTTCTATAAACAAACCAACAGCATCATAATTTCCTAAGAATTTAGCAGTAATTATTAAGAAGACTATGCCATAGATAGATCCCCAAAGGTGTGCACTATGATTGATGCCACTTTGCCCATTCTTAGATAAATAGGCGGTGATGGCTAAATAGATAGGACCAAATATAAATCCAGGAATAATTGGAGGTATAATGAAAAAGCCAATTTGAATAGTGGGTTGTAGAAAAATGCCCACAAATACAATGGCTGATACGGCGCCGGAGGCGCCTAAACTGTTATAGTTATAATGATTTTTGTGTTGTAGAAAAGTTGGAATCAAACAAACAACTAAAGCGCTCAGGTAAAGAATGATATACAATGTAAATCCTTGGGCACCAAAAATCATACTAAAGAACTGCTCTACATAATCACTGAACATGTAAAAAGAAAACATGTTAAAAGCCAAATGCATAAAATCGGCATGAATAAATCCAGCACTGATAAATCGGTACCATTCATTCTTTCTAACCACGGTATAAGGGTTAAAAATCATTCTATCCATTAAAGGCTCATTGTATATGGCAAAGATAGAAATGATAACGGTGATGACAGTAATGATGATAGTGATGGACATAATGTAGATAGCTATTTGAATAATCTTATTCGTGATGGTATTTCTCGTTCGCTAAGATACTGCATGCACGGTAAATTTGTTCAGCTAAGATTAATCTCACCAACATGTGCGGAAATACTAATTCTGAA
>Ga0129333_10007922_pt1 | contig 10019 bp, 23 predicted proteins | sample CPB6_08_DNA_FD_94474 | JGI IMG/M metagenome (GOLD analysis project Ga0129333, IMG submission 94474) | Freshwater to marine salinity gradient microbial communities from Chesapeake Bay, USA - CPBay_Sum_0.6_0.8_DNA | ecosystem: Environmental > Aquatic > Marine > Coastal | place: USA: Chesapeake...
ATTTAATGTGGCTGTAATCTCCGATGATCGGGTAGAAGTAAAGTTTAACATTAAGGATGGGATTGTTTTGGTGGCAGGAGACCAGCACTATCATCCTAGCGGTATTCCTGTGATGCACAAGGCAATGGTTTACTTCGCTAAGAAACTCAAACCTTTTGCTATTGTGTGGAATGGAGATGCCTGTGACTTTCCTAGTATCAGTCGGCATCCATCTATCGGACATGAGAGCTATCCGACTGTTAAAGAGGAACTTGAGATTGTCAGAGACAGATCAGAGGAAATCATCAAGGCTAGTCCAAATTCTAAGAGAGTGTGGAATCTTGGCAATCATGACATGCGATTTGAGTCTAGGTTAGCTGCGGTTGCTCCTGAATACTCTGACGTTGAAGGTATCCATCTCAAAGACCATATCCCAGGCTGGATTCCTGCGTGGTTTGTGACTGTCAATGAAGGTCAGCCTTCGCATACCGAGATCAGGCATCGGGAGAAAGGCGGCGTTCACGCTGGATACAACAACACAAAAGAATCTGGTGTAAATATCGTCACCGGACACGATCATAGGGCAGATGTTGTTGCTTATGATGACCGCAGAGGACGTAGATACTCCGTCCGTCATGGTATGACTGCAGACTCATGCCGCGATCCGCAATTCGTCAACTACCTTGAGGGTAGAAAAACCAACTGGCAATCTGCTATGGCAATCCTGACTTATAAAGATGGAGTTCTACTGCAACCTGAACTGGCGCTGCGGTTTGATGACAACAGCTTCCAGTTTCGCGGGGAAATCATCAAGGTTTAGCTTCTAAATCAATAAGAATCTCGATAAAGTGCTTTGCCTTTTTTAAGTCCTCTACTCCATTCTTTTTGCGCCATCGAGATATATATTTAATTACACATCCTTCAATGTAAGGAATGTTGTTTTTGTGGATGAATTCAACCGGCTGGATAGCCATGTCTTTGTAGTGGCCTCCGCCGATCTGAATATCTAATGCTTTTTCTGTCATGTGTTCTTTTCCTTTAGTTTGGCCTCGAAGTTTTTCCAAGTTTGCACTGCGCTGGTTGACCAACACGCCGCCGCTTCCTCATCTGTCAGCCCAACCCATTCACGCTTATGCTCACCCTGCTTCCAACTAACAGTGGCTTCGGCAGCGTAAAATCCTTTTTTCTTATGCTCTGATATTTCCCCTGCCGATGGCCAGCCTAGTGCTATTTCCCAAGCGTCTGCTTCACAAGATGCGTGGCCTAGCCAGCGCACCCCCGCAGGCCCAACAATTACCCACGGCATCAGTGGTTTCATTTCTTTAGTCACTTTCACGATTTTCCTCCGTTCAGTTTGTCGAGTGCGGCTTTCGCAGCGTCCCAAGCGTCATGCTTTCTATCTGAGATGCGTATTACTTCCTGAGCCTTCAGCCGTTTCAGTTCTGATAGGAATGTGGTGGTCATAACTCGCTCCTTTCCTGTTCTGCATCCTTCGTGACTTCCGGCAAAAGGATCGACGGCGGCGAACCCGTCAGCCATATCACTTGGTCAACGTGCGTTATCCGTTGAAAAACATTGATGTTCTTATATTGCCAATACCATACAACCCCGTTTGAGGTGATATGCACTCTCGCTATTCCAGAGTCGCAAGAGTTTCGCCAAGAGATGTACTGCCATCCGAACAGAAAGTTAAGTAATTTGTAAATCATTTCGTCTCCTCAATCCATTGAAGTTGAATCATCATTATCTTCTCATTCCCTCCAATAGTTTGTTTAACGCCTCTCTGTTTTCTGCTGAAATCTTGTTGTCCATAGGTCGCGGAAGGCTCAAGGGTTTGTCACGTTGCGCCAGAACGCGCAGAAAGTCCTTTGGTGTTGGGAAGGTATCGGAAATCGCGCACAACTCCGTAAAAGCCGTTTTAATGCGTTTCTTGTCTAGTTTTTCATCCCATGAAATCGGACGAGAAAGTAGGGTTTCTGTCCAGACTTCTACCGTCCCTCTAATAACGTCAGAAGGAGGCGCGTTTTTCAGTCTGATAGACAGAAGTTTCTGGATACCCTCGATTACTTCGTTTCTTAACCACATATCTTCAACCTCTGAAGATCAACGATAGCCGCTAAAGTTTGTGATGTTTTAGGTGCTATGTCAATAATTACTTCATCGTCCCATCTCTCTTGCCTAAGCCAAGTTGCGGGATGCGGGATATAGGTTCCGCCATCTTTTTGCCATTGTTCCTGTTGCTTTTGTTTTTCTATTGCTTCCAGGAGGATGTCTAATGACGGTCTTATGTTTTTTGTTCTATCCCATGCTGTTCTGGCCGCACCTTTTGCTACTTTTCTTGGATATGCTTTCCAGAAGGTGTCAAAGTCATTCATCTTCTTCACCCATTTCATATTCAAGATCAAGACTTCTTGCTGCCATATCGCACAGGATGTTTGCTTCTTCAGGATCAATTGGCAGCTTAAATACTAATGTATCTCTCAAGGTCTCGATGTCTTCGTAGGTCAGTTTCATGGTTTCTCCTATGGTGGGCAAGGCCGGAATCGAACCGGCATGGCTTTCGCCGAGGGATTTTAAGTCCCTTGTGTCTACCAATTTCACCACTCGCCCGTTAATTTAAACCTTCTTTTCAAGCTCTATTCGTTTCTTTCTCAACACTTCTATTTGCTTGAGTATGTTTTCTTTGTGCGTCTTGAATCTTTTAATCATCGGCTGAAGTTCAGCAGCGTTGAGCCTTCTGGACATCTTGTGGATTCTTGACTTGTAGTCTTCGTTTTTGTTTCTCAACAATGACAGTTTCCTGTCTATTTCGACTATCTTGTTTGTAATGACTCTTTCCTCTACAGATAAACTCTTTTCCTCCCTTTCATTGAACTTGATGAGCCTGGCAGGTTGATTGATCTGCACAAATCTAGGCTTTAGCGCATCCATGAATGTCATGTCTTTTTCCTTGTCGTCTTTTTGGTTGCTTTACGTTTGTATTTTCGTTTAACAACATTCACATGGGAATTGAATTCTTTGTCTGCTGTTTGCTTTTCATGCGATTCCTTGATAAGCACACACCAGAACAGATAAATCATGTACACAACACCAAGAATCAAAATGCCTAATAAAAATTCACTCATCATCATCTCCTAAAAAGTTAGCCTACTCGCTGCGTTTTATTCTCCAATCAATGCTGCCGTGTTGGTATCAAATTGCGCGTTGCCACTCCCCGCTAATTCCGTTTCTGTGATAACCGTTTGCCATTAAAACATGCTGGGCGCAGTTAATCACCATATCTGGATCACAAGTTCCGTCTACTTTCCAATCACCGGATGAAATGGCTGACTCAACAGCGTTGAGCAAACAAGCAAGTGCGTCGTTTGCTTGCATCAATTCGTTCATGTGAATTCCATCCGTTTTCAAAAAAGTAAGCCTACTCGCTGCGTCCGATGCACCAACAGGCGACTTACACCGGCATCCGCTTTCGGCTATTTATTAGATTACTTTCCTAAGTGGGAAAACCTCAGACTTTACGCGCTCGATCTCATCTTTTGTGATAGTACGTCCAGATGAGTCTTTATAGACAAACGTATTATTGCTGTCGATTGCGTATTTATTTTTGCTCCGCAGATACTCTTTTGCTTTCCCAAGTTTTTCCGTATAGGTCTTGTCTTGCTTTGTTGACGACTTTTTTGACTTTGTGGAACATGAGTTCATTGTCGTATCCTTGCTCTTTGAGTACAAAGATAAGTTCCTCAACTTGTTGAGCGAGTTCTGAAACATGGAATCGAAGTTTGTCAATTCTTTGCTCCCCTAAGATTGGATTTACCATTAGTTTTAAACCTCATAAATTGGAGTGTTATTTCTATGCCATTCTTTATGACATGTTTCGCAAAGCCATCTTATTAAAAGCGGTTTAGTGTAATCATCATGGTGGCTTTCAATTTTTTTAGTTGAATTACAAATTGAACAATTATCTGGCTTTATAATTTTTTTCCTAGCTATAGCATTTGCAATTATTTGATGCGCTGCACGGCGAAGTGGATAAAGATACCTATACTTTTTAATTGCTTTTTTATGAGATAACTTGCCACTTTCTGTTTCACGGTATTTTTTTCTTGCCTCAATTCTGTGGGGAAGATTTGCACGATTTTTTTCATATTTTTTTATTTCAATACTTTTTTTTATGCGCCTATCTTTTTCAAAAGCAATACAACAAGATTTGCATGAATGAATTATGTATCCATTTTTTTTGTAAAAATTATCAATGCTTTTTACTTCCCCACATTTTTTACATTCTTTCATAGTAAATTCCATTTGATACACGGAATCTACATTATATACCATTTCACCAAGGCAAGTCATCCTTCATGTCTTTAAGTTCTTTTTTGGGCGGATTATCTGAACGGCCTTGAATCTCCTTTCCGATCTTGATACGCACAAAAGTGTTTCCATTGCGGTCTTGCTTTTCCCAAACGTCAAGAAAATGAGTCTTACCGTCAGGCAGCAAGACTTTACCTCGCATGTCTGCGTGCCAATCTTCTTTCTTTTCGTTCTTAAATGCCGATCCTTCACCTGCTTTCATTTCGTAAGCCATATATCACCTATGAGTTAATTGCAAAAACATCTCGTCAACTTCTTCGAGAAACCTCATTGCTGCATGTAAAACTTCGTCTAGTTCCTCCTTCGTTGGCGTGTAGACTTTGTGGAAAAAGTTAATGTCTTCTGGGAGTCTTGGGTCGTATGCAACAAAGTGAACAAAAGATCTTCCGGTGCAAAGACACTGAACGCACATCTGCTTCTTGTAGTCTTCAGGAATTGTATCCTTTAACAAATACTCCAGCATAGTCTTTTCTGTCGGACATTTAATTTCTATCAAACCACCATCAGAAGTCAACCCGTCTGGAGAAGCGCCAAAGTTATCAACACCACCAGAAAACTCAATAAAACCAACGTCTTCGATAAGAATACCCGTCTTCTGCTCAAATACCTCTTTCGCCAACGGTTCATGCTCGATCCCATGTTGCATTGCGTCAGTAACGAATTTAGGTACGATCCTACCTGTAAGTCTTTCAAGTAGGATTTCTTTCTTTAGTTCATACCGCTTCGAGGATTCCTCTGGAGCCTTGCCAGCCTTTGCTTTTAGGAAAGACATAGCTGCTGCCATCCGAGAGGCTGTGAGCTTACCAGTCCTCTCTGAGTGCCATTCTCCAGTGTTCTGGAATTGGTTAGACTCTCTCACTTGAGTTTTCCCTTCATTTCGTCTTTAATGTCAGCTACCGCAGACCGTTCAGATGAAGTCATCTTCGAGTATGCGTCTTTCAATTGTTCAAGGTTTTCGCAAGCCTCAAGAATAAACTTCAATGTTTCACGATCCCTGTCATCGGGTTTCTTTTCTACTTTTACTGTAGGTTTTGACGCTGCGTTACCGTCGTCATCTTCTGGAGCGATACCACAGGCTGCTTGTAGGCTGTAACGCCGCGCGTAGGTCAGAGCCGACCCATAGCCTTGTGGGTCTTGTTTGGAAGCTGGAACATGAAGCCTGCCACCTGAAATGTGTTCTCCTGATTCGTGGAGAAACATTGTTTCAACGATAACACCATTGTCGCAAGGATGAGTAAATTGCATCAGCATGATGCCGTTGTTATTTAAAGCATCAATTACTGCCTCGACGCAATTAGACAAGTCGGCATACCGACTTCTAAAATGAGGGTTAGTCGAAGTCTTTAGAGCTGGCCCAAATTCCTTCTGAGCTTTTACGAGTGCGGCTGCGATTGCTTGCATGATTCCTCCGAGTGATATTCTTCAAGAATTTCGATAAGACGTTTCTGGACTGTTTCATATGGTAAGTATTGAAGTTCTTTGCAGTCTCTAATAAATTCCGCAAGACCACAAAATCTACCTAATGCTACTGCTTGTTTGGGTGTCATTCTTTCCCCCACGGACATTTGAGAGCGTTACAATGGATTTCCCGATACCACTTGTCGCCAGTGTTGTGTGGGTCTACTTCAATCTGACCCCACTGACAATCTTTACATTCTGGTATCTGACATTCTCCGCTGCCAGGACGGTGCGGGAATTTGTAGGCATTGCAGGTGCAATTCATGTTGTCTCCTGTTTTGATCCGGTCTTCAGGTTTCGACCGTGGAGTGATATTAAGGCGTTAAAGTATATCTGTCAACAACTATTTTCTGTTAATAAACAAAGTCTTATAAAAAAGTTTCTTTTTTTGGTGTGATCGTTCCAGAAAGAGGTATAATCTTTTTGCCTTGAAAAAGGTCGCTCTGTGGCGGAGCTGTTTGAACTCAGTACCCCTACGCATGGGTTTTGGTCTTTGACGTGCGACTGTTCTGGGTTCCAGCGCCCGTCATCGCCACGACCTAAAGCCCAGCCGTAGGGGTTTTTTCATGGCCGCACTCCTCGCGTAGCAGTGGGCTTGAATGGGCCGCCAGGAAGAAAACACATGGAGCGTACTCACACGGTGCGTATCCTTCGCGGCGTGTCAGAGAGCGACCGCACAAGAATCGAGGTTCAATGGTGAGACAAGCCTTGATTCGATGACTCTCTGCCTTCGGGTGCTGTAGGTCTTTCAGGAATCATTGAACGGCTGGCAGAAGTGATAGGGGCTATCACCTTTGGGGAAGCTATGTCTAAAGAAAACATGCTTAAATATGGAACGATCGTACCCAAAAATAGAACATAAATAATTGTTGCCTTTTTGCTTGGAAACTGTTAAAGCCAGTGCGTAAGCAAGAAGGGTTTAGTAAAATGTTATAAGCCAAGCCGGTAGTGGCTGATTCTTGCGTCATGGTACGCAAAAAAACACCGGCAGCAGAGGCCACAATATCCCTCCGGTGGTGACTCTGCACCCCCCTATTGACATTCGTTAAAATTTAACTGATGATAGACTGCAAGCTAAACGGTTCAGTGTATGACTTTAATTGCGAACACTGCAAAACAAGGTTTATCCTGACTGAACCATGTAAGGTTTACAGAAAAGCGTTGGTAGATACTTTAACAAAGAAATGGGGAGCTTTTGACTCATGGAAAGAGAAGCCGCATTGCTCATGTCACCAAAGATGTCAAAGAAGGGAAAAGATAACTGTCTCCAGGTAAAGTTAAGTGGAGACTTGATTGATGACATTACTTTAATGGGTCTCAAGCAAAGTCTGGAAGATTTAAGGTATTACGAAAAAGGTAAGGTCAAAATCTTTGAAGACGATCTTACTAAAGATAAAAAAACAATTAAAAAGTTTATTGATGCGTTTGAAACTGTGTTAAAGTTTTATGCGTAAAAAGTTAGTACCTTTAAAGACTTTAGAGAAGAAGCTGGACAGAGTTTTTTCTCTGTACATCAGACTAAGAGATGCGGACGAAGGTGGGACAACTCAGTGCGTGACTTGTGGCGCTTACAAGTACTACAAAGATATTGACGCTGGACACTTTATTAAACGTCAACACAGGTCAACCAGATGGGACGAGAGGAACGTACATCCTCAATGTACTAGGTGTAATCATTTTATGTCAGGTAGGCAGGATGATATGAGTTTGTACATCCTTCGTTTATACGGAAAAGACACTTTACTAGAATTGATGCAGTTAAAGTATCAAACAAGAAAGTTTACGCGGACTGAGCTGGAAGATTTAATAAAACATTTTCAGGAAAAGACAGAGGCATTAGATGTCCGACGAGATTGATCGAGCTAATGAGCATCAGGACGCCATGACTGACGCTGAAGTAAAAAGAATCAGAAAGGCTGCGAAACTTCAAAAAGGAGAGCCTGGCGAGTGCGACTTATGTGGTGAATGGTCTGGAAGATTGATTAACGACGTCTGTGCGCCTTGTCGTGACAGGTATAAACTTAAATGAGACGACACCTTTTGCAGTATCACGTTAAACGGATTCCAAGCTGTACAAATTATGATGAGTTTTGGGAGTGGAGAAAACTAGCTAATGCTTCACTACCGCCGTATTCAACTTGGTTCTGTACTGATTGCACTAAAGAGTTTCAATCGAAGATGATTAAAGAAAACAAGTGCGATCATCCGTATATAAGTTTCAAGCTAGTTCACGGAGATATTGAAGGTTATGTATCAAAGCAAGATGATGACACTCACAACAAAGTAGTCTCTAAACTAAACGGAGTCAGCCATGAGCCAGAATGATTTAGTATTGGATTACATTAAACAATTCAATTGCATTACCTCTCTGGAAGCTATTAAAGAATTAGGTGTAACAAGGCTTGCGAGCCGGATTTATGACCTAAAGAAAGAAGGGCACGAGTTCGATACAGAGGATATTAAAGTAAATACAAGGTCAGGATATACAACTGTAACGAAGTACAAGCTAAAGGAAAAACATGGGCAAAATTGAGCGTATCTTAAACGTATTACAACAGGGTCAATTTACTGCGAAACAGATTCAGCAGCAGACCGGGATAGACAATATCCACGTATTACTTTGGCATTTAATCAAAAAAAATAAGATTAAAAAGGAAAAAGTCGAGAAACAAAACGCAGGAAAAGGGCCGAAACAACATTTTATTTACTCTTTAATAGTAGTCCAGGATGCCTAAAGGAAGGCCAAGTAAGCCAAATTCTAAATGGTTAAAAAGGTATATAACCGAGGCGGATCGGGCTATTTTACTGGCTGCTGGTCACGGGAATATCTCAAGGGGTTATCATGAAGTCTTATCGTTTTACGCGTATTTCTATAGGCTAGGCTATAGACCCCATTACCCTAGAGAAAGTCTCGAAGTAAGTATTTGTATTGATAGGAATGATTCTCAATTACGCAAAGAATGGTGGAATAACAAAAGTTACAAAGAGAGGCCAGAGCTAAACGGTATCGAGGATTGCTCAGAATCGCCGTAGAGCGCATGAAATGGTGCGAACCGAGGATGGTCTCCAATAGAGAGAGACAATAGACTGTAGGCAATCTAATGGAAGAATAAACAATCGAAGGGCAGGGTAAAAGGTTAAGTAGAAAGAGGGAGCGCAGGCACGTCAGCCTCCCCATATAGTGAGTGCCCACTAACGTTAGTGTTCACTAACATTAAGGCCAAAAAAAAGGGGCGGATGCCCCTAATGGTTTACTGTCGAAAAATTATCACTATCAACGCTGCCAGTGCCAAGATTATTTTAATCATATAAACAGCACGAGCAGATAGGCGAGAATCAGGCCGCAGGACATGCCGGTAAGTGTCCAGAGTAGGTTATCCATTACGCTGCCTCCGCTGTTGATTCGTTGATATAGTGGCTGGCGATGTCATACCAGCAGACTTCGCGCAGTGCGCTGTTGAACAGGTCGGCGAACATGCCTTGCGACGGGATCACCTGCTCTGCCAATTCGGTATAGTATGCTTCCATTTCCTGCGCCAGATCGTAGGTATCGGCAATTTCTGCCGCCCGTTCTGCCCAATAGTCCGCCGCGCCATCGTTGTCAATCCACAGTGCGACAAGCCAGGTTTCGTAGTTTTTCCATCCGTTGTAGCTCATGGTATTTTCTCCGTGAAGTCGTGCAACACGCACGCAGCAGCGCCCGATTAAGACGCTGCGACTTGCCTGCTACTCAATCGCCATACATGTCTCGCAATTCTCTGGACAATGCGCGCAAGTTTTTGCTGTAATTCCATGATGTGCAATCAAGATAGCCATCAGCAGAGTAGCGACCGGCATATTGACGGCCGCAATATGTAAACGTCTCTGGATCGCCGGCCCCTCCACATTCTGAGCATCTGATACTGCCGTCTTGCATTGCGTCACGGATGTCGTTAAATGGTCCGTCTGCCCATTCATGAGCATAGATCGTGCAACCACATTTTGCACAATCGCATGAATACAATGCGCCTTTTTTAGTGATATACATCTGCATAAATGACATGGTGTTTTTCCCGTGAAAGAAATGCCGGAGACCGTCCGGCGGCTGGACATCTTAAATTAAGCTAATATTCTACCGTCCAACGATAGTCTCTCTCGCCGTTTTCATCGGTAGCATATTCCCCGGCGACTTTCTGGATAGCATCCCACGCGGTATCTGCCCAAGCATAACCCCA
>Ga0129333_10007923_pt1 | contig 10019 bp, 14 predicted proteins | sample CPB6_08_DNA_FD_94474 | JGI IMG/M metagenome (GOLD analysis project Ga0129333, IMG submission 94474) | Freshwater to marine salinity gradient microbial communities from Chesapeake Bay, USA - CPBay_Sum_0.6_0.8_DNA | ecosystem: Environmental > Aquatic > Marine > Coastal | place: USA: Chesapeake...
CCTGAGCCGCGTCAAAGAACGCATCAAGATACTCGCCACCAGTCGGAGTCGCAGTCGTGCCCGCCTGAATGCGCTTACCAAGGTAGCCGTCCGACACCGAGGTACCACCGAAGCGGTCCGTGGTCTTACGAGCACCAGCAATCACGGTACGGATCAGGTTCTTGTCCGCCGTGTAGGCCAGAGCCCGACCAATCTCGGTGCTATAGATGCTACGCACATCGTAGTGGTTCTTCATCTCATCGATGTCAGCCACGAAGGTGCTGGACACCAGAACATCGTCAATGAAGATGACCTTCTCGTTGTGCTTGAAGCGGTTGAGGTACTTCGAGGTGGGGCTATTGCCCGAATCGAAAGAAACCGTGGGAGAACCCGCGCTGGCCGAAGCCGCAAACAGGCTCGTGCCCGTGGCCTCGCTCAGGATGCTCTCACCCGGGGTGTGGTACTTGGCCGAAGCCACGCCAGTCACCGGGAAGGTAGCACTCTTGCCACTCTGAATGGTGCGAACACGATGCAGCGGCATCATCACATTGTACTTCTCGAAAGTCGTGATGATCTCACCGCTGAAAACCTTAAGAAACAGCGCGTCAGCATCCCCGGCCAGATTCACCTGACCAAGACGCGACGGATTAACAAAATCTGCCATGTGTAAATTCCTTAAAAGAAAGTGAACTATTGTGTAGATGATTAATGCTATTCGTTACCAGTTCTCCCTCGCAAGGGGCTAGCCACTAGAGCACTCCCCAAGTCCATCTGAAAACTTGGGAAAGAAAAGAACCACCCAGATTTCTCCGAGTGGTTCACGAAGTCCGTGCGCTGAATATTAAAGATTAGATTTGGGCGCAGTCTTCGGTGTATCGTCAGGAACATCTGCGGCCCACCAACCAGCAGGAATCTCGACCTTATTAGCCGACTTGATTCGAGTCCCGTCCTTCTGCACGACGAAGACATGAGCCCGCACAGGCTCCGCCAGTTGAACAGGAGTCCCCTGAGGGACAAACACCACGGTAGTTCCGCACCCGCTCACGCAGGCGATCCCGGATACCACCAGCAGTTGGATCAGCGTCTTTCGCATATGTTTCCTTAGATAGCAGCCGTTCCACAAACAGAAGAACAGAAAAGACCAACTGCCCAAACCAGTTCATCACAGACTCTTATTGTCCTTAGCCAGAATCAGGCCCAGTCCTGCGGTGCAGGCGGCGACGACCGAAGCCACATCAAAGACGGTGGTAGGATCGTTGTCGATCAGGGCGATGATGGCCGAGGAAACGGCGGTGAGAATGGTGCAGATACCGAGAACGGTGGTCTTGGGACTCGACTTCACGACTTGACTCCTAGAGCGTTGGAAAGAGCGACACGCTGTTCAACATCACGACGATAGGCCGGATCCTTTGCATAGCGGGGATCCTTCATGGCCTCAACAATCTCCGAGATGCTTCGGAAGGCCCCGCCGCTGGGACCAGACACCTCGCCCTGAATCAGATTGCCAGCGCGTCCATTGGCCTGCTGATACCGAGCCTGAAGGCCCTGAAGAGCCATCTTGATGTTAGGCATGTTGCCCGAATCGATGATTGAATTAAAGGCATCAATCTCATCGTCGGGAAGCGTTTCTCCAGCCCAACCGATCAACTGCTCATACTTGTCCTTGCCACCAGCAAGATTAAGAATGCTGTTGACATTGGACTCGACCAGCGACTTCTGACCGTCCACATAGGCGCGAACAATCTGCTCGGGAATGCCCATGGACGAAATGGCCTTGATCGAATCGTCGCTCAGTTCGCCATTCTGGTTGAACTCTTCGGTGTACTTCTCCAGACCCGTGAACGAACCGGGCTTGTCGCTAGAGAACTTCTTCTCCAGTTCGCCGTATGCCTTAGCCAGATCCTCTGGATTCTGGAACTTCTCAGGAAGCCAAGCAGGGCGATCCGAAGACGGAACGGAAGCGTCCTCCTGCGGAGTCTGTTCTGCCTGTGCCTGAGCCGCCAGAGCCTGAGCCATGGGGTCGTTGGGATTGTCGTTGGTATCTCGAACAATAGTGACTTGCTGTGGATTGCTCATTGCTGTGTCTGCTGTCTCTCGACAATATTACCCATCGTCTGTGCGGCCTGCGGCCCCAATTGCTGAAGGAGTTGCTGCTGCATTGCCATCTGCTGCTCTTGTGCAATCTGCTCTTCAGACTTGACCAGACCCGCCGTGTCGATGCCGAGAGATGCGGCACGGCGATTCATGTATTCTCGGAAGTCAATATACTGCTGAAGACCACCCGGGCCAAGAATCTGGGCAATTCCCTGCAAATAAACATCAAGTCGATTTAGATCATTACCGCGACCAAGGGCATCAATACCTGTAACAATGGTTGGAGTAACAAAATCCTTGTTGATCTTAGGCATCTTCTTCGACTTGGTCAGTCGGTCAACAATGCGGTTAACCAGCGGCAACTGGAACTCCTGAGACAGGAGGCTGTAGATACCACCAAGTTGCCGTTCAATGCTCTGCGTGACCAGCCGGATTTCTTCGGCAGTCACACGCTCGGCATTTCGGATGCTGGCTTCAGTCAAAAGGAACGCATAAGACAGACGCTCATTGATCTGGCCCATGGTCTGAAGAGCCACCGACAGATCTCCGGCCTTGTTGACCTGAAGAACCGTCACATCGGCTGCATTACCCTCAATGATTGCGCCGTTCTCGCTCTGGGCCAACTTCTTAGGTCGAGTCGTGCCGACCGGGTTAACCATGAAGAGCACCTTGGCCGAAGCCGCAGCAGCCTCCACAATGCTCTTGGACAGGCTTTCCAGCGACACCAGATCGCCAAAGTACTGTTCCACATACCCACGACCATAATCCTCGCCATCCACACGGTGCATACGCAGGGGGAGGAAGGGATTACGCTCAATCGGGTAAGTCGAAAGGCTATCAGGCAGCATGGTTCCACCAATCTCTTGGTAGACCTCCACCTTCTTACCTTCGATAAAGTGGCAACAGGTGTACAAATCCACGGTGTCTTCGTGGTTGCACATGCAAGTCTTTGCGATGGCTGCCGCTTCAGGAGGGAGCACCGCTGGCGAAACAGTCTCCTTGATCACAATCTTACGGGGATTGCCCATGGGATCCCGCTTGACCACATAACGATCAAGACGAATGACACGCATGGGGCCCTCATCGGGGAAGTAAAGGAGAACATTGCCGCCAACAATAAGTTGCTTAATGGCTTCGAAGAGGGCGACACGAATATTCTGTCCCTCAATCTCCTTCATCACCATCCGCTCCATCTCAGACAGACTCTGTTCTGCCTCAGATCGGGCCCGGGTGGACATTGCATCCAGACTCTTTGCAGCCTTCGGATCAATAATAAACCGGAAGAAAGGAGCGTTGGGAGGAAGCAGACTCAGCAGTAGGGCCGAGGCAAGGTTGTTTACGCCCCGGGCTCCAACACTCTGATAAGGAGTGGGGAACTTCTGAGCCGTCTGGTTTCCTTCATCTGGGATGAGGTGGGGAAGCGTCAGTCGAGAACAATCCCGCGCTCGTTCCAGATACGAAAACCGCTGCGACTCAAGGTGCAGATAAAGTGCCTTGCCTGTTTCTGGCATTGATTAACCCTGTCCCGGAATGTTCGTACCAGCCGAAGCCCCCATCTGAATCACCATACCACGCTTACCACGACGGGCAAACAGGCTATCCTTGGGGATTGCGGGGCCCTTCTGCATCTGTCGGGGAGCCGCTTCAGTAGAGAAAGGCTTGGGAACCTCAACGGGGGGCGGCGGGGGAGGAGCCGAAGGAGCCTTGGGCATAAGACACATAAGAGAATCCTTATCTAGTTAGTTTGTTGTCGTTTTGGTCTTCAAAAAGACGAATCAAAAACCGGACTACGGAGCGTTGCCCAGCCTTGAAATAAATTTCATTAACAGAGTCCGTAATCTCTGGGCTACGCTCTGGAAACACAATGTTCAAATATCCCACCACATCTTGTGGAATAGGTGGGATTGGAACAAAAGCCTCCTTAGAAAGGTCTGAATTAGCCATTGTTCTTTTGACTTTGCGTGTAGGTATACAGGATTACGGCGTAATTGATGATGTCCAGCACGGTATCTCGAAGAGCCTCGTCCTTGACCTTGAACTCTCCGGTCGTGATGAAGGTGGACAGGCGGGACATCTTATCTGTCAGACGAACCATGATTCCAGCCTCAGTCTTGCAGATACCCATGGCTTCGCACCGGGTAAAGTTGAGGAAGGGATGCGTGTCGTCCTTACCGCCGCTGTAGTCGTGGTTCTTACGCTCCGAGAGGCCCCGGGCCTCATCGCAGAGTTCCTTGTGCATAGCCAGAAGACGGGCGCGATTCATGGGGTCCAAAGCAGTACCTCCTGTTTAATCCAGTCGTATTCACCGTGACGAAGAATCCTAGCGCAACGAGCCTGCGTTAGGGCGTAGTCCTCAGTATACCCTGAAGTCTCGTAAGCAGTTTTAACTTCTGCCCAAGTACCTTCCTTCAGGATCTTGTTGGCTGTAACCGGGCCCACTCCCTCAAGACCGGGGTAGCCGTCTGTCTTATCCCCAGTCAAGGTCTGCATAAGCCAGTTACGGTCTGCCTGCTCCTTGGTAATCAGCCGTGGCTCCTCATCCTTATCAGGATTCCAAAGCAGGCCGGGAATGCAATTGAGATCCTTATCCGAAGACACAATAATAGGATTTCGATAAATGCCTTCGGTCGAAAGGATTCCGATGATGTCGTCGCCTTCAAGGGTTGGTTCCTCCTTGACAATATGGTACTGGCCCATCAGTTCCTTGACCGAGCGGTATCCGCAGGGCTTTCGGCAAGACTTTCGATGAGCCTTGTACTGGGGGTAGATGGTCTTCCTGAAGTTGTTCTTGCCGCTGAATCCGATGACCACGATCTCTGCGTCCAACTTCTTGGCCCAAGTAGAAATGGTGTCCTCGCACATAGCCTTGGCTTCGTTGATGTTCGCAAAGGCCACATCAAGATCATCATCAAAACGGGCTACATACTCACAAACTGAGCAGATGGAGTAGATAAGGATGTCGCCGTCGATCAGGAGGGTGTGCATTACTCTTCCTCCACATGGGCATCAGCAGCCCGACGAAGAACCTCAATGAGGCCATAGGTTCCATGCAGGGGGCCCTTGATGTTGATCGTGTAGTTGTCAATGTGCTTGGTGCTCATGGTAAAACCGATGAACATCATCTCGTCGAACCGACGCTTCAGTTCGTGCAGGAGTTCCTGCGTTTCCATGAATTCAATTGGTGTAGACATGCTTTAGCCTCTTAAGGTTACGCAAGTGGCGCAATCTGTCCTTCTTATAAGGACACTTAACTGCCTTCAAAAGAGCCACAATTTGCTGATACTTGATTACCGTGTACGGGGTGACATCTCCGAGAAACTTGATGGCTTTCTTGCCACAGGCCGTCCAGACAAAAACATCGTCGCCTTTAAGCCTGATGGACCCGCCCCACTTAGCGGCAACACGAAGCAGGACACCGTAGTGCTTGTTCGTGATTTCAATGGATGGCGTCCGGTTCCAACGGATACAGCCCTCACCATCAAGGAGCCCAGCCGTGTATGCGTTCAATGTGTTTCTGCCCAGTTGTCCCCCACGCGGAATTCTCCGTCTAGTGGACACCTGAAGCCGTAGTTTTGGCCTGCTTCTCGAATCGCGCATACCACTATGTTACCGACAATCTCCGCTTGACCGGGGGAAACCATGAATTGATACTCATCGTGGATGGAAGCGACTTGCTCCACATGCAGAGCCTGTGCTCGGAACTTCATGTGTGCCAGTACACAAGCCTGCTTCATCACAACCGCACCAGCAGACTGAAGCAGAGTGTTCAGGGCCGCGTGTTCTGAGCGTGGATACAGCGGTCTAGAGTCTAGACCACGGAGCCAGCCACGGGTTCCGATCAGCGTAGCGACATCTTCCTTGAGCCGCGTATACGCCGGGACCTTGGCCTCAAAGTTGGCTCGGGCCCGCTTACCACGCTTGTTGTCGCCGCCCAGTACAAGACCCAACTTGTCGTTTCCAGCACCATAGATGAGGGCATAGATCGCTCCCTTGGCCTGATTACGCGCAGCCTTGTGCTCTGGGTTACCCTTGTCCTGCTTGACATCGCCAATGAGTCCGAATGCCTTGGCATTTTCCCAATGGATATCGCCATCAAGGATGGCCTTGGAATATTCGCCGTTGTCGTACTTGCCAAGGTAGTGAGCCAAGCACCGGAGTTCCAGACCAGATGCGTCCACACCCACCAACTTCAGCCCGGGCGCAGGAACGAACAGGCGGCGATACTCGGCCTTAGATGGAACCTGAGCCATGTTGGGACGACTGTGGGTGCAGCGGCCAGTAATGGCTCCGTTGGTATTGACCCGACCATGGAGCCTGCCATCAGAACCCACGGCCTTCAGCCAAGCCTCGTCGCCATCCGCCAGTTGCCCAAGGTGCTTGAGGGTGGTCAGGTACTGGTTCAGCAGTTTCGCCTCAGGCCAGTCCAGCGTCGAAAGCACAGCCTCATCCACCCGGGGACGCCCATCTGGAGTGAACTCCTGCGGCTGCCAGTTGTACTTCTGCATCAGACGCTCGGCAATCTGAAGGCGGCTACCCGGATTGAACGGCTCGACCTTGGTCTTCAGGGGCTTGCCCGTCTTCTCGCTGACTCGCTCAGTAACCTTTGGCGGGAACACAATCTGAAGTTGCTGCTCAATGTCGATCATGTTCTTACGCAGTTCGGCATGGAGTTTCTCGGCAGCGGGGATATCGAAGGGAAACCCTGTGCGCTCCTGCTCGCGGATGATGGCGGCAAACTGGTGCTCCAGATCAATAGCCGTCTGGGCCACAGGCATAGCCGAGTGGTTGCGAAGATGGGCCTCCAAAGCGATCACGACATTCACATCCTGCTTGCAGTACTCCCGCAGTTCGGCAGAGTCGATATCAAAGGACGGAGCCTCCTGCTTCTCCACGCCAAGCCGATATCCCCAAGCCTTCAGGGAGTGAGATCCCACCATGTCCTTGGGGAAGTTGGGAGTCTGGAAGTCCACCTCTCGCTGGTTGGCATGGAGCAGCCGTGCGGCGATTAGTGTGTCAAACACCGCGTCCTCGCGGTACTTGAACATGGGATACAACTTCTTCAGGGCGGGAAGATCAAACCCCTGAATATTGTGGCCGATGATCTGGGTGGCTCCATTCAGGATAGACAGACCATCGCGAATATCCACGATCTCCGGCTTGGCCCCATTGATCGACAAGGCCATGCACTTGACATCCTTGAGATCTGTGAAGTGGGTCCAGTCGTTGATGGGGTTGGTTTCGATATCAAAGTAAACTTTCATGGCGTTCTCCTTCTGCTCGGTCTTCTCGGAAATGATACCTCAGTCTTGAGATGGCTGCATCGTGGCATCTCTTAGCCTGCTCTGGTGTCAATAGATCATGCGGGTTGGCTCGGTTGTACTCATCGGCAATCGCCTGCCAACACTTTCGTGTATATGGGTCAATTGGTTTGTATTCCCGTTGCCTGCGTTCATACCCATGGTGGATGATCTGCGACACAAGTTGTGGGCTGATTCCGTATTGACGGGCAATGTCCACTTTCTTCATCGCAGTCTTCGCCAAGGATCGGATCTCTTCTGCCTGCTGCTCCGACAACTTTCTAGGCTTCACGGCAGAACTCCGACAATGCGCTCCATGACTCAGGGAAAATACGGTTGGCTTCTTCGCTAATCCGCACGGCCACCTCGCGTGTCTCGCGTTGAGCATAACTGGTAGTACGCTGGCTGACAACTCTGAAGAAGGCGTACATGGAACCAGTCCAGATCCACATTGTGATCATGCCCTGTGGCAAGACTGCACGGGCCTGCTCTGGACACACGCCTTCGGCCAGCAGATTGTTGTAGGTCCGCACAGCCAGAGCCGTGGCATATGAGTAGTCGCTGATGCAACGCTCATTCTCCACCATCTCTTCGCTGCTGCCCTGCTTGACCGACGCAGCCGACTTGCGAAACCCATCGGGAGTCCAGATGGCGGGCTCGTAGTTGACATAGCGGCGGCTGACTTCGTTCCATGTAAGGCCCACCTGATGCTTTGCCAGTTGGCGAGCAACAAAGATTGGAGCCTCAATGCGGAAGGAAAGACAGGTGTGGGCAAAGGGGGACCAATGTCCATGCTTCGCCAAGTATCGAATCAAGTGCCCATTCTGCTGATCGGAGTAGTGCATCGCGTCCTTATCAAAGGAAACACGAGCAGCATTCACAACAGAATCGTCATCGCCCATGTGGTTGATCAGTTCAACAGTCATTGGTTTTCTCCTTGAAGCAGTCCCAACCGCGCCGCTTGGCTTCTCGTTTCTTGTCGCTGGCATTCATTCGCAACCCGGTTTCGTTCATGCTGCACACTTCCCGCCTCGCCTCGTCGCGCTCCTTACGCAACCGTTCGATCTCGTCAGCGGCTGCGATATAGGTGTCCTTGTAATTGAACGCCGCGTTTCTTCGCAAGTATTCAACTATGTCTATATCCTCATCCGTCTGTGTTCCTTTTTCAAATTTCATCGTTAATCTCCATTTCAAATTCATGCAGACGGCCCGCTTCCTTGCAGTAGCGCAACATTCCAGCCATCCCGGTATCTCCGGTGAATCGATTCTTAAGTACGCGCAAAGCCAGTTCGTTGGGGTTCTCTCCCTGCTGGTTTCGCTCCAGACCAATGACGGCATCCGCCAACTGGGCAATGGAGTGAGATCCTCGAAGTTGGGCCAGACTGGTCGTAGCCCCCTCTTCGTGACCACGATCTCCATCAGGCCGACGCAGATGCGACACAACGAACATCGCCGCCTGTGTCTCCTCCACCAGACTTCGGAGAGAGGTCATGGCATTGTCAATAAGTCTACGCTCATCGCCATCGCCAAGGCCAGACACCACGATGCTAAGATGGTCGAGGAAGATGTATTCACACCCACACGACTTGATCATGTATCTCGTTCGGGCCAGCAAGTTCTCTGGATCGACTGAACCGAAGTGGTCGAACAGCACCACCTTGGCTACCGTCGCATCGAAGGCTTCACGCTTCTGCTCATCCTTGATGCCACGCTCATCCCAGAAATATGGAGGAGTGTTCAGGTGGATGCCCATAAGGTTTCTAGCGGTGCGCTTGACACTCTCTTCGAGCATCAAGAGGCCCACCTTCTTGCCGCTGCGGATCAAGTGGCAGATCATCTCACGGCACACCGAAGACTTGCCAATACCCGTACCAGAAGTCAGGACAACAAGTTCGCCCTTTCGGATACCGAGCAACTTCTCATTCAGGGCAGTCCATGGGTATGGCGTAGAGTCGTTCGTGTCGTCCTCGTTGACGGTGTCCCACAGGTCCGTACCCAAGACCACGCCATCCGGCCTGTAAGCCTTGGCCCCGTAGACAGCGTCGATCACCCGCTTACCTTCGCCTGCGGTGTGAGCTTCGTTGGCATCCTTGAAACCCACGATGGTTCCGATCTTGGCCTTGCCCGGAGTAAGGAGCATGGCGCACTCACGAGCAGCCTTGCGTCCCGGCTCATCGTCGTCAAACATAATCACGACGGCGTCAAACTTCTCCAGCCATTCCAAATTCGACTGGAAAGACTTCAGGGCAGCAGCGGCTCCATTGGGAACGCTGACGACGGGCCACTTGTTTCCAAACAGTTGGCTGACCGTCAGAGCATCAATCTCGCCTTCCGTAACCGTAACCATGCGGCCTCCATCGCGCCACAGGTGCATTCCGTACAGGGGTAGAGCCTTGCTGTCCCCCAGCGTCAGGAAGTCCTTGGAAGGGAAGCGCAACTTCTGAGCGACCACCTCTCCATCCTTGATGTACTGGGCAACATGCACGGTCTGACCGCTGTAGTCTCCGATGCCGTACTGCCAGAAGCGACAAGTGTCCTCGCTGATGCCTCGCTTCTTCAGGGCAGCAAAGTCCACATCGATCATGGCTGACGAAGTCCGAGTCACCTCAGGCAGCGGCTCTCCATCGCCCATCTCGTAGTACTTGCAGC
>Ga0129333_10007925_pt1 | contig 10017 bp, 12 predicted proteins | sample CPB6_08_DNA_FD_94474 | JGI IMG/M metagenome (GOLD analysis project Ga0129333, IMG submission 94474) | Freshwater to marine salinity gradient microbial communities from Chesapeake Bay, USA - CPBay_Sum_0.6_0.8_DNA | ecosystem: Environmental > Aquatic > Marine > Coastal | place: USA: Chesapeake...
AATCCAACTTCTTCATTTTTAAACTCTTCAATAAAGTTATTAATAACTGCATCGACATTTTTACGTGGGCCGAGTTGAGCAACACATAGGAAATTAAAATCATGCTTGAGATTCAAATCTAATTCTTGAATCGCAATATCACGTTTTGGAAATCCAACAAAAGATATAGGAGTTGTACATCTATAATCTTCTATTTTTCTTCCTGTCGAATTGTCTGTTGCTACATATGAAGTATTTTTATATACATCCATTCCATGCTTGGAAATTGTAATAATTTTTTTCATTTCATTTCCCTTTACAAGCCATTCTCCTGCTACTTTATCTGTCTCGATACCTGCTGTATACCCAACATCATGAGGACTAAGACGCTGCCATTCATTAGGAATTGTGCATTGAACGGAAGCGTCAAATTGTCCGCCATTTTGTCGATATAAAACTGTTTTTTGTAGTAAAGCATCAATCATTCTTCTTTCTTGATCATCTTTCCAAATCCATCCAGATTTACCCCAATTAATATTGTGAATATATAAATCAATATCTGGATTTGACATCATTGATCTAAATGCGAATCTTCCCATTTCACCATAACCAGAACGAGATAAAACTGGTGCTACTAATAATACTTTTTTCATGCTACCTCCAATAATCTATAATTCGTATGTTTTCTAGTATCCCAAGAGCCTTCTTCTTCATGGACTTGAAGCATTAAATCAACCCAAGCCTTTTCAAATTTTTCAAAACTATAGTTTTTAACTACGTGTTCTCTGCCACCTTGTCCAAGGCTTTCACGATATTCCTTTTCTGAAAACATCATATCTCTCATAGCAGAAACAACTTTCTTACCATTAAGACGATCTTCATAGATATAAGGAACGTCTTGAGAACCAATAACTGCTTTTGAATCAGGTTCTAGTCCAATACCAAACCAAGCCTTACCATCTGTTACTTGTTCTTGTAAGCCTCCTGTCATATTAACAATAATTGGAGTTCCACAAGAAAGAGATTCTAAAGTTGCTAATCCAAAACCTTCTGCATCAGAAATGTTAATTGTACAATCTACAAAGTTATAAAACATAGACAACTTATCCATTCCAATTTTTTGTGTAGAGAATAAGATTTGCCCTTTGTCAATTCCTAATTCTTTTACAATTGCATTTAGATCTTGTCCATATTGATCGTGAGGATCTGTGTGCATAATCAATGTTGCTTTATCATGCCCAACTTGATCTAATAAATCTTTAAACCAAAAAATCAAAGAACCGCTTTGTTTACGTCTAGCATTTCTGTTATTCCAAAAAAATAAAAATTTATCTTTTGTTCCATGTTGCTCATCAAATGATTCTCTGAATGCTTTTACTTCTTCTTTTGGAAGAGGTTTAAAGAAATCAGAATTTACAGCATGTGGAACATATAGTTCTTTGACATCTGGTGCTACTTTTTGTACGATATCGCTTGTTACCTTTGAAATTGTAGCGATAAAATCATTAGATTCATAGAACGCTTTATTGAATTTAGGAAGTGGGTAATTATCCCACACATGATAATAAACCATAGGAATTAGAGCACGAATTTCTGCTTCAATTTCCCATAGCCAACCATAAAAACGTGGATCTGTCATAAAATACAAAATATCAGGACGTTCATTCCTAATGATAGATCTTACGATATCTTGTGTGCCATAGCCATCAACAGGGAAGATTTTCCATCTTTCTCCCCATTGTTCCGTGATCTGTGGCTTATGATCCGGATGCTTGATTGCCCCACCAAGACTGACAATATCAAATTTATCAGACTTAAGCAGGGCTTCGATAATATATTTAGTTTGAGTTCCGACACCCGATGGCGATAGAGGGTGATCAGAGATAGTCAATACTTTAATTCTTTTTTCCGACATGATTTCTCCTTTTGTTACGGACAATGTTTGGTACCCTTGAACTCACAATCAGCACAAGAGAGTTTATTTTTAATATAAACACCATTATCAATATTGTGAAGAGCTTTAACTAATAATTCCATAGCATTTTCTGTTCTTCGTTTTTGACTTGTAACTTGAAAAATTTCTATTTCATTACTTTTCGCAGTTCTTTTTAATAAACCGAAATGACATTCAATATCATTTGGATTGATATTGTGTTTTAAAGCATAATAGTGTTTGTAATAGATTAATTGATATATGATCATTTTATCTGCTTTCTTTTTTGCATCCCATCCCCAAGAACAGGTTTTCCAGTCTAAAATATGATACTTATTATCTTTTTTGATGACTAAGTCTATGAAGCCCTTAAATTTAAATGGATTACCAGTATAGTTGGAAATATCTTCATAAATTTCTTCTTCACATTTTATAACTTCATAATTCTTACCAAAATAAGAATCTAATTTTGATTTATATTTTTGTACCAAGTTTTCTCCTTGAGATTTAAATTGGTTAAAATGATCGTCTTTAATTTGTTCAACTAATGTTGTTCTTTCATTTTCAAAAGTTTCTCCAAAGAAACTTTTTAATTCATTATCGTTAATTTGGTTTTCTAAATGTTTTTCTATGGTTAAGTGTAGTGCGCTACCAAAAGCAGTATAGATATTACCAGAAAATGCTTCTTCTATCTTATCAATGTTTGCCAACTTATGATAGAAAGGGCATTTAACCCAATTCTTAAGTTGTGAAAAAGAAATATATTTGTCAGTCATTAGTCCCCCGATTTTTTAACTTTACTCTTTTTATACGATTGAATTTCTTGTTTATTCAAATTATTTTCTTGAATTTCTTCTTTTTTCTTTTCAAAGATCCAAGTACCTTCAAGTTTAGGTACTATACCCTTTGTAGCATATGATGTTAAGTCTTTATGTGTCTGGCTTTTTAAGTAATATTCATCTAGACATATATTTTGTTCTGAGAGATATTGTAACATTTCAGAATTAGAAAAAGTCTGAACAGGATCTCTGACATATTTTCTTTCTGGTAATTTAACATCGATTATTAATTGATTATTTTTTTCAGTTTTATTAATTTTGATTTCTTTCATTTTCCTCCTAAATTTTAAAATCTATATTTTTTTCAAGTAAATTAATTTTATTATAAAGGACTGGTGAAATTCCTTTTAATTTTAAACCACCTTCAAGATAATATTCTTCAAACCCTGTCGCAAAATATTCTCTAACTGATGTTGCGGCATAAGGACGTATAAAAAGAGTAGATGCCATACTTTCTATTGTTGAATATCCTATGTCTTTGTATAGAAATTTATCAAATTTAGCATCATATTCCGTATTAAGAAAATCAAAATATGTTATTCCAAACCATGCTATATCATATTCTTGTGATAACAAATCATGAAGTCTGTTTCTCTTTCCAATAAACTCATTAATTATTTTTCCATCGCCATATATTTTTTCAGAATTGTTTTCTTCAAACCTATGCGCAAATTCATGTACGATATCATCAATGATATCTTTATCTTTTTTTGCTTTCGTGCTATCAATATAGATATTATCTTTATGATGCATAGCAGTTAAATTTCTTTTATCTAAAATATCGAAGTGTCCAAAATAAACATTCTTGATTCCAGAATACGAAGAAACGGGCAAGTTACTACGTAACAGCCCTATTATCTTTTGGATATCAATGTCTTTATCTATAGGATCTTTTATCACAAATTCAATTCCCCTATTAAAATAGAAAGTCTTTTTTTCAGAAAGAATTCTATTGTTTGATTGCTTAATTGAATTCATCAAATTGTTTCTGTTCTCTGACAAGACGCTCTCCTTCTTCTACATCATTTAATGCCTGTTCATAACCACGAATCCAGTTTTCCTCTGCAATAAGCAGAAGGAATTCTGGAAACTCTTCAGACATTACTTCTACAATATGTTCTACAGTTACATCTCCATTATCAGGATTTGTTTTTTCCCCAACATAATTGATTAGAATTTCTTTAATAGTTTTTTCCATAAAACCTCCAGTGTATAATGTTTATACGATTATACATAAAGATTTATTCAAATTTTTTACATATTTTTTTGATTACGTAAAAGAAATGCGATTTTCTTTACAAACGCTTTGCGGCTTCAGTAGCAAGTCTAGATCTTTCACCTTTCTTGAACGATACATGTCCTGCTATTGGAGAGTCTTTAAACTTTTCAATAGCATATGTCAATCCATTACTAGTCTCATTAGTATAAACATTATCAATCTGTTCTATATCACCTGTTAGAACAACCTTAGTGCCTTCTCCAGCTCTAGTAATAATCGTTTTAACCTCATGTGCAGTTAAATTCTGAGCCTCATCTACGATGATGAAAGCATTAGAAATCGATCTACCTCTGATATATGTTAAAGCTTCGAGTTCAATAGTGCCAGATTCCATCAATTGTTCCATAACCAATTTATCATTTCCAACAATAAATTGAATGTTGTCTTGAATTGGCTTTAACCATGGAAGCATCTTTTCTTCCATTGTTCCTGGTAGGAAACCGATATCTCTTCCCATCGGCTGAACAGGACGAGATACAACCATCTTATTAAATAAAATTCCATCTTCTTCTAAATCAAAATTTTGTTGGATAATATTTTTTGAAGTACTTTTAAATTTTTCTCCTGGTTTAGAAAACATTTTATTGAATGTTACAGTTTGTTCCATTCCAGCAGCAATAGCACAAAGCGTTTTACCAGATCCTGCTTGTCCTGTCAAGGTAACTAAATGGATATCAGGATCCAACAATAAATCAAAAGCAAATGATTGTTCTTTGTTTTTTGGTTGTACGCCCCAATTCAAATTATTCTTACAATCAACAAGGTGTTCAATTGGAGTTTCAAAATTTATGAATCTACACAATGCACTTTTCTTTTCGTTATAAGATGACACCAACATTAAAAATATATTTGGAAACATTTCTATTTTCTGTTCATTAGCCATTTCTTTGGTTATATAAACGTCTTCTTCTCTATAAAATAAATCAATCATTTCATCATCTACAAGTATAGTAGCCATTCCAGAATATAATTTATCTGTGTCAGAAACAACTTGAGAAACCAAATAATCCTCTGCAATCATTCCAACTGAATCAGCAATGACTCTGAGATTGATATCTCTTGAAACTAGAACTACTTTTTTACCTTTTGGACTATTTGCTGCTACTGTTAAAGCAGTTTCTAATATCATATGATCTGCAATACCAGATGTCAAATCTCTTGGCAATTTTTCAGTTACAGAATCATAAGTCATAACTGTTATTGTGCCTAATCCTTTGTCGATTCTTACGCCTTTTTGTAAAGAACCTTTTTCTCTCAATCCATCAAGAATTCTAATAAAATTTCTTGCATTAGAACCAACTGAATCTTGTCTTTTTTTGTGCTTATCAATTTCTTCTAAAACTTTTAAGGGGATAACGATATCGTTATTTTCGAAATTATTGATACTGTTAAAATCACTTAAGAATACGCTTGTATCAATCACATATGTTTTTTTTGCCATAGAGACTCCTTTATTAAGAAAGCATTTTGATTTCTAGAACCAAAGTACTTATACCCTTAAATATCCTATGGTAACACATTTTAGGAATAAAATATTCTTTTCCCTCTATTAATTTCTTTGGTAATTCGTTATCCATTTGAAGGTACCAAGAATCTCCTTCAAGCACTTTTACAATCCTATCCTCTCTATCTATATGCCAAATTAGTTCAGATGGATCTACGTCCATTGTGAACGTTCTACGGACTATGTTTTCTTCTAGTTTAGTTTGTTTAAACGGAAAGTTCATTTTGGATTCCTAATCATTGTATCTCTTGTTTCAAAATTTTTGTTCTTTCCTTTGTTATCGACAAAACCAAATTTTTTATAAAACTTTATCAGTTTGTTTTTCTTTCCACCATAATCTTCTGTTGGTGTCAAAGAAATAATTTTTTGATTTGCATCAGCATAATCTATAATCTTTTTCATCACTTCTGATCCTATCCCAGTTCCTCTTTGCTCTTCTGGAATAATGATTTTATTTAAAGAAATTATGTCTCCGAGTTCTGATAGAGAAAGTTGAACATTAAATTGTTTTTCTAATTCAGAGCTTAATGTTTGAACGTTCTCTTTTATTAAAAATGTTTTCCAAATGCTGATTATTTTATCAGTTTTCATTACCAGAACCTTCCTGGTACATCTTTACCAAAGTCTTTATGTGCTCTACAAGCCCAATATCCTGCTTGTGTCTTATCTGTTTTATTTATACAGTCATGACGAGCAGCAAATGATTTGCGTGCCTCAGCATTGTTCCAGTTTCCTTTCAGTCCACCTTTCTTATCGCCATAAGTAACCTTCTTGATGCCACCTGTTTTCGGATTTCTAACATAAACCTTCCATTTTTTTCCTCCACCTGTATTGTGCATTGGCTTATTAAGTGGAGGATTTTTCTTCTCTTTTGCTTCATCAATTGTTTCGTTCCACATTGGAAAATCAAGAGGAACCATTTCTCCTCTAAACATTGCAAAGTCTCCCAAATCAGATTCAAGCAATTCTTTTTCTTCTTCATTAAGAGGAATATAATTCCCATTTTGATATTCAGTTCTTGCTTCTTTGATTAATTTGAAATAAGCAGTAGAACCAATTCTGTATATGTTTTCTGTTAATGGCGTTTTTGATTTCTTATGATGTAATAATCCTTCTTTTATATCAGTTTCAAACCCATATCCTTTTTCAGGTTGAACTTCATATCCAGGGATTTTTTTAATTTGTGGTATATCTTTTAAGTCTTTAGACATTTCATATGACTTACCACCACCGATATCAACTCCCATACTATCCATAAATAATTTGTGAGGATCAAGAAGATCTGACTTTGCTCCATTTCCAACAATCCATTCTCCTTGATAAGCCATGTCAAAACCATCATCTGTTATGATTATTATTGGATCTGGTAATTTCTCAGAAATATGCTGAATATCATTCTTATTTATAAACGCTTGAATATCTTTGACATCTTTTAGATGATTGGAAAAATATTTTTCCAATTCTTTTGTGCCCATTATAACTTTTTTACCTGTAGTTTTCTCAGTATCTTTTTCTATTTTGTTCACAAATTTATTTATTATACCAAATTTTGGATCTTGATTTTTCAAATTTCTATGATTCATAACAACAATACTATTAAATTTTGGCTGTTGCATAGTGATTTCTGTAGGTTCTTTTTGTGGAGTCTCTTCTGCAGAAGCCATTCCACTTGTTGCCAGCATTCCTCCCAAAAAAATATCTCTTAATGATTCATTAATTTTTTTTTCTTTAAGAACAATTAGTATCTCTTCTTTAATAATACTTTTGATATAACTTTTCTGTACTTTCATTTTTTATTACCTTTGCTTTTAGCATCTTTTTTGCCCCAAGATTTGCCTTTAGAACCTTTCATTTTTTTACAAGCACTAGGAGTAGGACGACAAGCAGGATAACGTTTACGTTTCTCGCCAGATCCTCTACCACAAGATTTATAGCCGCCTTCCCCATCAGGAGAGTTACAATCTACCCATCCTCCTGTTGAACCTTTGGCTCCTTTTCTTTTAAACCAGTCTCTTAAATTAGTTTCTGAAGCAGGTTTTGATGTCAATTTTCTTTCATCAATATTTGCTTTTTCCAATTTATCATAATATTCAGGATCATCATCCAAGTGATCTTTGGCAGTCATTTCAGCATTATCTTTGTCAGACTTATCTGATTTACCTCTTGTATGTTCAAGTTCATGTTTTGAACCTTTACTTAATTCTTCTTTATCGTAATCTTTATCTTGACGATATTTTCTTTTTTCTTCTATGGTTTCTTCTTCCAATTCCATTTCTTCATTTGTGGAATTTCCCCAATTCTTTGCACCAACTTTGCGGCATTTAACCAATGCTCCAGAAGCATATGCAGAAGGCCAAGACTTATATCTAGATTTAACTTTGCGATAACAAGCGTCTTTCTTTTCTCCTAGAAGTTCTTCAGCCTCATTCAAAATCTGAGAATAATCTTTAAGATCTTCGAAATCATCTTCCGAGATTAAAGATAGATTCGGATCATATTTTATCTCTTGATTATTGAAGAATTCTCTCCATTTATTGTTCATTGGCAACCCTCTTTTACATTTAATTAGTTTAATGCAAACAAAAAAGAGAAGATCGTTAAATCTTCTCTTAAAATTCAGGAGGGGGAGAGTCTATAAAATTACGTCTTATACTTTTAAATATTTTTAAAGCATCCTAAAGTCCTTAATGTTTATAATTTTTTATTAAATTTTTTGCTAAATCTGAAGATGAATTGAACTTATAATCTCCTCCGATGCCCCATAGCATCTCTACTCCTAGTTCTTCACATATACTTTGTTCAGGTGTATTTGATTTTCCTCTGTCTCCGCCATTTGCAAAATAGTCAGGACGTAACATTCGAATTGCATTACAAACTGTTCCATCACTATCATCAACTGCAGAAACGATAACAACTCCTTTAATTTCTTTAAGTATTTTTGCTCTTTCTTCAAAGGACATAAAAATATATCCTTTCTTTCTCATTAACCATTCATCAGAATTAGCAACAACAATAACTTTTCCGTATTGTGCAGCTTCACGAATCATTTGGATATGCCCACCGTGAATTGGATCAAAACCTCCAGACACCATAACTGTTTTCATTTTATCTCCTTAATATTAATATTTTTTCTATTATCTTCTAAATTGTCTATTACATCGTCTAACATAGACGATAATACCTTTGCTTTTTCGGAAAAAGATTTTGATAACTTTTTAAAACTACCTCGGCTATTTTCTTTCTTTCTAGACATTAAGTCATCAGTAAGTTTATCAATCATATTTTTTAATTCTTTTATTGTCAAAAACATAACGCTTAATATTATTATAGTCTTTGTATCTGTATTATCATATTTTTCTAAATCACACTTCAAGGTTTGGAAGTCATCAGATATTGTAAAATTAGCTTCTTTTTTTTCGAAATGAACAAATAAATTAAAATCTTCATTTATTATATGATAGAAAGATTCATCTTTTCGTAATATTGATTTAAAAAGATCAACATACATAAGAAAAAAGTTTTCTTTATCTTGATTTCTTGAAAAATTAAAATAAGATATGTCTAAACCATTTTTTAAAAACATATCCATCATTTGTTCTAGCGTGTATTCTTCTTCCATTTAAACTCCTATGCCATATAATCTATACGATTAAGAATAGAAATTTATTCAATATTTTTATACATTACAATTAATAATTTTACGGATCATTCTGATAGTATCTTCTGTACTTTTAGTTTGTTGAGCGATAGTTTTAGGATGCAAGTAAATTTCGTAATCATTTCCATTTGGTTCACATCGATCTCCAATAAAATGAATTTCGTCATAGTCTGAAAATATATCCGTCTTTTCTAGAACATATGTTTTATCCCATCCTTTTGGAAAAATATCAAACGAAGTATCTCCACCATATTTCACATCTAATTCAATGTCTGATTCTGCAAGATCACCATAATGATTTATGTCTCTTTCTATGAGATTTTTAAGACTAGCTAGAATAGGACGTCTGATTTTTTCATTCTCATTAATTTTATTCCATGTCTCTCTGTCCTCTAAATTTGCGTTTCTACCAATTGGACACCAATTTAACATAGAGCCTCTATAATTGAAAAAATGTCCAGTCAAAGGAAAATCGTTTTGCAGAATCAATTCATGATGTAAACTAGAAGTTATGATCATCAATCTTCTCCATAATTTTTCACCCATATAATCTCTCATATTTTGTTCATAAATCGTTTTTCCATTGAAGATATACTTTGTTCCATTGCAAGGTAGAAAATGGATTTTAGAGGTATCTACAAGGCTCAAATCAAATAATCCAGAGCATTGCTGTTTTACATAATCCATATCAGAGCCTGTTATAATTCCAATCTGAAATCCTGCTTCTTGTAGTTCTTTTAAAGCTTGTTCCATACTGATTTTAATTTTTTGTCTTGGTTCAGTTAAGGTACCATCCATATCAAATAAAATAACTTTTTTCATTCT
>Ga0129333_10007926_pt1 | contig 10016 bp, 8 predicted proteins | sample CPB6_08_DNA_FD_94474 | JGI IMG/M metagenome (GOLD analysis project Ga0129333, IMG submission 94474) | Freshwater to marine salinity gradient microbial communities from Chesapeake Bay, USA - CPBay_Sum_0.6_0.8_DNA | ecosystem: Environmental > Aquatic > Marine > Coastal | place: USA: Chesapeake Bay...
CCCAACTGGAAGCGAACCTCTTGCCTCGCCTCCCGCAATCTCGCAGGGGTGGCCTCGTTACCCCAAAGCTCGATGACTCGTTGGGCATCGGCGGAGGAAGGCGCCTGACGTGACTCGAGCGCTTTGATCGCCTCGTTGAGCGCAACCTGCCACCGATCGCGTACCGCTGTAATCGCAGCTCGCCGCACACCCGAACCGGGCGCCGCACCGATGGGCAGATTTATCGTGTCGTACACGACGGCGAGATTGCGCTCGTCGTGCATGAAGCCCTGCAAAGTAGTTATCTCGCTATAGACGCGGATCCAGAAATCGACGTCGCGCTTGATCTCTGAAGGGCGAGGTATTTCGCGCGAGATCGGCGGCATATCGATGGCCGAGAGACCACCGGCCGCAGCCGGCGTCGCCGGCTGCGAAAGGGAAAGAGACGGGGCTACGGTGAAAAGTAAGGCGCCGAGAAAAATCAGTGGGCGCAACGCGTCACCCGCACTTTGAGTCGCCGCAATTGAGGCATGTCATGCAACCGTCCATCATGACCACCGCCGCGGTGCTGCACTTCGAGCAGAGTTGCGCTCCTTCAGGAAAGTGCGACTTGGCAAATGCATCTGTCTGCTTACCACGAGCCTCATATTCCGCCCGCTTCTCGTCGATGAGTTTCCTCTGGTGCTCATCGAGCTCCGGGCGCCCCATGAGACCGATGGTTTGCAGGTGCTTCTCGATGACGTGTCCGAGCTCGGCAATGATCGAGGGCATGAACTTGCCGCCGGGCTGCCAATAGCCACCGCGCGGGTCGAACACGGCCTTCAGTTCCTCGACGAGGAAGGTCACGTCGCCACCCTTGCGGAAAACTGCAGAGATGATTCGAGTGAGCGCCACGATCCACTGGTAGTGATCGAGGTTCTTCGAGTTGATGAAAACCTCGAACGGACGACGCTGCTCGTGCTCAGTGCCCTCGTTGAGGATGATGTCGTTGATGGTCACGTACATCGCGTGATCGGACACCGGAGTTTTGATCTTGTAGGTCGAGCCGATCAAAACCTCGGGGCGCTGCACCTCCTCGGTGAGACGAACGACCTTACCGCCGTGCGAGGTCGGCAGGTCGGAGATGGAAGGCGTCGACGCAGGAGCAGGCTCTGCGCCAGGCTTCTGAACACGGTACTTCGCGATCTTACGATCGATCTTGATGGCGGCCATGTGGAGCTGATCCTCAGAACTTACCGTAGTAGCCCTCTTTGAGGGCATCGTACAAATTTGCAGCGGAGTGTTTCTCGCCGTCGTATTCGATTTCTTCGTCGCCCTTGACGGACACTTCCGTGCCATCTTCGAGCGTGAAGACGTAGGTGGTGTTCTTGAGGTCTTCTTCCTTGACGAGCACGCCCTGGAAGGCTTCGGGGTTGAAGCGGAAGGTCGTGCAGCCCTTCAGGCCCTTCTCGTGCGCGTACAGGTAGATGTCCTTGAACGACTCGTACTTGAAATCGGTGGGAACGTTCGCGGTCTTGGAGATCGACGAGTCGATCCACTTCTGCGAAGCGGCCTGGATATCGACGTGCTCGGTCGGCGTAATGTCGTCTGCCGTGGTGAAGTAGTCCGGCAACTTCTCCCCGGGATTCGACGAGTTGGGTATCGCCTTCGAGTTGATGAGTTCGCGGTAAGCGAGCAACTCGAACGAAAACACGTCGACTTTTTCCTTCGACTTCTTGCCCTCGCGAATCACGTTGCGGAAGTAGTGATGCGCAAAGGACGGCTCGATGCCGTTGCTCGCATTGTTGGCGAGCGAGAGGGAGATCGTACCGGTCGGGGCAATCGAGGTGTGGTGAGTGAAGCGCGCGCCGACAAGCGCCAACTGCTCGACGAGCGCCGGCGCGACCGTTGCTACCCGCTGCATATAGCGACTGTAGCGAGCGTGCAGAACGCGGCCCGGGATCTTGCTGCCGACCTTCCAGCCATCACGAGCCATCTCGGGACGCTTACGCAGCATCTCACGGGTGACCGTGAACTCCTCGTTCATGATCGGCGCAGGACCTTTCTCACGAGCGAGTTCCAGTGAAGCTTCCCAGCCTGCAACGGCCATCTCGCGGGAGACGTCCTCGGTGAACTGCACTGACTCGGGCGAGCCGTACTTCATGCGCAGCAGCGTCATCGTGCTGCCAAGACCGAGGAAGCCCATGCCGTGACGGCGCTTGCGCAAGATCTCGTTGCGCTGCCCCTCGAGAGGCAAACCGTTCACCTCGACGACGTTGTCGAGCATGCGCGTGAAAACCTTCACGACCTCGCGGTACTCGTTCCAGTCGAATTCTGCCTGATCGGTGAATGCGTGACGCACGAAGCGCGTGAGGTTCACCGAGCCGAGCAGGCACGAACCGTACGGCGGCAGCGGCTGCTCGCCGCAAGGATTGGTGGCGCGGATGTTCTCGCACCACCAGTTGTTGTTCATCTCGTTGACACGATCGATGAGGATGAACCCCGGCTCGGCGAAGTCGTATGTAGAGGACATGATGACGTCCCACATACGGCGCGCCGGCACGGTCTTGTAGATCTTGCAGGCCACGAGACCGCTCTCGCCGACGACGAAGTTTTCGGAGTACGGCCACTCGCGCCAGATGAATTTGGATTCGTCGGAAAGATCGGGTTTCTCAACCTCGAATTCTTTGCGCAGCACGGGAAAAGCGAGCTTCCACTCACGATCCTCGCGGACCGCCTGCATGAACTCGTCGGTGATCAGCAACGACAGGTTGAACTGGCGCAGCCGGCCGTTCTCGCGCTTGGCGCGAATGAACTCCATGGCGTCGGGGTGGCCGACGTCGAACGTGCCCATCTGCGCGCCGCGACGACCCCCCGCGGAAGAAACGGTGAAACACATCTTGTCGTAGATATCCATGAAGGACAGCGGACCGGACGTGTAGGCCCCCGCACCCGATACGTATGCGCCACGCGGACGCAGCGTCGAGAACTCGTAGCCGATACCGCAACCCGCCTTCAGCGTGAGGCCCGCTTCGTGGACCTTGTTGAGGATGTCGTCCATCGAATCGCGGATCGTGCCCGACACCGTGCAGTTGATCGTGGATGTCGCAGGCTTGTGCTCGAGAGCGCCCGCGTTGGAGGTGATGCGTCCCGCAGGAATGGCACCGCGGCGCAACGCCCATAGAAATCTCTCGAACCAATGCTCTCGCTCAGCGGGGGCCTCGACGTCCGCAAGAGCGCGCGCGACCCGTGCGTACGTGTCATCCATGGTCTTGTCGACCGGTTCGCCACTTTTCGAAACGAGGCGGTACTTCTTGTCCCAGATGTCCATCGAAGCTTCCTGGAACGGAATGCCGTCGATGTCATTCGCCTCGAGCTTTACGACGCTGTTCATGCCTGTTGCGGGCCTCGAAACCAAAAAATTCGTTGTTACCGAGGGGAGAAACACCAAATGAGACAGTCCTGAAGGTCGCCGAAGGCCCCCGCGGGTACGTGTTCTCTTTTTTATTGGCCAGGCCGTTGCACAACGGCCCTTCTCCCCTACCCCCGACCCAAAACACCCCGAATCGATGTGCACAAGATGTTGTGTCGACGTGGAGAGAGTAAGCAGCGCTCCGGGGAGCGTCAAGACTTGGTTTACTCAATGGATATTCCATTTTATTTCATATAAAACAAAGAGTTAAGAAACTCTCGGCCGTAAAATTGTTTTGCAAGCCCCCGGTCAGCCACCTTCCCCCAGGCACCCTCCCCCCACAACATCTTGTGTTTCAGTCCGTTTCCACACTCCGCCCAAAAGTTATCCCCTTGAAACCTGGGCCGACATCCGCATATCGACAGCCAAGACGTTTCACGACACGGAGACCCCCCTATGAGCCTTGTTCGTTACGAATGGAGCCTGATGAACCGCCTGCATCGTGAACTCGAGCAGGCGCTCGAGCACGGCGGACCCGCAGCGCTGATCCCGCGCGTCGAGAGCGCCGAGGAGGCCGCGCGTTACGTGCTGCGCGCAGACCTGCCGGGCGTCGCTCCGCAAAACATCGAGATTACGACTGACGAGGGCGTGCTCACGCTGAAAGCGCGGCGCGATGCGATCGACGAGAGCAGCGCCGTGACTTACCAGCGGCGCTTCTCGATCCCGGCCGACGCCGATGTCGAACGGATCTCCGCCCGCAGCACCCACGGCGTGCTCGAGATCTCGATCGCCAAGCTCGTCAAAGCGCAACCCCGACGAATCAGCGTCGAGGCCGCCTGAAGTTATACCCCCCTCCCCCGAGGAGGCTCGGCGCCCGACGCGACGAAATTCTGCTCATGGGAGCATCGCGTCGGCGCGCCTCATTTGCAGTATCTTCACTAGCGCCATGCCGACTCCAGCTTTCTTGCGTCGAACGATCGCCCGACTCGCCGTCGCGTTGACCGCGCTCGCGGGCGCCCTCTCACTCAGCCTCTCGCCCATCGCTCGGGCGCAAACGCCCGAAGCGTCCGAGCAGCCGCGCACCGTCGCGCCCATGCCCTCGCTCGCGCCGATGATCAAACGTGTTTCACCCGCGGTGGTGAGCATCGGCATCCAAGGGACGATCCGTCAGCAAGGACAGCGCAACCCGCTCTTCGACGATCCTTTCTTTCGTCGCTTCTTCAACGTGCCGCCGGATTCGGGTGCACGCGAACGGCCATTCCAGTCGGCAGGCTCAGGCGTGGTCGTCGACGCCAAACAGGGATACATCATCACCAATGCGCACGTGGTGGAAAACGCGCGCGAAATCACCGTAACGCTCTCCGACCAGCGCGAAATACCCGCGAAAGTCGTGGGCAGCGATCCGCGCACCGACATCGCAGTCATCCAAGTAAAGGCCGCCAACCTCTCGCAGATTGTGCTCGGCGACTCGGATCGTCTCGAGCCTGGCGACTACGTCGCCGCGATCGGCAATCCCTTCGGACTACAACAATCGGTTTCGTACGGCATCGTCAGCGCGCTCGGTCGCTCGGGCATGAACCCGGACGGCTTCGAGAGCCTTATCCAGACCGACGCGTCGATAAATCCGGGCAACTCCGGCGGAGCGCTCGTCAATCTTCGTGGCGAACTTGTCGGTATCAACAATATGATCCTCTCAGGTAGCGGCGGAAACATCGGTATCGGCTTCGCGATCCCCGTGAACATGGCGCGCAGCGTCATGGACCAGCTGATCAAATACGGCTCGGTGAAGCGCGGTCAGCTCGGGGTGACGATCGCTCCGGTCACACCGGACATCGCACAAGCGCTCGGCATAGCCACTTCGAGCGGTGCATTGATCACTCAGGTGGCACGCGACTCGGCTGCGGCCCGCGCTGGACTAAAGGCCGGAGACATCGTCACCGCAATCAACGGCCGTAACGTCAAATCGGCTGCGGAATTTCGCAACTCGATCGGCTTGCTTCGCATCGGTGACAAAGTCGAACTCGCGCTGCTGCGCGACGGACAAACTCGCAAACTCACCGCTGAGGTTGCAGATCCCGTAACACAGGGCGCCCGTGGCGATGCAGACGACAAACCCGACGGTGTCTCCGCGGGCGAACAGCATCGCGCTCTCGAGGGTGCCCAACTCGAAGATATCGCCGGCGAGAGCGGCGGTGTCGCGGTCCGCGCAGTCACTCCGTCGAGTGCCGCAGCCAACGCAGGCCTGCGCGCGGGCGATGTCATCGTCGCCGCCAACGGTAATCGCATCGCAAATCGTGAAGATTTGAGCAAAGCATGGCGCGCGACCGCCTCGCGCGGCGGTACGACACTCGTGTTGCAGGTCCGTCGCGGCGGCGAGATCACCATCCTGCTGCTGCGTTGAACATGAAACGCCTGCAGATCACCGTGCTTGGCGGTACGGGCTTCGTCGGCACGCAGCTCGTCTGCCGTTTTGCACAGCTCGGTCATGGCCTGCGCGTGCTCACGCGCGACCCGATGGCGGCTCGCCACCTCGCGGTGCTGCCCGACGTACAGCGTCTGCGCGTCGACGTTCACCACACCGAGTCGTTGCGTCGTGCCATCGACGGCAGCGATGTGGTGATCAACTTGGTCGGCATTCTCAATGAGAAAGGCGACACGGGCCGCGGCTTCGAGCTCGCCCACGCGGAACTCACGCGTAAAGCCCTAGACGCCTGTATAGAGACCGGTGTGTCGCGCTACCTGCACATGAGCGCGCTTGGCGCGGACGTGTCCGCCCCTAGCCACTACCTGCGCTCCAAAGGCGTCGCTGAACGCCATGTGAGGAACTCATCGACGACACTCGACTGGACGATATTCCGCCCCTCGGTCATCTTCGGCGCGGCTGATTCGTTGCTGAACCGCTTTGCGGCATTGCTGCGCCTGTCCGGGGGCTTCATTCCTCTTGCACGAGCGAACGCGCGTTTCGCGCCCGTCTGGGTCGCCGATGTCGTTCGCGCCTTCGAGCTCGCGCTACACGGCGGCGCAACGAGTCGGCAGAGCTACGATCTATGCGGTCCCGAGATCATGACCTTGCGCGAGCTCGTACGGTATACCGGCGAGATCTCTGGTACCACGGCACGGGTACTGCCCCTGCCCGACGCCCTCGGGCGAGCCCAAGCCTTGGTAATGGACTTCGTGCCCGGTAAGCCGTTTTCTTCCGATAATTACCGCTCGCTGACGGTGGATAACGTATGTCGAGAAAATGGCTTTACGCGCCTCGGCATCGTACCTACGGGCCTGCGTACCATCGCACCCACCTACCTTCGTCGTCCGTCGCGCTAACATCGCGGCGTGGATATCTATCTCGTAGGCGGTGCAGTCCGGGACGAACTGCTCAACCGACCGATCGGCGAGCGCGACTGGGTCGTCGTAGGCGCCACCCCGGCGGACCTAGAGTCGCGCGGATTTCTGCCCGTGGGCAAGGACTTTCCGGTGTTTTTGCATCCCGAGACCCGCGAGGAGCACGCGCTCGCGCGTCTCGAGCGCAAGGTTGCACCGGGCTATCGGGGATTCACCACAGAGTTCTCGCCCGCCGTCACGCTGGAACAGGATCTTGCGCGACGCGACCTCACGGTCAACGCAATGGCCAAAGATTCCTCTGGGCGGATCATCGATCCGTTTGGCGGCCGCGCCGATCTCGAGCGCCGCGTGCTGCGCCACGTCTCTGACGCGTTCGTCGAAGATCCGGTGCGCATACTGCGAGTAGCGCGATTTCTCGCACGCTTTGCACCGCTCGGTTTCACCGTCGCCCCCGAAACGCTCACGTTGATGCGTCGGATGGTCGACTCGGGAGAAGCCGATGCTCTGGTCCCTGAGCGAGTCTGGCGAGAACTTGCGCGCGCCCTCGATGAAGCCTCGCCTCGCTCGGCGATCGAGATCTTGCGATCCTGCGGTGCTTTACGCGTGGTTCTGCCGGAGCTCGATGCACTCTTTGGCGTGCCGCAACGGCCCGAGTGGCATCCGGAGGTGGACACCGGCGAACACACCATGCTCGCCTTGCAGGTTGCGGCTGGTCGCGGCGCCTCTCAGAAAGTGCGTTTTGCCGTTCTCGCACACGATCTCGGCAAGGCGCTCACGCCGCGCGAAGAATGGCCGCGTCACCACGCCCATGAAACGCGCGGCCTGCCCGCCATCGAAGCGCTTTGCGAGCGACTGCGGGTACCGCAAGAGCACCGCGAACTCGCGCTGCTTGCGAGCCGCTTTCACACCCACGTGCACCGCGGTCTCGAATTGCGCACGAGTACGCTGCTCGAACTTCTCGAACATTGCGATGCATTTCGCCGGCCTGCCCGCTTCAGCGAGTTGCTCGAGACGTGCGAGTGCGATGCGCGAGGCAGGCTCGGTTTCGAGGACAAACCCTATCCGCAGCGCGTCCGCATCGAAGAGGCGTTCGAAATCGCGCGCTCGGTGGTCTTGGATGAAAAAGATCGACATGGACTGTCGGGCCCACAGATCGGCGAACGACTGCGGAGCAAACGTCTCGCCGCTCTCAAAGCGAGGCTCGCAAGTCGCGAAGACTGAAGCCTGGATCACCCTCGAAAGATTTATGCGGGACGCCGCGCGTCAGCAGCATGAATTTCACGGCTTCGCCCATCTCCCCAGGCATCATGAGGGTGCGCAAGCCACGCGCGAGTGCAACATGACGAGGATCGACGGGATCCAGGTCGCAGGTGGCCGCACTGAACTCACGCTCGATACCGGCGCCCAGAAGAAAAGCGGTCTGCGTCGTGAATCCTGCGACCTCGAATCCGCTCGACTCCGCCGCCGCGGCGACGGCCGTGAAATCAACCCAAGTCGTGATATCGCAAAGCCCGGGGTGTATGAACGGATCAGCGAGCGCGTAATGCCGGTAATGGCAGCGCAAACTGCCCTGCATGCGATCGGGGTGGAACAACTGTCGTCGCGGCAAGCCGTAATCCGCAATCAGGACTGCACCGCAGTCGATGGCATCCGCTAGGGTCGCGAGCCAAGCATGCAGTGACGGCTGCCACTCGCCGCAATAGCCATCCGGAAGTTCCACGCCAAGCGCATTGAGCGATTCGCGTCGCCGCGCGGCTTCCGACTTGAAATTTTCATCGTCTGCACACGCGCCGTCGGCAGGCCGCACGCGCCACTCGAAACCCTGCGTACCGAGACCCACTCCGAGACGCCACCACGAGCCGTCGCGGACGACGAATCGCTCCGCAGGAAGCGCATCGAGTATTTCGTTGGCATACACCATGCCACGAAATCTTTGAGGTAACTGTTCGCACCACTCGACCGCGACGGGAGACGTCCTCGATTCGAGTCGCTGACGCTGCCGATCGCGCAGGTCCGCACTGACCTCGAGCAACAAATAACGTCTCAACGATGCATCGCCGGTATCCACTGTCGCAAGCGCACCGCACATGAAATCGCCGGTGCCCGGACCGAACTCGAGCAGCGTATCGGTGCCGGAAGCTCGCAACCACGCGTCGATACGCGAGGCTACCGTTCCAGCGAAAAGCGGCGAAATCATCGAGGCGGTCACGAAGTCGCCCTCGGCACCGAATTTGCGTGCGCCGGCGCTGTAATAGCCTAGACCCGGCGCGTAGAGCACGATAGCCATGTAATCGGCAAAGGAGATCCACCCGCCCGCGTCGCGGATCCGCTCAGCGACTTTTTCCGCAACGATCGCCGAGTGTTCCACCGCCGCAGCAGACGGAGCGGGCAAATCCGGCATTGAGCCTGGAGCCGGGCGCGTCATAATCGGCCCCCATGACCTCCGATACGAACACCTCGTCTCCCCATCGCGCAGGCTCGCCGCTCACGGGCAAAGTGGCGCTCGTCACCGGAGGCGCGCGACGGGTGGGAGCCGCCATCGCACGCACGCTCCATGCGGCCGGCGCCAACGTGGTGATCCACTGCAATCGCTCGCTGCGTGAGGCCGAGACACTCGCGACCGAACTCGAGTCCATGCGCCCCGCGAGCACCGCCATCGTTGCGGCGGACCTTCTCGATACCGCAAAACTCGGTGCGCTCGTCGCCATCACGGAAAAACGTTTCGGCAGGCTCGATATTCTGGTGAACAACGCCTCCACGTTTTATCCCACTCCGGTCGGTGAAATCACGGAGACGCATTGGGACGACTTGCTCGGCTCCAACCTGAAGGCCCCGCTCTTTCTCTCGCAGGCTGCAGCCCCCGCGCTGCGTCTCGCGCACGGGCTCATCCTCAACATCGTCGACATTCACGCATTGCGGCCCCTGCGCCGTTACCCCGTTTACGGTGTCGCGAAAGCCGGACTCGTCATGCTGACGCGTTCGCTCGCCCGCGAACTTGCGCCTCAGGTGCGCGTCAATGCGATCGCACCGGGACCTGTGATGTGGCCCGCCGACGGAGTCGCCGACTCCGAACTGCAACGCAAAATCGTCGAGAGAACGCTGCTCAAGCGTAGCGGATCCGCAGAGGACATCGCGAAAACCGCGCTCTTCTTCGCCGCCGATGCGCCCTTCATCACCGGTCAGGTCATGCCGGTGGACGGCGGTCGCAGCGTCGCCTGGTAGCACGCGACGGGTCCCGGAAACATTATCCGAATCGCGGTCTCTCGAGGCCGAGGTTTTCAAAGAATTACTGACCGAGCGCAAGCTC
>Ga0129333_10007929_pt1 | contig 10015 bp, 27 predicted proteins | sample CPB6_08_DNA_FD_94474 | JGI IMG/M metagenome (GOLD analysis project Ga0129333, IMG submission 94474) | Freshwater to marine salinity gradient microbial communities from Chesapeake Bay, USA - CPBay_Sum_0.6_0.8_DNA | ecosystem: Environmental > Aquatic > Marine > Coastal | place: USA: Chesapeake...
ACCATGCCAAGCAGGTTCACGGAACGAAGCGAAAGAATTAGCAGATTCTAATTCATGAGCCATTTTTATTTCCTTTCTGTTTTGTTATCTAAAGTTTAGCAGATTGGTCTGACAAAAGCAAATCCAGGATTTGGGAAAAGGGATCATAATTCGTAAATCGGACATATAGTACAAATGCCCCTCGGCATTTTATTAGAGCAGTTTACGTGGACGTGCTCAGGTCCCTTGCATGCTCTTTGAAAGAAAGGATGAAAGAAGAGCAATGCTTGCAGATCCTGGCCCCTTTCATGAAGGCCAGGAAGACTGTTAGTCGACTACAGAGATATTATCAACCTCTATATCAGCATCAACATTATATGAATGTGAATCAACATAAACATTCAAATCTAAACTATCGATATCAAAATCAGCAAGTTCTGACAGTGGAATGCTTACGGTTCCTGTGATTGTTGCTGTAGCCTCGAATTGAATTTCCTTTTCAGGGCTAAATCCAAACATCTCGCAAATCTCAGAAACAATTGTTACTGCAGATTCGTCGTTCTCTAACCAGCCTACCAAGGCCTCTTCGAGTGAGCGAATGCTGCTCCTTTGATTATCTAATACTCTTTGATAATAACGAGCATTCTCTAGTTGATATTCTATCTCTGTTACTTTGGTTAGTGGATAACTTACGCCACCCTGACTATCAATAACCTTATACGAGACAAGTTGGTTTGGGTTGTAGTGTTCAGGTACTACAGTTTCATTAGTTGTTTCCATTTGTTATATCCTTTCCTAGGGATTCCATTTCTCTGATAGTATTCATCATCTCATTTATTTCGTTTTCTGTCAAGAGGGTAGTTGTAACGAGAGTAGTCGTCAATGACGCAAGATGAGCAGAATACATATATAAAGCCTTCATGAAATCTTCATCTTCTAAAGTATTTCTCATATGAAATAAAGCAGAAGCCAGTTCCATACATGATTCATCATGAACTGCCTCTTTAGTAACATCCTGTAAAGCGATAGCGGTTGCTAACATTTTGGTTTCCTTTCTTTTGTTATATCTAATAATAACATTTCCTACTGACAAATACAAACTGGGGTCGTAAATAATCTCACATAATGGACTGTGTTTTACATCACATGGGGTCGGGCATTTTTGAGGTGGAGCAGTTTAGACACTAAAGGATTTTCTCCATACTCAGGTGTTAGGGAGTGTCAAGGGACTTTCGCAACAAGATCAACACAATCTAGTTTTGTGTCGCAGGTTGCCGTGAACGCAGACTGGCACCCAATTCTATTTAGTTTTAGTTGTGGCGGGGGGAATTCCGATTACACACCCGAAACCCGCCACAATAATTTTGTTTGGCAGGGTGTTGTTAGTAGCCCACGCACCCTGCCCATTTGATTACAAGTATCTTGCGATAGAGTTGTAAGTAGATGTGGAAACTGTTTCCTCATCTGTCATCTTGAGAATACGGATAGCGTTCTCAATTTCATCTATCATTTCCTTGTATTGCCACTCATTTAGACTCTCAAAGTCTTTTTCGGGTTCAGTAGGTAGGTCAATAGCACCTTTAGGTAAGTCAAAATCAACATTTACCACGCCATTGTATCTAACATGAGCGGATAGGTTTGTTGCCTTGCTGATAACCTTTAGAGCAAGTGTAGCAATTTCCTTGTTATACTTCTCTAGTGCCTTTGTGTGGCGTTCCTCGTTTGTTTTCTGATTAGCCTTATCTTTCTTGAGTTGGGCTAACTTTGCTTCTAGTGCCTTGATTACTTTTGCGGTAGCAATCTTGACATTTATGCTTTTGCCATTTCTAGCCATTTGTTTTCCTTTTCTTTCGTTGTTTGGGTTTTTACAATTCTAGCATCTTACTGCCAGAAAATCAAGTGAGCAGTTTTAGTAGTCATGCTCAGGACTTTTCCTGTATTAGGAATTACTTTGCTGTCCAAGTTGTCCAGCGTGGCGAACCATTGACATCAAGTTTGACACGAACGCTTGTTCCGTCTGTGTTTGGCTTGATTTCAGTAATAACGCCTGTGACTTTTGACTTTTGTGAAGTGTAGGTATCTCCTACCTTGTAAGTCGCTGTTGCTACTGCCATTTGTGTTTCCTTTCGTTAGGTGTTGCTTGTTGTATTTATTTTAGCATTTCTGAGATTTGTCGTCAAGTTATTTCTGACATTTCTCACATTTTGAGATTACTTAGAAGTCTTTACCATAGCGAAACGGCGTGAGCCATTTGCTAGGATAAGATTTACACGAGTCACCCTATTACTGACGGGAGAAAAACTAGCAATTCTGCCTGTAATTCCTGTCTTAGAAGTGGTGAATAGGTCGCCTAGTTGGTAGGTGTATCCTCCTAGTGTCATTTCTTTTCCTTTCTGTTTGGGTCTTAGTATAAGTTTAGCAAAAAAATACAAGAAATACAAATCAAAGTGCCATTTTGGGGAAAAATATTTGTGAGCATAATCACATGTGTCGTAACTTGACAAATGACAAGGTTGTGGGGTCGGCAGATTTTTGCAGGGGATCTATTGATTTACTAAAAAGTAGAATACTAACCAGAGAAGAAATAAATATTCTACTTTCACGTGACTCCTATTTTTTACTAGCAGAGAATACTATATCAGACTTATTATAAACACATAAGGAGCAAGTGACGCATGCACTACCCTCTTTAGAAATAAGTGGAATGCGCTTTGCATTTTCAGGACACTTAGCACCAGGCTTAGATATTAGTTGTTTCATGGTTTCTTGTCCTGCAGCAAAATTCTTAGCAAGGTATGCCATGCGTACACCACTATTTAGTTTTAGGTCAATAGCGGTTTTGATATTCTCGCTATCTGCAGAGAAATATAAACTAAGATTATCTATTCCCTTTAGAATATTAGCAGCAGAGGCCACACGAGTGTATACCCAAAATTGAACATCAGGATTATTTAGAATAACATGCTTCCATGCGAAAGTATAAGTATCATTGAAGAAATCGCCGTCCCAGTGGATACGGAATAACTTTTTAGCATTGCGCTTATCACAGTCAGCCTTGAAATCATTTATCATATCTTGCAGCAAGTTTTCCATAGTATCATGGTCTGCATTGCGTAGTAATTCCCAGTTATGGAGAAGAGTAGCCTTTACTCCCTTGTAGACTTTTTCAAGTCTTCCTGCATAGCAAACGCTTTCACAAACACTAGTGGCACCAGGGCACGAGAAATCCTTTCCAGCAGGCAGTCCAAAAGTGTTAGCGATTGTTGGGGTTTTTCCATTTGGTGAGACAGCATTAGCCACCTTCCTATCATTAGAGCGTTTTAGTTTCATTTGGGCCTTTCTTTCATTTCTAAGTCTAACACTTTTTTATTACTTTGTCTAGTATATTTCTTTTTATCTTTTACAAAAGAGGCAGCGTTAGATCTACGCAACTCTTGGATGCGTCTCAATTCCTCTTTGCTTTTTCTAAACATAAAATAATAATATCATAAAAATATCAAACTACAAAATTTTGGGAGGGTCTGCGTAAATTACGTAAAACGGACATTTGGTATAAATCGCTCGGCCCGTTTTTGCGGGATTTTATTCTACAAAAACATACCATTCAATTTTGTCATTATCTAACACAAACGCTTCAACTTCATCATCAAAGTCATCAAGCAAAACCAAATGAAATCCGTTATTGCTTTCAATTATTGTTTTGATTGTTAGATATTGATTATCTATTTTTACCAAATCACCTTCCGCCAATTGGTTTGGCAGAAGATAATCGGCAAATACTAGATCCATGTCAATTATTGTATCAGACATTTATCTAATCGATACCTCTCCATTACGATAAAAGGTTTTTGTATACATTTTACCTGTTGGGTCTGATAGGTTGTAGGTTGCGTATTCCTTAGCATCACCAAAGTCTACGCATTTATCCCACGCATTTACCGCTTCGAGTAAGTCTGAAACTCGAAGGGTATTTACCAATTCTCCGTCATACGAAGTTGTAAGTGAGTAGGTGTATTCCATTTTAGTATTCCTCCATTGGGATAACTTCATCGTTGATTAGTTGGGTAGCGGTTGAGATAACGATTTCGCCATCTACCTCGCCAAAAATAGCATTAGGGAAGATAGGTAGCACTTGCGCTACCATTTCATCAAAGGTCATTACATTTCCTCTCTTTCGATTAGCCACGCTTGTAGGTGGTGTTGCTCAATAATAGCCCATGCTGGGGCAGTAGTCAAACCCTTATAGGTTACGCCTTCAGGCATTGGAATTTCTAAGTCCCAAAGTCCTGCGTCATTTACTGCGTCAATTGCCTCAATACATGGTGCGACCATGAATTTCGGAACGGGAGGGTAGTGATTAGAAGATAAGTGAATTGCTATCTGAGTTTCCAAATCTAGGTGGATACCCAAATCATCTAATACTCCACTTGCCATTTCATTAGCCAAATTACTTCCCATTTTTATCTTGCCTCCATGCTTGCTAGTAGTTGCGGTTCAGATAGCAAACCATTATCCCAAATTACTTCATCTCCATCAAGAATTATCTCATAGGGATTACACTCGCAGACTTCACTATCAAAGTCCTCTCCTACTGACCAATACAAATTACCTGTTCCACCGCAGAAATCACAATTTCTAATCTGCCGTAGTGCGTATTCCAATTTATCCATTTTTCATTTCCTTTCTTTATACCCTGAGCCTATCATGTCCTACTGACAAAATCAAATCCCCACGCCCTTTTACCACGAAGAAGAGTAGTAAAAGGACAATTTGGACTTTTCGGACAATTCTAGGACATGCTTCAATTGCTTGATAGTGTCCTTGATATCCTGCCAATACCACTCATCGATATCTGTTCCACCAAAGAAAAATCCTTCTCTGGGTTGTAGCAAAGAGGGGTCTTTCTTGAATAGTGCCTGCTGGCAGGTAGCCAATAACTCTTTCAATTTCTCATGTGATACATAGTATTCACCGCAGTTATCTTCACCGCCTTGGACATTATCAACGAACCATGCGTGTATCTGATTAGCCTTTCGCCAATAAGCGCAGGTAACTGAAACCTCAACGCCATAGATACCATGAGCCACATCTTCTAGTTCAGCAGTAGAAACAATTTTATTGAATAAATCATTTACCACTTCAGGACTATCCATAGTTATATCGTTATCTCGATCTAACTTTTTCCAATCAATTTTTTCTACATGCTTTTTAGCACTTAGATACATATCCAAACCCATTTTATTGAGCCTCCTCTACTACATCAAGAACATCAAACACTTCCATTTTAGCAACATAGTGCTCAGGTAGCAAATACATCAAAGCCCTAACATGAGAAACCGCTTTTAGGTCAGTTTCAGCGTCAACAACATAACTAATCAAAACATTTTTCATTAGTTTATCCTTTCTTTCATTTATAAGGCAAGCCTATCATTTTCTACTGACAATATCAATTCGACACGCCGTAATTTCGGGAAAATTTTGGGAGTGATAATAATCACATCATAAACACCTGTGGATAAACCTGTGGATAAGGGGCCGACGTATTTTTGAGCGGAATGTCAAATCAACACTCCGCTTTTATTTTATTATTCTAACTCAAATTCTACATACTCATCATTTCCATTATCTCTTAGATTTGTGTAGATAATTATTTGTCCGTCATTATCTTCATCTATTTGATATTCAGGTGCAATCTTAGCAAGAGCAGTTCTGAATTTATATCCATTCATTTTAGTCCTCCTCAACATCTAGAATCTTTATTAGATGAACGCCATGACCATCAACAGAAGAATCAAAGAATGAAATCATTGACTCTAAGTTTTCTTCTTCAGATAGCAAAGGATCATTTTCTACATCAACATGAAACTCAGCGGTTATTGTATAACTTGGCATTAGATGCCCTCCCTTTCTTTCACTCTCTTATAGAGTGCCTGAAGTTCTGCGTAGTTATATTGCTGGAGGTAGAGAATCGCATCTCTCTCAACTTCCGTCATGGCGTTATAGATAGCGATAGATTCGCTAATCTCCTGAGCCGCTGTCTTATCAAACTTAGAGATAGCACTATCTCCAAACTCTGAGCGAACATCTTCGATGATTTCATTTGCGTAGTTATCCATTGTGGACACTTCCTTTCTTTCTGAAACTTGGGTGAGAGTTATTACTTAGGACATTAGGCGAGAACACTCTCAAACTGCCTCTGTTTCCGTTATTCTGTTATGCAGTAATCTTAGCACACATGGGCGACAAAACCTAATCCAAAATCCACATAAATCGGACATTTTGCAAAATATTTTTGTGAGAAAAATCACATACTCCGTAAACGGACAAATCGGACATTGGGTCGGGCATTTTATTGAATTTTCAACTATTGTTTAGCAGCACACGCAAAGCATTTGAGATCTGCGATAAAAATTCTACCGCAGATTTCGCATTTACTAAATTTAGTTTTCTTTCGTGGCATTTCTAATTATAAAATAAATTGAAAGAACTAAACCAATTTGCACAAGTGTAGTTAGAAATCTCATCATGGAATCAACCCTAACTCATCTACACCGCAAGCCTTTTCAAATCTTGCTTTATCGAACATTTCATTTTTTGTTCCAAAATAAGTGGAGAATCCTTCCACTAAATCTTCATAGACTTGTGGATGAATTTCTTCTTTGACATCGTTTAGAATTGAGGCAATAGCCTTGAAGTGTGTTTTAGTTAGTGACATTTTATAGCACCTGCGAATCTAGTAGAATAAACGCATGAGAGCCACCTTCATTGACACGCTCTAATTCTTCCAATAGTTCAGAAGTAGTCAATAGTGAAGGGTCGCCAATTATATCTGCCACCGCTTCTTGATTTAGTTGAGCGAATATTCCAGCAGGCAGGTTAGCAATTCTTTCTGCCATTTCTGAGTGAGTATAAACTCTTGAAATAAAATTCACGCCATTAGCGGTGAAGGGATAGTCTGTATAAGTTGAGTTAGTCATTTATTTATTTTCCTTTTCTTTCGTTGTTTTAGTAATTGTAGCGATTTTTTCTAAATTAGTCAAGCGTGTCGCTTCACGCTCTTTTCTAACTAATTCTTGAAATTCATGGAGTTTCATTACTCACCAACCTTTACTGCTACTGTTGCCCATTTAGAGCCATTGAAACGAATTGCGTAGGCTTCATAGCCATCAGCGAGATAAATATCCTCACGCTTTTCAGCGAAGTTTATTTCTCCGTATTGGTATTTTCTCGCAAGAGAGCGAGGGTAGTAAGTTTGACCCACTAAGAGGTCTGCTATTGAGTATGCTTTCATTTCTGAACCTTCTTTCATTTTATTACTCTGTAATTTTAGCATTTTTGACTGACATTTTCAAGGCGACACGCCGTTAGTTTTTGTGAGGTAGTTCACATGGACAAGCGGGGGATTTAGCAAAATGCTTGATTAGTTGAACCCTCTCAAAATGGGTTAGATTAGGGTAGTGCTTTTTGATCCCCCCATTATTGAAATCATGAAGCATTTCATCATACATTTTTTGAGTTAGCATGGAAGCACATCCTTTCCATAGTATCCAATAGCGGAAACTATATTTATTACACCTTTATAGTCATTACAATTTACGCATATTTTATCCCAACCATCCATAGTGCGTGAGCAAAATACGCAAATGTTATCAGTTAGGCAAAACCCTAACTCCTCAATTTCTCTAAGTGACATACTCATTTTTTATCCTTTCTAACTATTGTTAGTCTAACACCCCCCACTGACATTTCTAGGGAATAAAACGGGGCAAAACGGACATTTGAAAAAAATATTTTTGTGAGGATGGTCACATTTTACGTAACTACATAAAACGGACATTTGGTACAAAATGCCCTCGGCCCCCTGTGGATAACTTTGTGGATATTAGCATGTGACTAAGACCACAAAAATTATTTTGCGACACGCCCGAAAAACAGGTCAAAATGTCAGTCCCCCCTGATAGTATTCCCTTATTAGAAAGTAAAAGAAAGGAGTCAGAAATGACTAACTACATAGGAAAAATTACTAGCCACGATTTAGAAATGGCTACCAAAATTGCTAACCGCAGAGGTGAAACCCCTGCTAAGGTTCTAAAAGATTTCAACGATTTTCTAGGTCAGGTCTATGCTCAACAAGAGCAAGACGAGGAGTGTGACTAGTATCACACTAGACACGCTGAGTCTAGGCTTGAAATTGTCAGCGGGAGATAGTAGAATACGCAGTATTAGAAAGAAAGGTTAGGTAAGTAAATGACTAACAAATGTAAATGCCAAAAGGCACACACTCTACTAGATGTGCTAAAAGTAAATGATGAAAAAGGTATTGTAGAAAATGTCCAAAAGTGGCACAAATGCTACCTCTGCTCAAAGTATCAAATCTCTAAATGGATTAGATTACACGAAATGCGTTGCTACTACGCACACAAAGATTTAGAAAGGATAAATAAATGATCAAAAAAGATTGTATGCTATGCGGTCAGACCGCCCATGTATCTAAGCGGAATATTCCCGCCATATGTGACTCTTGTATAGAGGGTCTAAATAGTGTGAGATAGATTACACAGGGGCTACCCCACAGACACCCCAAAATGTCAGTGGCAGGGTATAGAATAAGATTACTAAAAAGAAAGGTAGGTAAGCAAAATGCTAAACCTAAGTTATGTAGTAGAAAAAGAAGGAAACCTAGTTTCCGTAGTAGATAGACTCATGCTAAATGAGTATCAGATAAATAACCTCATGGATACTCTAGTATCACATGGCTATACAGTAGAGTCCATGTCAGTGGCTCCTGCTACACTCTAAGAAATGAAAGGAAATAAATAAATGATAAACTCAGTAGAAACAATAGATTGCGACACTTGCTATGGACAAGGATACTTGTTCTATGGCGACAATGAAGATTACCATGTTGAGCCTTGCGAGTGTGTAGCCAATGAATTACTCGTCTGAACAATTACGCAGGAAAGCCCACCTAGAAAATGGTGGGACACTTGCCAACTATGACAGAAGTCATTACAAAACAGGGTATAAAATAGAAATAGGAGAAAATAAAAATGATACCAGTGAAACTAACAACAACTAACGGCGAGACTAAGGTTATGAATTTCGAGAGTAAAGAAAATGTAGAAAATTTTATTTCTGCTTTCTCTGTTGCTTTGCCAATAGGTTATGCTGTATCTGTTGATGCTCCACTAATTGGAATACACAACGGGTGGCTGTTTGGAAAAAAGCAGGGAGTAGTCTCAGAATAAAACCTTGCCCCAGTAGTGAGCGCATAACTTTGATCCTTCATTATGTGCTCACTATTTTTTTTACTTTTATTTTTATTATTTACGTATCATGCATCTTTGAAAAATATTCAGATTTTCATAAAAATGGTTTTTAAAAAAATTTTCAGATTTAGTGTATAATAAATATATGGAAAGCCTAGAAAATTCAGGGGATCAAAATATCGATTGGTGTCATAGTGGGACATCTCCTAATTACGAATCATCAGTTATACCAGAAACCGATGCTATGGGCAGAGAGAAGTTTTGGGAAGATTTAGGCAGACCAGAAAATGATGGTTTGGCATTAAAAATCTTCAAAGAACAATGTTGTTCAAATTGTTATTGTAAGCCTACTCAGCCGTAAGAGCACCCTTTTTAACAAGATCATCATAAATTAAATTAAACATGTGAACCAATCCTGGTCTACTAGCATCTAGCATACTCTGAATTTGGTCATAGTCTAAACCAGCCTTTTCGGCACCTTCAATATTGTAATTATTGACGGTATAAATCATAATCTCTACAACTTCTTCTCTTTTCATATTACCACTTTCCTATCGGACATTTTGCTTGTTTTAAGGTTGACTTCAATTTCATGAAACAACCACACTTCTTACATTTTACCATACGCCTGCTAAACCACTCACACGAATTGCATATTTCAAGGCGGGATTCAATTAAGTCCTTATCACTTCTTGGCTGAGAAGGATCAAACAAATCTGTAAACTTAACATCATCACTCACCAATCCATCATATCATAATACGTAAC
>Ga0129333_10007931_pt1 | contig 10014 bp, 10 predicted proteins | sample CPB6_08_DNA_FD_94474 | JGI IMG/M metagenome (GOLD analysis project Ga0129333, IMG submission 94474) | Freshwater to marine salinity gradient microbial communities from Chesapeake Bay, USA - CPBay_Sum_0.6_0.8_DNA | ecosystem: Environmental > Aquatic > Marine > Coastal | place: USA: Chesapeake...
AGGAAGGGCAGCTTGCCGTTGCGCCGGAGGTCGGTGATGGCATCGGCCAATCCCTGCCCGATGCCGCGGTGCCCCTTGAGCGTGCCCTCGGCGATGAGGGTGTCGAGGTCCTCGGTCAGGGTCTCGAGGGTGCGCGCTCCGTTGGCATAGGCGCGGACCTTGAAGGGGTTCTCGCCCGCAAGCTCGAGCAGCGTGGCGATCTCGTCGAGGGTCTCGGCGATGGCATGGTTGTCCATGCTCATGCGCGGGCTCGGCGGGCAGCCTGGTAAAGTGCGTCGAGCGCGGCGAAGTCGGCCTCGCGCGAGGCGCTGTCGATGACATGGTCGTACTCGCCGGCGTGGCGGAGTTCCTCGGTGGCGACGCGGATGCGCCGCTCGATTTCATCGGGCGCGTCGGTGCCGCGGCCGGAGAGGCGGCGGCGGAGCTCGATGGGGTCGAGCACACGCACGAAGACGGTGACGAGCGCGGCAGCGAGGCGGACGTCGGCCTTGGCCTTGCCCCGGATGGTCGCGGCGCCCTGGACATCGAGGTTGACCAGCACGTCGTGCCCCGCGCCAAGTCGCTCGAGGACGTCCGCCGACCGCGTGCCATAGAGATTGCCATGGACATGCGCGTGCTCGAGGAAGACGCCCGCGGCCACCTGCGCCTCGAAATCGGCCCGCGCTAGGAAATGGTAGTCGACGCCGTCTCTCTCGCCGCCGCGCGGCGCGCGCGTCGTGCAGGTGACGATGCGCCGGATGCGATCTGGGTGTGCCGCGCTCAACCGGTCGCACAGCGTGGTCTTGCCGCTTCCCGCGGGACCGGAGACGAGCAATAGCAGGCCGCGGCTCATGCGGCGGGTACGCCCCATGCGGCGAGCGCACAGGCAATGGCGACGAGACCGAGGACTCCGCCGATGACACCGCGCCGCCCCGAGGTGGCGAGCACCCAGTCGACATGGGTGGCGAAGGCACCGGGCGAGGCGGCCCACCAGAGACCCGGAATGATGAGCAGCGCGTAACTGACCGCGGCACAAAGCAGGCTGTCGGGAAGGCGCATCCATCCCGCGTCGAGGCAGGCGCGCGCGAGGAAGAGCATCAGCGCGCCGAGTCCACGCACCGCGATCAGGTCGGGCATCCAGACAAAGGCAGCGAGACCGGCGCCGACGAAGATGACCGTGACCGGCAGGCGCGGGAAGCCGGCCAGGTCCGGCTCGGGGAGATGCCAGAGATGCCAACCGAGCAACGCAACTGCCGAGCCGGCGAGGACGACCCCGGCAAGGCCTGAGCGGCGGACGGAACGAAGCAGCCGCGAGTCCGCGAGGAGCAAGCCCGCGACGAGCGCGAGGAAGACGGCCTGGGCGACGTAGGCAGCGGCGAGGGTCATGGGAAAAGTCCAAGGAAAAATCCTGCGGCAGGCGAGGATGGATGCATCGGGCTGGCAATGGGCAGGCCGGGTGCCATGCTTGGGTTGTGAGCGAGAATCCTGCCGATCAGGACCCGGGTGTGGGGTCGGAGACTCCGTTTGAGCCAAGCGGAGAGGCCGTCCTCGTTCGCAAGCAGCCATTCTGGCGACGCATCGGGGGCGACGGTCTCGTTGTCTCCCTCGTCATCCACGTCGGCCTGCTCATCCTCTTCGGCGCCTGGGTTGTCTCCAGCTGGACCGACACCGCCAAGACTGACCCCGAGACCTTCGCCACTGGGGCGGGGGGTGGCGCAGCCGGCGAACGCGCCAAAGCCTTCGAGCATAAGCTTCAGCCTAAAAATGCGCGCAACCTGAGCAAGAATTCGGCGCGCATCACATCCAAGAGCAGCACCGCGTCGCTCGCCCTGCCCGACCTGCCCTCCACCTCAACCGCCGCGCTGACCACAGGATTGAGTAGCGGAGGCTCCTCCAAGGGCTTCGGCGGCGGGACCGGCGGCGGCATGGGCTCCGGCAAGGGCATGGGCGTCGGCAACGGGCGCAACTTCCTCGGAGCCTTCGGCGCAAACTTCAAACGAGCCAATGCGCTCGAGGGCACGCTCTACGACCTGAAGTTCGCCCCGGGCGGCCGCGCCCTCGGCAGTGGCGACGGGGAGCGCGTCGCGCAGATGAAGCGCGCCTTCGACTCGCTCGACGGCGGCTGGTCCGGCGCCAAGAAGCTGCTCGACCAACGCTACAAGCAGGCGGAGCTCAAGCTCTACGCCGGCAACATCTTTATCCCGCCGCGCAACGCGGCCGAGGCGACCAAGGCCTTCGAGTGCGAGAAGGAGATTCAGGCACCGGGCTGGCTCGCCTACTACGAGGGCTGGTTCGCCGTGCCCGAGTCCGGACAGTATCGCTTCGTCGGGCTGGGAGACGACATGATGGCGGTCGCGGTTGGCGAGAAGACCGTCTACGCGGCGTTCTGGCCCAGCTCCGGCCTAGGCAAGGTCGTGAAGTTCGGTAACAACTGGCTACCCAAGGGCGCCGATGACAACGACGGTCGCAACCTGCGCTTCCCGCCCAACGGCGGCGGACGGTACAGCGGCGAGTGGCTCGACCTGAAGCGCGGCCAAGCCTACCGCATCCAAGTCGCCTTCGCCGAGTCCTTCGGCGGACTCTTCGGCGCGCAGCTGCTCATCGAGCAGAAGGGCGTGAAGTACCAGAACAACGGCCGCGAAGATCTGCTGCCAGTCTTCATGCTCGAGCCGATGTCGGCTGAGGAGATCAAGCTGAAGCAAGCGGGCAACCTCGACTACGTGACCGAGGGACCGAGCTTCGGCACGGAAATCAACAAGGTCGCCGTGCGCCAGACCTCGCGGTGAGAGCACACCACCCTGGCCACGTGAAACTGGTAAAGCAATTAAACCAGCAGGGAAGCGTAGCGGTCGCTCGCGGTATACCGCTGTCTGCATATACTTTCTAAACGTGAGCGATCATCCGTCCAACCCGCCGCCGGACGAGGTCGGCCGTCCCGAGGACCCGCCGCCCGCGGAGCCGGGCGTCGTCCTGCTCCGCCGCCGTCCGCTCTGGGAGCGCATCGGGGGTGGCGGCCTCGTTGTCTCGATGGTCATCCACGTCGTCCTGATCGTGCTCTTCGCCTTCTGGGTGATCTCGAGCTGGACCGACACGAACAAGACCGACCCGGATACCTTCGCCACCGGGCAGGGGGGCGGCGCAGCCGGTGACCGCGCCAAAATCTTTGAGCACAAGCTCCAGCCGAAGAACGCCAGGAACCTGACCAAGAACGCCGCACGCATCACCACGAAGTCTCCCAATTCCTCCCTCGCGCTGCCGGACCTGCCCGCGACCTCGATCCCTTCGTTGGCCACAGGTCTCTCGGGCGGCGGCTCCTCGAAGGGCTTCGGCGGGGGCTCCGGCGGGGGCATCGGCTCCGGCAAGGGCGTCGGTGTCGGCAGCGGTCGCAACTTCGTCGGCATGTTCGGCGGCGGCTTCAAGCGGGCGAACGTGCTCGAGGGGACGCTCTACGACCTCAAGCAGGACCCGAAGGGCAAGGCGCTGGTGAGCGACCGTCCGGAGCGAATCGCGGAGATGAAGAAGGCCTTCGGACGTCTCGATGACAGCTGGCGCAGCGCGAAGGCCCACCTCGACAAGACCTACTGGCAGGCGGAGAAGAAACTCTACACATCCAACATCTTCATCCACCCGCTCGCGGCCGAGGAGGCGACGAAGGCCTTCGACTGCGAGAAGGAGATCCAGGCACCGGGCTGGCTTGCCTACTACGAGGGTTGGTTTGCCGTTCCCGAGACCGGCGAGTACCGGTTCCAGGGGTTCGCGGACGACATGATGGCGGTCGCGGTCGATGGCACGACCGCGCTCGTGGCGTTCTGGCCCGGGCAGAGGGATGGCTCGGCCATTCCCTTCCGCGCGGGTTGGTATCCGAAGGACGCGCACAAGACCGATGGCATGCAGCTGCGCCAGCCCAAGGAGCTGGGGCATCTCGGGGCGCGCTTCAAGGGCTCCTGGCTCCAGCTGCGCCGCGGGCAGGCTTACTTCATCCAGGTCGCAATCTCGGAATCCCACGGGGGCATCTTCTCGTCCGAGCTGCTCATCGAGCGCAAGGGCGCCAAGTACGCGCAAGGTAAGGTCGAGGACATCATCCCGTACTTCATGCTCGAGCCGATGCCGGCGGATGAGATCAAGCTGAAGGTCGGATGGAAAATGCCGAAGACCTGGGGTTATGGCCCGTCGAAGCCGTGGCACACGGACGGCGAGACCGAGGGTCCGAGCTTCGGCGCCGAGATCAACAAGGTCACCGTGCGCCAGACCTCGCGCTGATCCGGACCTCGGCCCAAGCAGCGTGTTCCGCGACCATCGGGTCGGGATGGCCGACCAGCGCACGGACAGCGGGCAGGTCCGATTCGACGCCGACATTCCCGAGCACGGTGAGGGCATTGCGCAACCACCGGGCGAGACCGAGGCGCTTGACCGGCGTGCCCGTGAAGCAGGCCTCGAAGGCCGCGTCATCCCAGCCAAGCGTCTCGCGCAGCGGGGGCACGGCACGAGCCGCGAAGCGTTGCTCGCGCGTGGCCTGCGCCCAGCGATTCCAAGGGCAGACAGTCAGGCACTCATCACAACCGAAGACCCGGTCGCCGAGCGCCTCGCGGAATTCCAGGGGGATGGGGCCCTTGTGCTCGATGGTCAGGTAAGCGAGGCACCGACGCGCATCGAGCTGGTAGGGCGCGGGGAAGGCCTGGGTCGGACAGGCATCCTGACAGCGCGTGCAGCTGCCGCAGCGGTCAGGCTCCGGAGCATCGGCGGGCAAGTCCAGCGTGGTGAGGATGACGCCGAGCAGCAGCCAGGTGCCGTGCGTCTGGTGAATGAGTAGCGTGTTCTTGCCCTGCCAGCCGAGACCGGCGGCGGCGGCGACTGGCTTTTCCAGCACAGGGCCGGTGTCGACATAGGGCTTCTGGTCGCCGCCCGCCTCGCGCATCACGGTGCAGAGCCGCTTCAGGCGTCGCAGGAGCAAGTCGTGGTAGTCCCCGCCGAGCGCATAGGTCGCGATGCGGAAGTCGCGCGCGGGGGCGGGCTGCCAGTAGTTGGCGCCGAGCACAACGATGCTGCGCGCCTCGGGCAGGACACGGGTGGGATCGCTGCGGCGCTCGGGCGCGCGCGCCAACCAATCCATGTCGCCGTGCATGCCGTCGGCGATCCAGCGCCGGAAGTAATCGGCGCGGAGCTCGGCCGGCACGGGCGCGACGCCGAAAGCCTCGAAGCCCGCGGCGCGAGCCTCCGCGCGCAGGCGCTCCTTGAGCGCGGCCCCGTCCATCGTCAGGCGACCAGCACGGAGACCACGCGCGCGACAATCTCGTCGACCGGCGCGAGCTTGCCCTTGCCTTCGTAGCCGCAGGCGAGGAGGCCCTCGCAGGGATCGACCACGACGTGGCCGCGGGCGCGCAGCGCGGCGAGGTTGGCGACCGTCGCGGGGTGCTCGAGCATCTTGCCGTTCATCGCGGGACAGAGCATGACGGGGGCGCGCGTCGCGAGGTAGATGCTGGAAAGGAGGTCGGGGGCGAGGCCGTGCGCGAACTGCGCGAGGACGTCGGCGGTGGCGGGCGCGACGAGCAGGAGGTCGGCGGTGTCGGCGAGCTCGATGTGCCCGGGCACCCAGCCCTTGCCCTCGTCCCAGAGGTCGGACGCCACGGGACGGCGTGAGAGCACCTGCAGCGTCATCGGCGTGATGAACTGGGTCGCACCGCGCGTCATCACGACCTGGACCTCGGCACCGAGCTTGGTCAAGGCGGAGGCGAGGTCGGCGGCCTTGTAGGCGGCGATGGACCCGGTGACCCCGAGGACGATGCGCTTTCCGGCGAGCTGGGACATGCTTATCCGAGTTAAGAGGGATGCAGGCGAAAGGGAAGCGGGTAAAGGGTTCCTCTCGCCAATCCCCCGCTGTCCATCCAAGGTCAAACCGTGGATCCCGAAGCCCCTCAGGAGCCGCCCTCAGCCGAGGCAAGCCCGCCCCCCGAGGCGGGCGAGGGCGCCTTGCTTGTGCGCAAACAGCCGTTCTGGAAGCGCATCGGCGGCGACGGACTCGTCGTCTCGCTGGTCATCCACCTCGGGCTGCTCATCCTTTTCGGAGCCTGGGTGGTCTCCAGCTGGACCGACACAGCGAAGACGGATCCTGAAACCTTCGCCACCGGAGCGGGCGGCGGCGCGGCGGGTGAGCGGGCCAAGATTTTCGAGCACAAACTGCAGCCGAAGAATGCCAAGAACCTGACCAAGAACGCCGCACGCATCACCACGAGGAGCCCCAATTCCACCTTGGCGTTGCCCGACCTGCCGGCGACCTCAGCGCCCTCACTGACCACGGGGCTGAGCGGGGGCGGTTCATCCAAGGGCTTCGGCGGCGGATCCGGAGGTGGCATCGGCTCAGGCAAGGGCGTCGGCGTCGGCAATGGGCGCAACTTCGTCGGACTCTTCGGCGCCAAGTTCGGCGCGCCCGGCCTCATCGGCACCTTCTACGACCTCAAGCAGGACACGGACCGCAAGGCGACCGACATGATGGGCAGCAATCCCGAGGTTATCGGCGATCCTGGCAACGCCAACGCCGTCAGGCTCTTCGTCAAGCAAGCGCACGCCTTCGTCGATGCACGCTGGAGCGAGCAGAAGCTGCGCGGGTTCTACCAAGCGCCGGAGAAGCTCGTCGCCACGCAGTTCTTCATCCCGCGCCGCTCGGCCAACGCCGCCCCGGAGGCCTATGGCGTGGCGAGCCAGGTGCGCCCCTCGCGCTGGCTTGCGCATTACAAAGGCCGTATCAAGGCCCCGGTGACCGGCAAGTTCCGCTTCGTCGGTTTCGGTGACGATCTCCTCGTCGTGCGCTGGGACAATAAGGTGGCGCTCGATGCGGGCTATGACGCGCCCTCGGTTGATGCGGTGACGGTTGTCCATGGCGACGACCCAGTGCGCGGCTACGATGATTTTTCCGGCAAGCCGAAGATTCCGATTTATGATTACCACGGCGCCCCACCAGGAGGTGGACCTCCTTTCCGCGCCGGCCCGTGGATCGATGTGGTCGCTGGGAGCACCTACGCGGTGGAGGTGTTGGTCGGCGAGACCCCGGGCGGCGTCTTCCATTGCCACCTGGGCATCGAGGTCTCGACCGGTCAGAAGAAGAACAACGAGTACCAGGGTGACCGCAGCATCCGGCTCTTCAAAATCGGTGCGGGTGAGCTGCCGCCGGAAATCGCGGGCGGCTCGGGCACCGGCTGGCAGATGAACCCGGGCGACTGGCTTTTCCAGCCCGTCAACAACTCCGGGGCCGCGACACCCCGATAAAACAAGGCCGGGCGCCGACTGACTTTCTCTCGCCTCCGCGACATTTACTGGGCAAACTTATGGGGTGGAAAAGCCCCCTCAGGACGTCCCTGAAAACGAGCCCGTGCCCGCGGAGGCCGAGGGCCAGGAAGTCTACGCCGACACCTCGGAGGACACGCTGCTCGTCCGCAAGCAGCCGTTCTGGAAGCGCATCGGCGGCGACGGACTCGTTGTCTCGCTGGTCATCCACCTCGGACTGCTCATTCTCTTCGGTGCCTGGGTAGTCTCCAGCTGGACTGACACCGCCAAGACCGACCCGGATACCTTCGCCACCGGGGCCGGCGGCGGGGCGGCCGGCGAGCGGGCCAAGGTCTTCGAGCACAAGCTCCAGCCTAAGAACGCCCGTAATCTAACCAAGAACGCGGCGCGTATCACTTCCAAGAGTAGCACCTCGACGCTCGCGCTGCCCGACCTCCCCGCGACCTCGACGCCCTCGCTGACCACCGGTCTGAGCGGCGGTGGCTCGTCCAAGGGCTTCGGAGGCGGATCCGGAGGCGGCATCGGCTCCGGCAAGGGCGTCGGCGTCGGCAACGGCCGCAACTTCGTCGGACTCTTCGGCGCGAAGTTCGGCATCAACGGCCTGACCGGCACCTTCTACGACTTGAAGCAGGACAAGGACAAGACCCCGACGAAGTGCGCGCCGTACCCTGCGGGCGTCGGTCCCTACCGCGAGGCCGTGCATGACTTCCTCGACGCCAACTGGAACCCGATCAAGTTCAACAAATTCTACGTCGCTCCGGAGAACCTCATCCTCAGCCAGCTCTTCATCCCGAGCCGAGGCGCAGGCGAGGCCCCCAAGGCGTTCAATGTGGAGAAGGACTGCCAGCCGTCCCGCTGGGTCGTGCACTACCGCGGCAACGTCAAAGTCCCTTCCGACATGCCCTTCCGCTTCGTCGGATCGGGTGACGACTGGCTGCTCGTGCGATGGGACAAGAAAATCGCCCTCGATGCCGGCTATGAGTTCTTCGAGGCGGGCGGCGGCGGCAATTACAAGGACTTCCGCCAGGTCGTCACCGACAGGCACGACATCAACCGCGCGCCCGGAGGCCTGACGCACCTGCGCGCCGGACCCTGGATCACCGAAACCCGGGGCAAGGTCATCCCCATCGAAATCCTCATCGGTGAGACACCGGGCGGTGTCTTCGACGTCTACCTCTGCATCGAGGTCGCCACCTCGAAGAGCAAGACCAAGGGCACCTACACCGGCGAGGGCAAGCTCAAGCTCCTGCGCTTCAACAACGAGCCCATCCCGCAGGAACTGACCAAGGGCACGCAGCGTCTTCCCAATTTCGACTGGCAGGCCGAGGGCTGGATCTTCGAGGCCGCCAAGCCGGGCGGCGCGCGCTAATTGAGAGACTAAAGGCCAAGGACTAAAGAGGGTGTCGCTCGGCACCTCGACTTGAGTCCTTAGTCTCCCAGCCTCAGGCCTTCCATGGCAGCTCGCCGGACGGGGCGACGTCGAGGAACTCACGCCAGAGCTCCATCTCGGCGGAAGAGAGTGAGGCGGAGACGAGCATGCGCCACTTCGGCCGCTGCGGCGCGCGCTGCAGCGCCATGCCCGCCTGGGTCGGCAGGCGGTTGGCCTTGCGCGCATTGCAGCGGATGCAGGCGGTGACGATGTTCTCCCAGCTGGTCACACCACCACGGTCGCGCGGGACGACGTGGTCGAGGTTGAGCTCCTCCTCGGCGAAGCGGCGGCCGCAGTACTGGCAGGTGTGCTGGTCGCGCAGGTAAACGTTGCGCCGGCTGAAGCGGATCTCGCGGCGTGGCACCTTGTCGTAGACCGCGAGCAGGATGACGCGCGGCGCACGCAGCAGGAGGCTCGGGGAACGGATGGCTTCGTCGGACGCGGGTGGCTTGGCGCGCGAGTGCGCGACCCACTCGGCGGCGGGGAAGACGCGATGGGTGCCGTCGTCGGGATGCACCACCGAGGCACGCTCGCGGAAGAGCAGGCTGAGGGCGCGGCGCAGGCCGACGATGTTAACCGGCTGCCAGAGCCGGTTAAGGACGAGTACGCGCTGGTCGAGTCTGCCTCCCACGGGACGTCATCCTGCCCGCGGAACGGGCGGGGTCAACGCACCCCTTAGGAGAAGATGGCCCAGAAGGCCAAGGCGGCGACCGCCGTGCCGACCACGAGCCAGAGCACGGTGTCGCGCTCGAGCGAGAACCCGGGGCCGGAGCTGACGGCTGAGCCGTCATCGAGGTCGACCGCGGCGTCGAGGGGACGGCGCACGGCGCGGGCCGAGTGGTGCGTGTTGAAATCGGCGACCGCCTTCTCGTCGTCGAGACGGAGGTACTTGGCGTAGATCTTGGTGAAGCCGCGCTTGTAGACGTCGCCCAGCGGGATCGACTCAAACTGGTTGGCCTCCATCGCCTGGAGGAAATCGGAGCGGATCTTAGTGACGTCGGCCGCCTCGCGCGTGGTCACGCCGAGACGCTGACGGGCTTCCTGGAGACGTTCGCCGAGGGACTGCATGCCGTCACTTTTTCCCAGCCGACGGGAATTGGCAAGCCTTGGGTGGGCACGCCGCCGGGTTCACCACCCCAACGCGGCCAGATGCAGGCAGGGGACCATCACCACGCCGATGAGGTTGTCGAGCAGCTCGTTGAAAAACCGCGTGTTGATGAGGAAGAGCAAGACCCAGGGGGCGTAGGTCGCCACGGTCCGGAAAGTCTCCTCTGTCATGCCCACGACCCAACGGAGCACCCGCCCGCCGTCGAGCGGGGGGATGGGCA
>Ga0129333_10007932_pt1 | contig 10014 bp, 6 predicted proteins | sample CPB6_08_DNA_FD_94474 | JGI IMG/M metagenome (GOLD analysis project Ga0129333, IMG submission 94474) | Freshwater to marine salinity gradient microbial communities from Chesapeake Bay, USA - CPBay_Sum_0.6_0.8_DNA | ecosystem: Environmental > Aquatic > Marine > Coastal | place: USA: Chesapeake Bay...
AAACGGACAATCAAGGAAGAGGCAGATAGATTAGAGAGTATGTCTTCATGGAAATCTAGAATTTTGGGAATTTCTAAAGAAGATGCTATATGATTCAGTGTAAAATCTGTAGCGAGTCTTATAATAACGATAAGTCTTTTCATGCTCATTTAAAAAAGCATAATCTTTACCAAGCCGAGTATTATTGTAAATATTATCCACGATACTCTCTTTATTATCGCCAACAAATACCTTTTAAAAATAAAAAGCAGTATTTTGAGACTGAGTTTATTGATTACGCCGAATTCTTGAAATGGGAAAAAGCTTCTAATGAAGAAGATGTAAAAACTAAGTGTATAGAATTGCTTAAGAAGAGAATAGATGAAAAACAATATCATTTTGCACCATTTCATAACGAATTAATTACGCTTAATTTACCCAGCTTAAATATTTATAAGAAATATTTTAATTCATATACGGGCGCATGTAAGCTTTTAAATATTGAGCCGTTATATAATAAAAATTTGCCAGAAGCTTTTAATAAAACAAACATATCTCATTTACCTATTTTAGTTGATACGAGAGAGCAGGATGCTTTGGAGTTTCCTAAATCTAAAATTGAGAAGATATTCGTAGGCGATTATTTAATTGCTGATAAAAAGTATTTTACTAATACTTTTGTTGATAGAAAAAGTGAATCTGATTTTCTTGGCACGATGGCTTCTGGAATAGAAAGATTTGAAAGAGAGTTGATCAAAGCTGTTGAATTGAATTGTTATTTATTTGTGGTTGTTGAGTCTAGCATTAATAATATTTTAATTAACCAGCGCAAGTATAATAGAAAAACAAATTTAGAATACGTTTTTCATAATATGCGCAACTTATGTCATAAATATCCACGACATATACAATTCATATTTACTGGTAGTAGAAATAAATCTTTAGATATTATACCCAAGTTGCTGTATCATGGTAAGTCGCTGTGGCAAGTAGATATACAATATTTTTTAGACAATGAGTTGGGAAACAGGCAATCAAGTGTTAAGGAAGTCGCGGTTAATTTCCAATGAGGAGTTAGCTAAAATTCCTGGTTATTTAGAAGAGCGAGAAGCGAAGTTATTGTTTTATCAATTTCTTCGCAACAACACTACTTTCGCCACCGATCTTATAACTGGAGTAAAACTATTTCCTTTTCAACATATGGCTATTAAAGCGATGTTGGAAAGTGATTATTTCTTGGGGGTATGGTGTTTAGAGGAAAACGAGTACATTTTAACTGAAAACGGTTTCAAGAAAATAAAAGATGTTCAAATTGGAGAAAGAGTTAGATCAAGAAAAAATCTAAATAATGTATCTAATAAACGTATAAATCCTGAAGAGGAGGGTTTTGAAATAATTTTGAATTCTGGAGATTCGTTTAAAGCTAAAAAGGGTCATAAAGTTTTAACATATGAAAATCATGAATTTAAATTTAAATTAATAGAAGATTTAAATGAAAGTGATAATTTGCCTATTAAAATGTCTACTGAAATATGGGGCGATTTAGACATAACAGATAAATCAACGATTAAAAGATCTCTTTATTTATTCTATACGATGGGTTATGTATTAGGAGATGGTTGGATAAATAAAGATGGAATTCATTTTTGTTCTGAAAATGAAGAAATTTTAAGTACCATTTCCAAATTTATAAAAGAAAATACTTTAAGCCTTTATAGCAGACAAAGAAGCGAGAATTTAAATTTTTATGAATATTCGATTTTTAATAGAAAACTAGTAGATTGGTTTGAATCTATCGGTTGGGATATTGCTAAAAAATCAAATGATAAAATTATATGCGATCAGCTTCTTCAAGCTTCAAAATATGAATTATGCGCTTTAATAGGTGGTTTATTTGATGCTGATGGATACGCTTCAATTGGTAAAACTAACAATAAAGTTGGTTTAAAAAATACTTCTTTAGAACTATTGCGTCAAGTTAAAATGCTATTAAATAATTTAGGCATTCAATCATTTTTAAGAAAATCAGGAGAAAATAAAGGAAAGCCTTATTATGATCTTGTTGTAGCAAATGATTATGAATCTCTAAAAAAGTTTCAGGATAGTATTGATTTTGTCGTGTGCCATAAAAAGGAAAATTTAAATAAAATTTTAGAAAAAACTTCCAAAAGAAATTATCAGAACAATTTAGTTCCGAATTTAGGTCTTATTTTGAAAAAAGAAGGATCTTTTGAAAAAGTCACTGGTAAAAGAGGAAATTGGGGCAAATCTTTTTCACAAAATGAATTTGATAAGCTATCGAATATAAGCGATAAAACTAAAAATATAATTGAAACTATTAAAAAAGAAAATGTTATTTTTTCTAAAATCAAATCAATTAATAATTGCAAGGTGGTTTCTATAGATATAACAGTAGATAATGAAGAATGTTATATTGGTAATGGAATTGTTCATCATAATTCGCGTGGTATGTCAAAGTCATACACAACAGGCATTTATGCCGTGCTTGATGCTATATTAAATCAAGGAATTGAAACTGGTATTTTATCTCGTTCGTTTCGTCAGTCAAAAATGATATTTAAAAAGATAGAAGATATTGCTGCCAAGCCTGAAGCTTATCTTTTAAAGCAGTGTATAACTAAAATATCAAAGTCTAATGATGAATGGGTGATGGAAATTGGTAAAAGTCGTATTCGCGCATTGCCTTTGGGTGATGGCGAAAAGCTTCGTGGTTTTCGCTTTCATCGTATAATTATTGACGAGTTTTTATTGATGCCTGAACGTATTTATAATGAAGTAATTGTACCATTCTTGTCTGTAGTACAAAATCCAACTCAGAGAGAAGAGCTTTATAATCTTGAAACGCAGTTAATTGCTAAAGGAGAAATGACTGAAGATGATAGATATATATGGCCTAATAATAAATTGATTGCATTATCTTCTGCATCTTTTAAATTCGAATATTTATATAAGCTTTATGAGCAATATGAGAATTTAATATTTAATCCTAAGAATAAAGAAAAGACTAAGCGTTGTATTATGCAATTTTCTTATGATTGCGCTCCAGTTCAGTTATACGATCAGAATCTAATCAATCAAGCAAAAGCTACCATGAGTGAGTCGCAGTTCTTACGAGAATTCGGCGCACAATTTAGTGATGATAGTTCTGGATATTTTAAAATATCTAAAATGGCATTATGTACAGTACCAGATGGAGAAACTCCTGCTGTTGAAGTAGTTGGAAATGCAGAAGATGAATATATATTAGCAGTCGATCCATCTTGGTCAGAAACAGAATCATCTGACGACTTTGCAATACAAGTGCTTAACATAAATAAAGAAAAACAAATAAGCACATTAGTTCATTCTTATGCACTATCTGGTTCATCATTAAAAGATCATATTAAATATTTCTTATATTTATTACAGAACTTTAATATTGTAGCTATCTGCATGGACTATAACGGCGGTGTTCAATTTATGAATTCTTGCAATGAAAGTGAACTGTTTAAAGATGCTAAAATCAATTTAAAACCAATTGTTACAGAGTTTGAACGCCCTGAAGAATATACACAGAATCTTTATTCTGCTAAAAGCGAATATAATAGATCAGATTATAAATACGTTTTCTTAAGAAAGCCAACTTCTGGTTGGATACGTTTAGCAAATGAATTGTTACAAGCTAATTTCGATCATCGTCGCACTTATTTTGCCAGTAGAGCAATCGACGATAACTTCAGAAATCAAACTAAAAAACATATAGGCATTTCAGATTTGAAATTCTCTAACGCTTTAGATACTGAAAAAGAAAATGAAGAAGCTAAGATGATCGACTTTGTAGAACATTTATCAGATATGATTATGCTTACAAAAACTGAATGCGCTCTTATACAAATAACAACATCGGCGCAAGGTATGCAAAACTTTGATCTTCCAGCTAATCTAAAACGTAAGTCTGGTCCAGATAAACCAAGAAAAGATAGTTATTCTGCATTGGTGCTTGGAAACTGGATGGCAAAAATATATTTTGATATTAACACTACTCAAATAGATGATGTAATGGAGACTTTTGAACCAATGTTTATAGCTTAAATATGAATAATAATATTTTAGATAAAATTAATAACTATACAGACATCGGAGAATCAAGATTAAAATTTATTAATAAAGTTTATCATTATTTTGCTTCTTTGAATAGATCTATTAATATATTAGAAACAGGATGTGGGCATTATGGAGATTCTGAAAAATTCGCCAGTATGACTTATATATTTGCTGATATTTTATATAATTTAAAAGGTGGATCTTTACTTACTGTAGACATAAACGAAAATAATTTAAATAAATGTAAGGAGTTAACTAAAAATTTTTCTCATATTATAGATTATAGGTTGGGCGATAGCGTAGATGTGTTAAGAAATTTAAACGAAGATTTTGTTAAATCATTAGATTTAATTATATTAGATTCTTATGATTTACATTTATTTGATCCTTATCCTTCTGGAATTCATCATTTACAAGAGTTGTTAGCTTTATATAATAAATTAAATAAAAATTGTTTGATAGCTATTGATGATAATTTTTTACCTGGAACTTGGATAGATTGGAGATGGGATGATGGTAGATTGGAAAGATTTGAAACGAAAGATAAATTAATAGGTAAAGCTATGTTTTGTCATGATTTTTTAATTAAAAATGATTGGATAAGAGACGATTCGGTACTTTCCGCTGGACATAATATATTTTTATATAAGTATAAAAGTCACTTTTAAAGTCACAATGTGTAACTATTATTAACATGAGTCGTAAATATACAAAAAGATCAGAATATTGGAGCAAATTCTCTTCAGGCAATCAGGATTCTGCACAACCTTTAGAAAATTTAATGAATGGAGAACAATCTTCTGAACCAAATTTTGTTGGTGAACCATTTTATACTCATGAGGCTCGCGCATCTGAAGGAGATAGAAATGGTGGTCAAGAATCTACAACGCTAAGAAGAAATTTAGCTTATGTAGGACCAAAGATTTATAAGTACGCTAATATTCGTGAAGGATTTCTTCCGTTCGAAACTTCTGTCAATGGTTATACTGTTCGTGATGCTATTGAACTTTGTCAGAAAGCTTATGCCAACGTAGCTATTTTTAGAAATGCTATTGATATCATGTCTGAATTTGCTAACGCAGAAATCTATTTAGAAGGCGGCAGTCAAAAAGCAAAAGACTTTTTCCAAAAGTGGATGAAGTCAGTAAAGATGTGGAATATAAAAGATCAATATTTTCGCGAATATTATAGAAGCGGAAATGTATTCTTTTATAAGATAAATGCTAAATTTGATATTAATGATTTTCAAAAAATACTAGAAACATACGCTAGTTATGATGGTCAATCATATACTACAGATGTAAGTTTGTTGCCTTATCCAAGTGAATATGATATCAAAAATAAGATTCCAGTTCAGTATACATTAATTAATCCTTATTATTTAACAGTCAATAGATCAAGCGGTTGGAAAACAATGTTGTACGAAAAGATTCTTTCTGAATATGAATTAGAAAGACTTCGTACTCCTAAAAACGATCATGACAAAATGATCTTTAATCAACTTGACGAGCAAACTCAAAATAAGATTAAAAATGGTCAATGGGCGCGTGATGGTTTAAAAATTCAATTAGATCCTACTAATATTATTTATTCTTTTTATAAGAAGCAGGATTACGAGCCTTTCGCAATTCCATTTGGATTTCCTGTGCTTGACGATATTAACTTCAAGTTAGAAATGAAGAAGATTGATCAAGCTATTTGCCGCACAATTGAGAATGTAATTCTTCTTATCACTTTGGGAACCGAACCATCTAAAGGTGGTATTAATCACAAAAATATAAAAGCTATGCAAAATCTTTTGAACAATCAATCTGTTGGTCGCGTTCTTGTTGCTGATTATACCACTAAAGCCGAATTTATTATTCCTGATATGAATAAAGTATTAGGTTATGAAAAGTATAAAATTGTAAATGAAGATATTAAAGAAGGATTGCAGAATATATTAATTGGTTCTGAAAAGTTTGCAAATACAACTGTAAAAGCTCAAGTATTTTTTGAACGACTTAAGGAATCAAGAAACGCATTTATCAATGACTTTCTACAACCTGAAATCGAAGCTATCTTTAAGAATTTAGGATTTAAAGGTAAATGCCCTAAAGCTAAGTTTGAAGAAGTATCTATTAAAGATGAAACTCAATTTAATCGTGTTGTTACTAGAATGATGGAGCTTGGTATTCTACCTCCAGAACAAGGACTTAAAGTTATTGAAACTGGCATTTATCCTACAGAAGAAGAATTAACTATTGCTCAACAAAAATTCGTCGAAGAGAGAAAGAAGGGTTATTACAATCCAATAGTTGGTGGAGTTCCAGTTATTCCACCTGCGATGCCAGAAGGTGGTTCTCAAAAGCCTATACCACAAAAGAATAGTACTCCAAATGAAAAGGGTCGCCCAATTGGTGCTAAAGCTTCTGTATTTGCAAAAGATGCTATTGCAAAGATATTAAATCAAACTAAAATATTAAATGCTTCTGTAGAAATAGCTTTAAAGAAAAAGTATTCTAAGAAGAGTTTGTCTTCAGATCAAAAGAAACTAGCTGAAGGTATTACTGAAGCTATTATAGTCGGTTGTGAAGGAACATTGTGGAAAGAAAAAGCTGAAGCTGTTGTAAATGATTCAAGTTTTCTTGATAAATTAACAGTGCTGCCTGAGATTCAAGAAATGGCTACAGAACATCAATTGGATATATATGCAGCAGGATTGTTATATCACAGCACTAAGCTTTCTGTGTAAAATATTAATAATATGTTCCTTTACAAAACATCATTTGAGAATATTGTTACTGCTTCTGTCAATTTTGACAAAAACATTTTGCTGTCTCAAGCTTCATTAGAACCTCTTAAAACATTAATTCCATCAACAGTCAATTTAGATAAGAATGTTGATTTGGTTGGCGCTGCTTTTAATGCGGCGGTTGTAAATCGTTTTAACAAGAATGGTGATGGTATCGACACTAACACAGCAATTGCTTTTAAAAAATATTTTATACATAAGCCTACAAATATTGAACATAAAAAACAAAGAGTGGTCGGCCACATTGTTAATTCAGCTTTTTCTTCTTATGGTGATAATAGAATTTTATCTGATGATGATGTAAGAGGAAGTCTTACTCCTTTTAATATTGCTTTAGCTGCTGTAGTTTATAAAACAGTTGATCGTGAATTCGCTGATGCTTTGATGGAATCTAATGATCCAGAATCTAATTTGTTCGAAAGAATAAGTGCTAGTTGGGAAATAGGTTTCAATGAATATTATGTAGCAATTGGAAGTTTAGATTTAAAACAAGCAGAAATTATTACTAAAAAAGAACAAATCGATGAATTTAAAAAATATTTAAGAGGTTTTGATGGTCCTGGAACTTTGAATGATGGAACTCCAATTTTTAGATTAGTTACTGGAAGAATTTATCCTTTAGGCATTGGTTTTACTAGCAATCCAGCCGCTGATGTTCAAGGAGTTGTAATTGATGATGGCGAATCTGAGTTAGTTAAACAAGATGCAGAAGCAGAACAAAATGAATGCATCGAAGTAAATTCTTTAGATTTACTTAACTTAAATGATAAAATTTTTTCACAACACGAATTAAACACTGTAAATAATACCAAAACTAAAATTATGGATTTAGAACAAATCATATCAGCACTAAAGGCAGTTCTTGCCGCTGAGAAGCAAGACTCCAACAAGTTTACTGAAGAAGCAGTAGCTTCTATTTCAGCTAAAATCGCTGAAGGCATTAAACTAAAGAATGAAGAAATCAAGCAAGAGGTCGAAAAAGCAGAAGTCGCCAAGGCTGAAGCTGTCGCTCAAGCTGAACAATTTAAGAAAGAATTAGACGAAAATAACAAGAAGCTTTCTGAAACAGTAGCTAAACTAAATGAGTTGGAAAGCACAATGTCTGCTAAAGCCGCTCAAGAAATTTATAGCTCAAGAATGAGTCTTTTAGATTCTGAATATGATTTCGACGACGTTGATCGTCAATATCTAGCCAAGGAAATTTCCGCACTAGATACAACTGATGAAGCATTTGCTTCATATAAAGAAAAGCTCGCTATTGTTTATAGACACAAGAGCAAGGCTTTCAAGACAGAACAAGAAAAAGCTTTCCAAGAAAAGTTAGAAGCTGAACTAGTTAAGAGAATGGGTCAAGTTCAACATCAAGCCCAAGCTAGTACAAGTAAGGAAGTAGTTGAAAAGGTTGTTGAGGTTGAAACAGCTTTGGCTAACGCCAAACGCGAAGAGCCAGCAGTACCTACTGAGACTATTTCTCCAACAGAAGGCCAAGTTTCTTGGAAAGAAAGACTTCAAAAAGCTTTCAGTAAAGAAAATATCATAGTTAAATTTTAAAATATATGTCACTACGTTTATATCCATTCAGACAATATAGCGAATTTGATGTAATCAATCTATTCGCAAGCGATACCGCTGATGCCGCTCCATCTACAAATGGTAACGGTTCAGCTGGTGTATTCGTTAAGGTTTCAGCCGGTAATATGGATCTTGATCCAATTACTTATGCTGCAAATTCTTATCTCGGAAATACTGACTATCCATTCCTTGGTGCTGCTCAGTATCCTTCCGTTCCTCTAACTTTCACTGCGGCCACCGCTGGAGTTCCAGTTCTTGGTGTTACGCTAAATCAGACTCTTCTTGCTGATGAAAATGGTGAAAAGTTGCTATATAATCCAATCAAGAAATCAGAACTACAAGCCGTTCTTTCTGGACAAGCTGTTCCTGTAGCTACTCGCGGTGTTTTCACTCTAGCTGATACAGCTATCGACTGGGTTGATGCCAACATGGCTCCAAACTCTCACTTGGCTATTTCTGCTAACGCTGGTAAGGTTACTGGTTATGCCGCAAGCCAAGTTTCACCACTCACTGGTCAATATAGCATCATCGGTCGCGTACTAGCCACTGGCACAAGAGTTAGCCAAAATGGCAAGAGCGATTATTATGCTGGTACTGGCACTGCTGGAGCTAAGTACGCTCTAGTTCAAATTGATTGTACATCATCTTACACCGTCTAATTTTAATATTTAAAGAACATGAAAATCGTTTTAAAGAGAACAGATGAACAGTTGGAGCTAATCAAAGCATTGGCTTCTAGAAACCGTGAAGTAGCCTACGAAGCTCAAGTAGCTTTGGCTGAATTCATTGGTCCAGTTTTGGCTGAAGTTATTAATAATGCTCCAACCATTTCTAACTTGTTCACAAGCCTTCAGTTCAACTCTGAAGATAATCCCTCAATTCCTCTAGATCTCTATTATGATATCTTCGATGAGGATTATATCAAGGTATATAGCCAGTCAGTTGCTGGTGGTCTACCTCAGAACATCGTTCAACCTCTATCTTCTGAATTGAAGATTGCTACCTATCGTCTTGATAGCGCAATCGCTTTCGATAAGAAGTATGCCGCCAAGAGCCGTCTAGATGTAGTTAGCAAGTCTTTCACTCGCATTGCTCAAGAAGTCATGCTCAAGCAAGAAAGAACTTCTGCTAACCTCGTAATGACCGCTCTCGCTAACGCTTCTACTGGTAATTCCAGCACTGCTGCTGACAATTTGCACTGCTTCCGTTCAGCCGCTGCTGGTCGTTTTACCCTAAACGACTTGAACAAGTTGTTCACCAAGATCAAGCGCATTAACGCTTCATTCGTTGGTGGTACTCCTTCTGGCGCTCGTAGAGGTCTCACTGATCTTATCGTTTCTCCAGAAATCATCGAAGAAATTCGTGGTATGGCTTACAACCCAGTCAATACTAAGGGTTCTCTAGCCGCTGCTGCTGGTAGCAATAACACTGCTACTACTGCTCCTATCGCAGCTACCGATGAAATTCGTAATCAAGTATTCAGCCAAGCTGGTCTACCTGAGTTCTTCGGAGTTTCTATCATGGAAATCCTAGAGTTCGGTGTTGGTAAGAAGTTCACCACTATT
>Ga0129333_10007933_pt1 | contig 10014 bp, 14 predicted proteins | sample CPB6_08_DNA_FD_94474 | JGI IMG/M metagenome (GOLD analysis project Ga0129333, IMG submission 94474) | Freshwater to marine salinity gradient microbial communities from Chesapeake Bay, USA - CPBay_Sum_0.6_0.8_DNA | ecosystem: Environmental > Aquatic > Marine > Coastal | place: USA: Chesapeake...
CCCCAAAACCCCAAAACCCCAAGTTTATTAAATTATTATAAATGATTTCATTAGTCTCCCAAGTACTATCCACACTGTAAGCAGTTGAATGCCTCAGTAGCGTTGACAGCTTTGCATTAATTACAGGTCTTATCAAAGTTACCACTCATGTCGCTATTGTGCTCTCCCTCGTGAACTGCCTCCGTTGACTCATTTTCTTCCCGTTCATACTCAGGCTGGTCGTTTGGGTTGATTGGATTCATGAGCAAGTTGACCAGATTCTCCTCGTCCACATTTACTTCCCTGCCATACGGTCCGTAGTCCTACTTGACCATATTGTACCCAAACACATTGTTGATTCCCATGTCTTCGTTGTCCTCGTCGTAGTTTGAGTTGTTCGCTTGCTATTGGTTCTTACCCGTGCTGCCTTCTTCTTCCTCGTCCTATGGGTCAATGTCCATCGCATAGTGCACTCGCTTGTTCTGATGGGTCTTGTGTTGAGATCCACTTCCGAGTTGACTCGCTTCGAATCCTAGGACTCCGTTTCAACGGACAGTGCCCTACGGCAGTTTGGTTTTGTTCTCTCCTTCTCTAGTCGGCTGTCTTTCCGTGACTTCAAGCTCCACCCTGATCTTTTCAGAGTCGCCAAAGAATGGTTTCGTTGGATCGATCTTGATACCTGTCTCTACGAATCTGACTTGCTTGCCCATCAAATAAACTTTCCTTGGTGAGGTGTGGATGTGCACGTTTGCGTCCTGGTCCAGGTAGGTCAGTTTGTACCACACCTTTATGTCCACAGATTCGTTCTTGTTCGCCAGAATTACCTTGAATAGGAGAGGTGCGTTTGAGTTGTGAGTTGTCCATTCTTTGGAGCCGTAGTTCTAGACCCAGGAGACTTGTTCTCTTTCCTCATCATCCTCCTTCTTCTCCTCCTCATCCTCCTTTCTTTCCTTGCCTTCTCTTTCTTTACAATACTGGAAATATGACTACCATTGGTAATTATTAACTTTTCTGTTCATGTGTGGGATGGCCAGGTTGAATTTACCATTTGGTGCGCTGTAGCCGTACTCGCAAGTCGATTGGAGGACAGAGATACGCACGTGAGGATGAGTGTCGTCTTGATACAAGAATCTTTCATAGGGTTCTCCCAGAGGCTTTCCTAAAATTATTTAAGGAGGGAAATGGTTAATAATACTCTAAACTCCGTATGATTTTGGTTCATCTCCTTCGAAATTATTATAACCGATCCACTTTTCTTCAAGGTTTGCAAAAGCTGAGCCGTCTTTGGTCCTTTCGAACGTTTCAATCTCCTTTTGATAGTAAGCTGCGAATTTGACCTTTTCTAGGTACTCTAAATGACTTAAAGCTTTGCCTATGAGTTGAACTTTGAGATTCGAACTACTATGAACATTCTTTTGCTCTTGATATTGTTCTTCAAGGTATGGTCTGAACCAGTCGATGAATCTCATCGTTTAGAAAGAGCATGATGGAAGGTTATAAACGAATTCACAAATAACATCGTCCTTCTTCATCAACCCGAGCAGTTCTTTCAAACAACTTATACATTAGATATTAAATGGTCCTCTACATTTGATTATTTAAGCCATGAGTGCGTTATCCTAAGAAGTTGGTAGAATGGGAGAGATGTATTATAAATACTCTTCGTCTATCCTGTCAATCAACTCCAAGCCGTACTTGCTCCTATCTTCACCATACAATCTTCTTGAAATGATTTCCGGCACTCCAAACACCCATTCAAGTTTTAGTTTTTTGAGACTATCGTCAAGTAGTAAGAATGGCTTGAGTGCTTTGAGATAACAACGAACTGTATCAAGATGTGCTTGCTCTATAGACCTCAAAAACACTTTTGCTATCTTTCTCGACAGTTTCAGATCATCTTTGCACATCCTGGCCAGACACTGCCCAAATGCTTTGGAAGCAGATGGAGATCCCAACATGGCTTTAAGTAGCCATTGGTGGGTTAGCATCTCACGTTCGATGTCTTCAAGAGGCCATTGCCGAAGAGTCTCTTCGTTGTTGAGGAGAAGGGTCAGGAGTTTTATTATGCCGCCAAACTCAGGTTGAGAGTAGTAGCTACCCATTTCTGGTCTTTTCTCGTTTGGATCACATAATGGACTCTTCCTTCCAAGCATGAAATCGCAGGACTTTCGGATGAATTTGAGTTAAGCGAAGAATCTTAAACCTATTTGAGCTGCTTCTGTTCCTAGAATTTCTTTGATTGGTTTCTTTAACTCAGTTTACATGTAGGTTCCAAAAGATAAAACATCTTACGACGCAAGCTTTTGAAGATGATTATTGACATCTTCTTCCGACATAATCGCAAAGCTTTGGTAGATTTCAAGGAACTACTCAAGTCTGTTCCAGTTTTTGGCAGCCTGAGTGTTGAATAATTCGATTCCACGGACTAAGAACCTTGCAGAAAGAGCTTTGTGTCTTTGCATTGTGATTGAAGTTCCATCATCACCTTCAATAACATAATCTTCAGGTTCGAACATATAGTCCTTCTCTACAAACTTTAACTTCACGAGAATGAATTTTAGTAACATGCTCACGCTAGTTCTTGTCCTTATATCAGGGCACTCAAGTATTAATGAGAATAAGTGTTCAAATCCATCATTTTCAAACTGTTGTTTTAAGAATTCTTCACAGGTTGACGATTTGTCAAGGAGTTGAGCTAAAGCAGAGACGTGCTCACCTATTTTTTGATTATTGAACGCTCTTGCAAGAATCTCGAGTGAGAACTTTTCTCCAATCTTAATAGCTTGTTTCATTGATTATCCAGATGAGTTTAAGACTGCTTTTTATATTCCGAGCACGAAATCAAAGAATTCAGGAGCGTAAACATCATTTTCAAATGTAAAGTTTCTGTTGTCGACCAAAACATCCTGGAATACTCTGTTGGGCATATCTTCTTCTCTCAACATACCATGATAGTCAACTTCTTCAGCTTTCTCTTCATCTCCTACTTTTTAGATCACTTTTATTGGTTTTTTGAGCTTTCTTTCGTAGAATAGCATGTAGCCTGATTTTCCATATGATCCTCCGAACCCGCCCCATCCATCGAAGGAATACATGCCCTAGGAGCCAGAATCGCCACCGAAACATTCTTCTTTGAGTTTAGCAACGTTGAAGTCTCTCACATTTGAATCATTGAACTCCTTCCATCTATGGTTTTCGGAATTCTCCCAGTCTTCTTCATTATCTTAAAACATATTGTCGCGTTTTGTGTTGATATAAGACCAGTAATGCCCTGCGTGAGCTGTGCCAGAGTGCACCGTGACTCCGACTAATTCATACTCAAAGCAATCATCTTATTCAGGTTCAACATTCTCCTCCTCGTCTTCTTTCTTTTCGCTACCCTCCTCATTTTCCGGTTGCTCATTCAATCTATTTTCATTTTGCATCACTTCGTAGTATGAATATGGTTTCAGGTCCAGACGCCTTGGGAACTCGAAGAATTGATTTATCTTATCATTCTAGAACGTGTCGAAGTTGAAAATGATCCTTTGTAGGTGAACTATCAGCACATTAGGTGTAGATGCGATTAACGTCCTTTTGCTCACTTCGACTTTCTTCTTACAACCAGAACACTCGTAGCCGCTGATGATTTCACCTTCGATTTGCTTTTGTAGGGAGTCGTAGACGCCACGGATATCTTTAACAGTTAGCGACAAGTTATAAAAGTCCTCAATTCGATTTTTGACCTTACCACATGACAAACAGACCAATTAGCTGCACGTTTTTCCTCCAAAAACCGATTACAATAGGTATTTCCTAGATGTCTGCTTGAGTCCTTATTCAAGGCGGTCGAAGAGGAGGTTGAGGAATTCTTAGGCGTCTTTTTGCTCCCCGATATTCGTAGGACGACCGTCTACTTCTTTGAAAGCAAAGCAGAACTCATACGGGTTATAATCTGATCTCTCTGAAAGTTCTAGGTTTGACATCAGCTTTTGAAGCTGGTGGAGCAGGTTATCGTCCACTTGTTCGCCTTTGAATGGCTGCAAATCGGGGTTTGCACCGTCGTCTACGGCTAGGAGATTGTAGCGGAAGGCTGGAATGTTAAAGAACTGTTGCAGGATGGAGTTCATGTAGCAGATGCAGCCCAAATTGCGAAGACCTACGAATTCTTGCAGGTTTTTAGATTGATTTGGAGGAGCGTAGTCCCACACTTTTGGTTTATGCAGCTTTTCGGACAATGGACCTAAGCATCCGGTTAAGAAGAACTCCATCAAAGTGTTGTTTCTTCGTAGGAGACCCAGCAAGAGGCGGAAAGCCGCCTTTCTGCTTTTAGTGTTGCTCGGTAGCATAGAATCGTCCTTTCTCTTGTTGGCTGCGATGATCTCTTTCATATTTTTGCGTTCTACCTGGTCTTGAGTGCCCGAGAATACAGATGCGAAGAGGAATCGTTTGAAAAGTTCTTCAACAAGACCCTCTTGCTGCTTCTGGTTCGATTGGTTTTATTATTAGCTCGATTCTCCTTTTTCGCTTGAGAAACTGTCTAAAACTTTACCTGCGAGGGTGATGAGACCCAAGAAAAGGCCATCTTTGTTGATTGTTGAGCCGCTATGCTTATATGATGAAGATTGTTTCTTTAAAGTGATTGAAGAGGTTTGATTTTGCTCTTGTTGCATATCTAGCATCCTTTTGTTTTCAATACCAATTTGGTCAATAATTGTAGAGAGTAGCTTGTCCAAATCGACCAAGTTGCTGTCATCAGAAACTATCTATCCATTTTGCTCTTCAAGGAGCTCTCCGAAAAGAGCAAGGAACTAGCCGCAGAAGTAATCTGATATCAAACCGAATTTTTCACTTAGAAGAGAGAAGAAAAACTAAATTGCTCCTTTAACGGCGTTTTGTTTGCAAAGAGCTGAAATAGATTGTTTGAATTGCTCTCTTACGACCTCGAACTGACATTTTAACAGTCCCTGAATTACACAGTTTCTTAATTGAGTGTAGCACTCCTTTCTTCTGTCTGTGAACTGTTCGAAAAGTTGAGGTTTATGTAGGAGACAGCCAACCCAGAGATCAAGAGAATACTCGATTATTTATTTGTCCTCAAATGTCATATTCTGTTGTTTATTCAACGATTGGTCGACAAGCTCGATCAATTTGAGTTGCAACTTGCTATAGTCTATGACTTCTAGAATTTGGAGTCCTAGAGGCCCAGAAAGCAATGATTACAACTCCTTGAACGATTTGCCTTCCTCAAATATGTCACCTGTTTTCTGTATGGTCTCTTAATCTTGCTCTGCGGACAGATTATCTTGATTTGAGTTTTATTTTGCACAAATCGCGATTTTGTAGGCTTAATTGTCCTTAGTGCTTACAGCTGCCATAATAAATGTCCTCAGAAGGTGTAATTTGAACGCTATATACTTCAAATGCTCTTCATTTCCTTAAATTTGTATATCTTCATTCATAAGGTCTTATAAAATGTAATCGAATCCGCCGGTTTGAAGGAATTATGCAGTCCATTGAGATCGAAGTTAAACTTCCTCGTCAATATCTTCTTCTTGAGCTGGCTTTGGTGGACCGTCACCCGATTTGAGATCAGGAGACTTCAAAGTAGCTGTATCGCTTAATGTTACAAATGTTTCTTCACTCAAAGCTTATTCTTCAGTTGATTTTACTCCCGCGAGTCTTGCTGATGGGAAGTCGTTTGGATTGATACCGATGGCTCTCTTAGAGTCAACTTCTCCATCTTCTAAAACAGCCTAAACAATCTAGAGTGTGTAAAGTAATTTATATGGTGATGATTTGTTGAAAAATTTATCCCAATCAACTTATTACTTCTCCTTAACTTCCTGTGCGATTTCCAAAGTTAATACTTTTTTATAATAACGTTGGTTAGTAATTAACATTTGAATGAGGTCCCAAACTTGAGATTAGACCTTGCTATTCTCATCAGCATCGTCTACGATTTGCATCAATAGTTCAAAGTGTTCAGGGTCATCAGATATGAATTCTCTAGGTGCTTTATAGTTTTGATCGCCTTAGGAATCAAAACCAACCTCGCTCCATCTTTTTAGGTCAAGTCTGACGTTGAATGACTTCAAGTTCTCCCTTACAGTGCCTGCTTTGTCTCCTCTGCCAGCAGCTGTCCTATAAAACAGTAAAAAGTCATCAAGTTATATCTTTCCATCGTTATCTCTATCATACTACTAGAAAAGTCCACCGATTCTGTTGTCATTTGGCCCAGGTGGATCTCCACAGCAGCTATGCAAGAAAGCTTCCGCGTTTTATCTAACCCAGACACCTTCAGAGTTTTTGAACATGTCAAACCAAAGTGAGAAGATTCTCTCAGCTGCCTTCGTGAGTTCACCTTCAGCATCGACCAATGGTTCGATTTGGATCTGTTCATCTTACGGAGCTGCCTTCTTCGCCGTGATAATTTCACCTCCTTTGATTCCGAGTTCTTTCATCGTTTTACCGTTGTCCGTCTCTTTCAAATCGGATAGATTATAGCCTGATCCGATTTCCAACTGAAGGTACTTGGGTGAATAATCAAATACTCGAGCGATTTCTTGTTTTACTTCCCAAAGAGTTGAGTTGCTGAAAACGAGGAGCTGAAGTTCACCTCCTCTGAGAGTGATTCTGTTACGGATTGTGAGGGCTTCGAGAGCTTCTCCTCGAAGTAGAGCTCCGTGTGGCACCAACTTACTTGTACTTATTCCATCTGTCTCCAAAATTAGTGTTTTGAGAATACTAATCACTCGAACTTGTTGATCTGGGTGCGTTCGTTGTTTTAAGATTTTCATACAGCGAGAGACCAGTCCTCGTTCAATACTTAATCTTTTGCTCTAAAGCACAGTAGCGAGAGACAGATAGACTTTTATGAGGAAATCTACGATTTTTGGGACTACTTCATCTTTTTAGCATTCGAGAACTAAGGACCAGAGCATTTCAAGCTGACTTAACTCATCTGGGTGGACGTTGATGAGAATCTAAGGGAGTTGGTTCTTCTACTCCTGTTTTTGAGGACTGCCGTAGGATTAAACTTGGTTATTTGTCCAAGAATAACTCCAATAGTTGTTCTGGTTGCTGCTGCTCGAACTCGATTTTTGAATTTTCTTTTCGAGCTTGCCTTCTTTTTCATTTACAGAAATAAAGTAGAGTAAGAGGAACTCAAGTCCTTCTAGTGTTAGGTTCTTGATGTCAAGATCACCTGATGCAATTCTTTCGGTAAAGAACTCTCCAACTTCAGCGAGATCAAGAATTGTTGAGCTACTCGATTGAGACATGCATGAACTTTTGCACCAAAGTAGGAATTCTTACTGATCACTATGAAGACAGCATTTTGTTACAAGAAGATCATATATTATTCCTAGTTCTTTCTTAGAGATGCAGAAACTATCTGTAATTTTAGCGAAGAATTTCAAAAACTCGAGTCTCTCCTCGATTTCCTCATGATGGCAGTATGGGCTCTATCCAATGAAAAGCTTCTTGCGGTCAGATGTAGTTGCGGCAACTTACTCAACAGCTTCGCAGGCATCGTGATAATAATTTTGAAGATTCTCCAAAATAACAGTTGGCAAATTGTGATCTTTATAAAGAGATATCAAAACCTCTTGATAAGTAGGTTCGCGTTTTCTTTCTGATTCTGTTGGTCTTTCGTTCTCTGGTTCGTTGGATGGTGACTCGTTTATTGACTCCTCTTATGGTTCATCTTGAGGAGCATCGCTCTTGTCTGGACTTTTGTTTCTCAGCGCACTTCCTTGTGAAACACCTCCATAATTATTATAATTTGAAGTGTTACCTCCAACACGCTCACTTTGATCTTTGAAAAGGCCTTTCATCAGTTTTATAATTGGTAAAGTTGGAGTGTCGAGCTGTTATAATAATATGAGTAGCTCTACAAACATGTTTTGCTTCTTTTCAAGATCCCAGTACTTAACAATCTCTCTATATTTCTAAATGCAATTATGAATCAACTCAAGGTTCCTGCAGCCTTGTTTTGTAATGATATTCCAAAAGAATCTTGCGACTTTATCTTAAAAGCCTTTCTCTCTATCCTGGGAGTACTTTCCGAGTTCACTAAGGCAGTTGAAGTCTTCCATATCTAATTTTTCAAGAGGAGTGTGCACACTGACCTGATCAAATATAAAACTCAGGTGTGGTTGCTTGAAACTGAACGAACATGCCGCAACGATTTTGTATGTTTCGAGTCTCATGTCAGTTTTGGTTAATGCCCAGAATTTACTCAACAGCTCATCAGATAACATGCCTTCTTATATCAACAACCTAATTACTTCCTCACTCCTTTGAACCAACTGCAAGTGAGTCTTTTTCGGATCGAATAAAGTATCAAACACATCATTTTCTTCCATCCATTCAACAAGGAATCTTCCTGTGACCTTCGAATTATTAACTACTCTCTGATTTTTTATTATCTGCGTCAAGTCTTAAATGCCTTGAATTCTACGCTCCAAAAACTATGATTTCAAACAAAGATGCGCAACTTGTAGTCTGAGAACTTCGGAGTCCTTCTCTTTATCGTTTCCTTTATTCAACGTGTCCACTGCTTTGAGTATGGCCTCGATTGCTTCTCTTCTGACATCTCTCAACGCGCGATCTGGAATCGATAACAGCCTTGATTTGCCTGCGGTGATTAATCTTGGACCGAATTCTGCTAGTACATCTCTGTGATAGATCTGCGCAGGTAGCGACACCAACGATAATAGAATGGCCAAAATGCTCAAATTAAACCCGTTTGCTTTCTCTGTGACCTCGCTTGTCTCCAAAGTGTCAAGTATTTTCTGTAAACCTCCATGCTCGCAAAAGATATTAATAAGTCTGATGTACTCGCTCGACATGCATTTCTTTCTTCTGGGTACAGCCCAGAGTCTCGTGCAACCTTCTTGTGGGTTCAACACATCATCCAGAGCATCTAGTAGGTCTTTGTCCTCTTAACTAGACTAAGTCGATTTGGTCATGAATGGACATATCTTGGGAGAGTACAAGGGTATCCTCTCATCAAACTTGTCGATATATCCATCAAAGTTTCCTCTCTAATCCTTCCTTTAACCTTAGGGATGATAGATTCTCAAGCCAATCGTGCACATCGGAAACGTCCTATTCTCCTCTGTAACCTGCTCAATCTCAACAATAGTCGACTTGAGCCACTTCAAATAGTCATCCTAGGCATCCACCTAATCGTCCTTCTTTAATGTTTGCTTCCACTCCCATATATCTTTGGTTTGAGACTCATACGGTGCGATTTCGACCGACCACCGGTCTATTGTCCGATCGCAACTTTTCACATCCTGCATGTACTCCAGGTAGAGCTGGTCGCCTTCGATGCGGGATATACGAGCTTGGGACCATCCTGATCCTCGGCTGATGCCCATGCGGTCGTACTGGTGGAGGAGAGCGTCGACTTTGTCACCAGGTTGAATGGTGTTCCTCCAGGCCTGTCCCTGCCTCTTGGTGAGCAACTTCTGCAAGACCGACTCCATGATCTAGAAATTCCACCTGTGGAGCGAGCAGTCGTAGTCGAATATTTATCGGCACGCCAGTAGGAAATCTTGGTTATAATTTTGATTTGAGATTGACAGGAGAAGCAAATAGATGAATTGCTCCAGAATGAAGCCGCATGCGTTTAAATACTAAAAGTCATCAGACTCAAAATAGCCAACTTACCTCTTCGTTGTTGCTCCTCTCCCTGCACATCCTCTTGATCAGACCGTGACTCGCCTCTTCTAAAATGAAGCTCCGCTCTTTTTTGGTTAAGTCTGAATTGGTGAAGAGGGCAGGCAACCCTTCTTGGACAGGACTTTGACCCCTGAGCAGAGCCTGCTCATTTCGAACCAGCAAGCTGAGGAATCGTCCCAGCTGTTGCAAGTCCTGGAGGGGTTCGATGCCGCGGCCTATCTCTCTACACGCGGAGTCGTAAGCCAGCCTGAACTAAGGCAGGCTGCTACAGTTAATATCATCGATGGACTAACTCATAGTTAAAATATTATAATTGCTTTTATAAATAAATACGCATAATAAAGGGGTTTTGGGGTTTTGGGG
>Ga0129333_10007934_pt1 | contig 10014 bp, 13 predicted proteins | sample CPB6_08_DNA_FD_94474 | JGI IMG/M metagenome (GOLD analysis project Ga0129333, IMG submission 94474) | Freshwater to marine salinity gradient microbial communities from Chesapeake Bay, USA - CPBay_Sum_0.6_0.8_DNA | ecosystem: Environmental > Aquatic > Marine > Coastal | place: USA: Chesapeake...
AATGTTTCCCGCAAACACCGGCTGAGCGGAGATGCCGGTGGCCGACAGTCCGCTGATTGATCCAGTGCCGTTGATAGTAATAGCCATGGCTTAAACGATGACCCAGGATTGACCGGACGGCACGGTGACCGTCACGCCCGAGTTGACCGTGATGGGACCAGCGCTCAGGGCGTTGCGGTTGGTAGTCAAAGTGTAGTTAGTCGTCACCGTTTGCATATTCTCAAAGAACACCTCATCGGTGCCGCCGCCGGTTGCATTTTTGGGTGGGGTGACGGGCACCAGCGGCACCCACTGGCTGTCAACGCCGTCGTTGTAGTAGATGTACGGCGTGCCCTCGTCGGAGTCCCAGTAGGTATCGCCGGAGATCGGGGTTGCGGGCGGCGTGGTCGAGACCGCAAAGCCACCGCCGATTGAGCCCCAGCTTGTTGTGTAGCCCTCGAATTTGCCGATGTCGCTGTTGTAGCGAATCATCCCTGAGTTGGCAGTGCCTGGGCGCTGAGCGGTGGTACCGGCGGGAAGGTCGAAATAACCGGTGGCAGTGTTGTCAACATTGCCCGTGATGGTCCCACCAGCCTTAGGCAATGCGGCGTTAGCCAGGTCGTAAGCAGTCTTGACTGAGTTAGGCGTGGCTGCGGTCGTTGTACTTGTGCTGCTAGTGCTGTCGGTCAGTTGAACCGCACCCTTCTGACTCGTGGTGCCGTCTTGGATGCTGATGTCAGGCGTGGTGCCGCCAGTGCTGGCTAATGGGCTGCTGGCCGTGACAGCCGTGACGGTGCCGCCTGTACCTGTGGCGCTGATCGTGATGGTGCCGTTGCCGTTGGTGATCGTGACGCCCGTGCTGGCCGTCAGCGTCGCCTTAGCCAATGTGCCATCGGTCTTACCAATCAGGAGCTGGCCATCGGTGTAGCTGCCAGCGATGCCAGTGCCGCCGTAGCCCGTTCCGATGGTGGTGCCCTGCCATACGCCGGTGCCGATGGTGCCGACACTGGTCAGGCTTGAGCCTGTGACGCCACTGCCAAGGCTGCTGCTGTCCAGCACCTTGGTGCCGTTGATGCGGTACTCCTTGGCGCTTGCGAGGTTGACATGCTCGCTGAACGTCCATGCATCAGTCGCGTCAACCCAGTTGATCGTCTTGTCGGTGGTGCCCTTGAGCGTGATGCCACCACCATCGGCGGTCACATCGGTCGGGCTGGTGACCTGGCCGATGACAACGTTCTTATCCTCGACAATCAGGTGCTGCGTGTCGATTGTCGTTGTGGTGCCGTTGACCGTCAGGTCGCCTTGGATCGTGACACCAGCGTCAAAGGTTGCTGCACCTGTGACATCCAGCGTGCCAGGCACATCAATGTTGCTTGCCCACTCAACGCCAGTGCCAGCCGCATCGGTCTGCAGCAGTTGCCTGGCGGTGCCATCAGCCAATTTGCTGACAGCGATCTCAGCATTGCTAGCGATGTCAGCGTTGACAATCGGATAAGCGCTTAGCTGACTCCAAGGCGTATAAGCAAGCGACGCCCAGGCCGTTGTGCCGTCGCCTACTTTCCACTTGCCTGTGTCTGATTCGTAGCCAAGCTCGCCAGCCAGCAGCGTCGGGTTCGCCGCAGTCCAGTTCGCCGCCGTGTCGCGCCGCTGCTTCTGTAATGCGGATAGCGTGATGCTCATGCGGCTCCGGGTGGGCTGATGATGTAATCCCGCGCAGGGCTGGCAGCAGCGCCACCTCCCTCCAGAATATAGGCTCTTGCTGGAGCTGCAGGCGCTAGTTCACCGTCAAAGATCAGGTCGCCCGTATCAATCGGGACAGTCTCAAGCTCGATCTCGACATCCCAGAACCCGCATGAACCATCAGTGATGACTGGCGGCGCCACATACCGCCACGCATAGTCACTCAGCAGCGGGATGGGGGGCGTTGTGTAACCATTCCAAACCTCGCTCGACAGGAAGAAGATATTGAAGCTGCCGTCGCGGTTGTCATAGTGGTTCCGAATCAGCGTGATGTCTGATTCTTCAAGCCGCACGAAGCTCAGGTTCAACGTCTGCTTAATGCGCCTATTGCCACGCCGAAAGCCAGTCAACATGCCCGATAGACTGCTCTGAATGGCAGCAGGCACATCACCCGGCGTGAAGGTGCGCGTCGATGGGACCAGCGCCGGGAATGTGCTCATCAGATCGGCACCGATACCAGCTCAATGCTTGTGCTGTATCTTAACGGCGACGCAATCGCCACATTAAATGGTCCGGCGTAGCGCCATTCGTAATTGGCTGCACTGACCGGGACCGTGGCGTAGCCCGCCCACACCGTTGCCGGCAACGCGAAGCTGATCAGACTGCCTTGCTGCCCTTCGTAGTGATCGAGCAGTTGCTTCATTTCTGCTTCGCTCAGATACTCAAAGCCCAGCGTCAGTGTTTGCGTCACGCGATCGCTGCCATATTTGAAGCGCACATTACCGCCGCTCACGCCTTCGTAAGTCTCCTGCGGATAGTCGCCATAGCTCAAGCTGCGGCTGCTAGGCGTCAGTGAAGGGAAGGTTGCCATCAGATCACCTCAAATGTGCCGTTGACCACTTCATCGCTGATCTTGGCAATGTCGCTCCCGTCCACCGGAAACTGCATAGCACTGATACCGGTCACACCTGCGCTGCTGTGCTTCACGTCTGTCACCTGATACCACTCGATCTCTTGCCGGTTGTCACCACGGCTGTTGATTCGTTGTCGCTCGATCTTGATGATCTGCGTTGGCAGCAAGTTGGTGGTTAACAGCGGTGTGGTGAAACTGATCGTATGCGTTGAGAACTTGCGCCGCGCCAGCTCATACTTGCCATAGATCGTCGCGTGAGCGGCTGATGTACAAAAATCTGTCATGTCAAACTGCTGCGTCGGCGCATTGCTGTCAGTGCCTGGATAACGCACCGTCGTGGTTCGCTGGATGCCGATGATCAACGGATCCGCCTCGCGCCATGTCAGTGAGATATTGACCGCACGCCGCTCATCTGCATCGACGTATTCCTTCTGGAAGCTGCCCGGCATGATGTCATCTTCGGTAAATGTCAGTACAGGCGTCAACGCTGTGGTCTTGATCTGATTGCCAACGGTCAACGGCAGCAGCGGTTGCAGGCTGTAGCGGCCATTGCTTGAGACAAACGACAGCAAGAAATAAGGCGCCGTCTTGCTGATGTAATCAATGGTATTGACCGACTGCTCGACAATGCCATTAAAAAACAGCCCGGTATTGGTGCAGAAGGTTGCTAGCGACTGAAGGTTGCTCACATCAATCGGCGCCGCCAGTGCGTTGGTACTGGCACCGCTAGCACGCTTCATCAGCGTGAACAGGTACATCGCCAGATCGACAAACTGATTGCTTGCACCCGTTGCATAAACGCCGCCGACCAGGCCGCCGCTATATAGATCGACCGTGGTGCCGTTTTCGTAGAACAGCGAAATCTGGCGCGTAGTAGTCGGATAGGAACCCGAATCCGGCGGGTCGTAGATGTTGCCAGTGATTTGCAGAAATGTGATATCTGCAAAGTCGGTATAGTCGGCGCTGCTTGGTGGTGATGCGGGGTTCGAGTATGGGCTTAGTTGCCATTCATATTGAAGACCTTCAAGCGTGCCAGTGCTGGCCGGTGCGCTTGTGTTCCATTGATTGTTTACGGTGCCTGAACCGTAAACAAAGGTAACAGGTCCAGTTGCGCCCCAGTTGGTGAAATAATTTGGATCGGGAGCAGTCCACCCGCTAGTTGGAATTTTGACAATGGTTCCAACTGCATAAGCGCCCGCGCTAGGCAGATTGCCTGCGGCATTGAACGCAAAAAAGCTGCCTACGGGATTAATGCCGTAATAGGTCCAATAGCCAGACGTGACATCATTGCCAGTTTTGTTGTCAATAACCTCGAACGATGTTGCGGGCACGCTAATAATTGAATTAGTCGTGTCGCCCTCCCCTCGCGTGATTTGACTGTAAATATTGTAAAAAGCACTGATGTCAGGCCATCGATCAGTGAAAGCACCAGTTCCATGTAGACCAGTAATATATGAATACGAGTCCAGATCACAGAAAATCTTGCCACTTGTGATCGGGCAGGCATTAGGCGTGGCCGCCATTGTTGCAGCGGATGAATAATAATGAGTCAGCGTGATGCTTGCAGAGTTAGAAAGAAATCTAATGTTGCTTGTTCCCACCCATGCGTAATGCTTCACCGGGCTGCTGACCATTTGCCCTTGAGTGATGGCATACAGAAACTGCCCGACAAAATCAATCGAGCCGGTCTTGACCATCGGCGGCTGCACCCAGGTGCCGCCCACGCCGCCACTGCGCTTACAAAAGACAATCGGCACAGTATCGCCAGCCTGTGCGACTACTTGCTGTTTGCCGATCTCTGCCTGTGGCTTTTTGCTTTTCTGCGGCGCTGCATCGCTGCGAGTTGAACTATCGCCTACCTGTGCCGCAGGTTCTGGTTTTGCCGCAGGCTGTTTGGCCGCAGGCAACCTGTATTGGTCATTCCAGCCAAACGGTAAAACACCAGCGCCTGAGCCTGCCATTGTTAAGCCTCCTGCTTGCGGTACTGCTCAATTGCCATAGCGACGAATTGAATCGGCATGACAAATGTTGCATTGTCCAGTTCCTTGACGCAGCAATCGCCGCACAAATGCTCGCCGTCAGTTGTCTCGTAGATGACCACACTATCGATCACTTTCATCACAACGTCAGTATGCACCGAGCCATCGGCGCAAGTTGCAGTGATACCAAATGCAAGGACGGTCTCGTTCATTGCCCTTGCTGCCTGATCAGCATCCCTGCCGTGATCTTACGGGTAGGGACTTGAGACTTCAACTTATTGATCGCTGGATTGACCTTCCAATTAACGGCGGTATCGCTCACGCTTGCACCCTCGATGCTGCCAATGTAACGGCTGATCAGTTGCGCGCTGCTGCCGTCAAAGGAGTCTTCACCAGCGTCTTGGATGTAAAGCGAAGCAATGATCAAGTTATCCGCCGCGATGGCCGCATCGGTGATGTCAACCACATCGGCGGTGGCTGCAATGTCAATCGACAGATCGTTGATGCTTGCCGCCGCTGTGGAGCCAAATCCGTTGACATCAAACGCTAAATAGCTGTAGCTGCCGCCGACACTTGCATCAACGCTCAGCACCTGCGGAGGTTGGTAGAAGTTCTGCCACTGCCTAGTTGGGATGCGCAGCCCGCCTGAGACCACGTTAGTGCGGTCGGAATAATACTCAAGGAAGCACATGATGTCGTAATTCGCCATTACGCCATCCCCAGTGCGCCGCGCACGCCGATGTCATTGCGCAATAGGTTAAGCGTCTGCTGCACGCCTGCCTGCACAGCGCGTGTCATGTCTTGCGTGGTCACATAGTTGGTGCCATTCATCTGCGTCACGGGTCCGGTTTGAATGCTCACATTCGCCGTGCCTGGCATCACCACACCACCTTCAGCGAAGCGCGGGATTGCAGCACCACCACGCTTGCCGGCCATCCAGTTGGCGGCAAATCCTGCAGCCTTGCTCTGCGGCACGATGTACTCAGGCTCTCCACCTTCGCCCACCATTGCGACGGTAGGACCAGTCACAACGCCGCCCTCGGCAAACCGCGGGAGCTGGACGCCGGGCACCTGCGGAATCTGTGGCACCCGCAAAACAGCAAGCGCTCTGTTAGCTGCGCGAATCAGGGCATTGATCCCGCCGATGGCGCCGTTGATGGTGCGCTCAATGCCGCCGATGATGCCGTTAACAATGCCGCGGATGACATTGGCAATAGCCTCGAAGGGAGCCTTGAGGATGCCGGCAAGAGTGTTGAACAGAACCTGCACGCCCTGAACCATCAGCTTCAGGGCATTGAAAACAGGATCAATGAACAGCACCTTGAACACATTGGCTGCAATCTTGACGCCCTCGCCAATAGCCTGGAACGCTTGGCCGATCTTATCCCTGAACGCATAGATCGCCACGCCTGCGGCAACCAGCAGCGTAATCCAACCGACAGGACCCGTGAACACACCAACCAGGATCGGCAGCAGGCCGCTCAGTGCGCCGCCGATTGCAGTGATTGTTGGGACAACAGCAGCGATAGCAGTGCCGATCGCGCTAAACACTGCACCGCCCGCAAAGATGCCCGAGAGCGTGCCGAAAATGGAAATGACAGCACTGATCGCAGGGGCAAGGGCAATGAAGGCAGCAGTCAGGCCAGCCATTACGGCAAGGATATTTTGAACAGGTGCGGGCAACCCGGCAAACCATTTCGCCAGCCCAGCAATGCCATTGGCAAGCTGCGTGATAAATGGCAGCAACGCGGTCACCGCCTGATTGAACGGTCCGGCAACCGATCGGGCAATGTTGTTAAGCGCATCATTGAACTTGTCGGCAGCCTGCGCCATCTCGGTGTCAATCGTGGCTGAATACTGGCTCAAAGCGCCGCGGCCTTGATTCAGCATCGGGATCAGGTTCATACCTGAACGGCCGAACAGATCCATCGCAAGCGCAGTCTTCTGCGCGCCGTCTGGCATTTTGCTGAACTTGTCGGCCAGATCGAGCATCACAGCATCAACGCCGCGCAGATTGCCAGCCGCATCCTTGGTCTGGATGCCAAGCTGCTGCAGTTGCTCATTGGCTTTCGATGCAGGATCAGCCAGGCCACGTGACAGGCGCCCCATTGCTTTGGCGACTTCATCAAGATTGCTGCCGCTATCAGCCGCAGCAGCGCCAAACTTGCTCAGCGCAGGCACTGCAACACCAGTTCGCTGGCTTAGATCGTTCAAATTGTCTGCAGCATCAATCGCCTGCTTGCCCATTGCGGCCAGACCGGCAATGCCTGCCGCGGGCAGGATTGCGCCAAGCGTGCTGCCAAGGCCACTGCCTAAACCCTTCAGCCGGCCAAGCGCGCCGCCTGTTTCTTTAGCCTGCCGTTCAACGCCGCCCAAACTTTTCTGCAGCGCATTGATCTCACCAAGGCCATCAACATTGGCCTTGATCCTGACGGCAGCATCCATGTTGAGTGCCATGACTACTTCGCCTTTTGATGTGCCATCAGCAGAATCTCGCCCTCAATGACCTGGATGTCCTCCAGCATGGTGGCGGGATCCTCTACTCCATACAGTCTAAACGCGAAGTCCAGCGCCACATAATCAAGCCCAGCCGGTCCGGCTGCACCCTGCCGCCATTGGGTCTGGCAACGCAGGAACATCTGAACCGCTGGCCATGCTTCAGGATCAACCTCGAAATGGTCAGGCTGTACTGGCTCGCCTAGATCAATGCCAAAGGCTGCAGCATCCTCGGCGGTCTGGTCAATGACGCCGCCCTTCATCCAGTAACGCGCAGCCTCGATCAGTTTTTTGTTTTCTTGCCCGCGACGCTCTCGAAGTAAGCCTCAATGATCGAGCCGGCCAGGCCGGGCACGTTCAGCAGCTCAGTCTTGCCGGCCTCGCTGAATGGCACCTCATCGCCATCACCATCGACCACCCCAGCCCAACCGGCCAGCACCTCATCAGCAATCGAGATGTCGGAGATGTCAGTATCAAATGGCTCGCCCCGTTCGGCGGCCTTTAGTCTGGCCTGTACTTCAGTCTGGATTTCATTGATGCGAGCCTGCGGCAAACGCTTGAACTCAGCATCAAATGATTGCTTTTCGTACTTGCCGCCATCGGTCGGCAGGCGAAACGTAACAGGCCACACATAGGTGGCCGATTGCTTCAGGACGAAAGCCATGCAGGATCAGGTGAAAACGATGCTGACCTCATCATTGCCCGAACCGCTAGGAACTGCAACAACGGGAATTGAAAGCATGGTAATCCCGTCCTGATCCTCATAGCTCACATCGCCCAGGTCGATGGTGCTGCTGCTGACGGTGATGATATTGCCAGCAGTGGTGCCATGGGTGAACTGCAGGTTGCCCAGGGTTGTGTCGGATGTGGCGGCGGTGAAATAGTTCTTCGTCGCCAGCGCAACGGCTTCGATCATGACCGTCCCGGTTACCTTGCGATCAGTGATCAGAACCTCCTTGCTGCAGCCAACCAGCTCGCGATAAATCACCTCATTACCCATGTCCAGCTCGACCGACTGGAGGCAGCCGGCGTAGCTGAGCAGCTCGAAGCTGGTGGTGTTGCCATCCTTGAACACCAGCGGCACAGCCTGGTTGGTGTAGGTGGCAGAAGGCAACGCCGTATCGGTTGGAGCGTTATAGATGCCCGTCATCGTGAACTCGATGTACGGGATCTCGCCTACCTCGCCATTGATGGTGAAGGTGCCGCGGCAGCCGGTCAGCTTGTGCCGCACGCCATCCACGTTGTAGTAGAGCGTGACTGAGCTGAAGCTGCTGCTCACTGGCGCGTAGGTGACGCTGGTGCTGCTGACGATGGTCTCGCTGAAGCCGCAAGCCTTCAGGATCGAACCAAATCGCGGGGCAGTGCCAGCCGTGCCAGAACCTGCAAGCTCAACCTGAAAGGTGATTTCAACGCGAGTGTTAGCGAGCAGCGTCTGAGCTGCGCCCATGTATGGCCGTACCAGCTCGCGCTCTACTGTGTCGCTCTGCAGTGGCGTGATTTCCAGCTCACGCACCAACACAGCATCCGTGCCGGCAGGGGAGCTATCAGTGCCGTAGGTTGCCTCTGCCTTAGCCAGCAGCAGGCGCTTCCGGGTCAGCAGAGCCATCGCTTTGATCCTCGACTTGGGGATTGAATGATTGCGCCGGCTCGGTCCGCTCTATGAGCTTGCGCTTGCCGGTTTTTGGGTTCAGCAGATAAGAGCCGCCTTGCCCTTGGTATTCATCAACCATGATAGCCCTCATACAGTGGCGAGGTTAGTCACACTGGTGCGATACCTCACAAGGTAGTTGCAACTGATCACGCCTGCAGGTTGATCAGCTTCAAGCAGCTCAAAATTAACGCCTTCAGGCTGCACATCAATGGCATAGCCGTTCAGTGTCAGGTCAGCCATCAGCTTGCTGTGCAGGCTTTCAATGATCGGGTCAGCCAACTGATCCGGCACCGCGCCACGCACGATCACAGCGATCCGCACCGTCATGCTCCAATCAAGCGTCGGCAGGCTGGTGTTCTGCTGCGCAGAGTCACTGATCGGCTCGATCACAATGGCCGGACTCTCGCCCCTCGCCAACGGTTCAACGCGGCTGCGATAGATCCGTGTGCTAACACCCGTGGTGCCAGCAAGTACCGTCTCAATGCGGGCAAGGATCGATTCGCGGCGTGTTGTCATGCTGAAGCCACCTGCGTCACTGTGCAAATAATGCCGGGGATGCTCGGATGCGCGAACGGGCTGGTGGCCGCGGCCTCCGCATGAATGTAGGCATTGGCATTGCTGGTCGCCCAGATCAGCTCGATGTAATCCGCTGTCGTCAGCTTCAGCACGAAGTTGACCGTGCCGATCACATTGCCAGCGGTGCCGCCATGGCTGGCGATGATGCTGAATTTGCTGTCGCTGTCAGGCACATCACCGCTAGCGCCGCTGTCGTTCTTGCGCAGCCACACATTGATGTCGTGAATCTGAACGTCGGTATTGCTGAACTGAATTGAGAAGGTGAAGCTATAAATTCCCGTGTGGTCAACCGTGATCCGACTATCCGAGATCACCTTCACGCCACGATTGTCTAGGTCGTTCTTGCGCAACAAGATCGCAGTCGGCGTGTTAGCCGTAGCAGTCTGCGACGTTGTATCCCAGAAAGATCCCCAGTACCCAGGGCTGCCGTGATACGGCAACTGGCTCCATCTGCTCCTGCCATCACCGATCTTGATATTGCCGATCCCTTCCTCAATTCCCAACTCGCCTGCCATCAGCACAGGGTTCAATGACGCCCATTGCGCTCTGCTGTAGTTCTTTTGCGGCGCGCTCATGTCTTTTGGATCCCGAGTTGGACGAACTTGCCATCGTCGAGCAGCATCGCCTCACGCACCGTGTAGGCCACGCTATCGACCGTGATCGAATTGCCGCGGGTCAGATTGCCGAAATCAGAAGCCTTTGCCGTCAGCGTGTAGTCAGTGCTGAGCACCATGCCATTG
>Ga0129333_10007937_pt1 | contig 10012 bp, 10 predicted proteins | sample CPB6_08_DNA_FD_94474 | JGI IMG/M metagenome (GOLD analysis project Ga0129333, IMG submission 94474) | Freshwater to marine salinity gradient microbial communities from Chesapeake Bay, USA - CPBay_Sum_0.6_0.8_DNA | ecosystem: Environmental > Aquatic > Marine > Coastal | place: USA: Chesapeake...
AACGGCTCCTTTGTTCCGCGTGAAGACCAATGGTGACACGGTCTTCGAGACAAAGACCATTTTGATTGCGGCGGGCGGGGGATCATTCCAGCCCAAAAAGCCGCCGATCCCGGAAATCGAAGCCTATGAGCAAGAGAGCGTTTATTACGCGGTCCGCAAGATCGAGACGTTTCGCGATCGCTCGGTTCTGATTGTGGGCGGTGGCGATTCCGCACTCGACTGGACGCTCAATCTCGTTCCTGTGGCGAAACGCGTGACGCTGATGCATCGCCGCGATGATTTCCGTGCTGCGCCGCATAGTGTTGAGCAAATGCGCGCTTTAGTGCGTGACGGGAAGATGGATCTCAAAATCGGTCAGGCGACGCGGCTTGAAGGCCAAAATGGTCGATTGTCTTCTGTAATCTGTCGCGACAATGACGGTGGCGAATTTGCTGTCGCTTGCGATGCAATGTTGCCCTTTTTCGGACTCACGATGAAACTCGGCCCCATTGCCGATTGGGGTCTATCGCTGAATGAAAATCTCATCCCAGTGGACACGGAAAAATTTGAAACATCGGTGCCTGGAATTTTTGCCATCGGCGATATCAATACCTATCCGGGGAAATTGAAGCTTATCCTTTCGGGTTTTCACGAGGGTGCGCTCGCAGCTCAAAAAGTGCAACGCTATGTCTATCCGGATCGTCGCGTGACGTTTCAATACACGACGTCCTCCACAAGCCTGCAAAAGAAGCTTGGCGTGGCCTGAGCGACTTAGCGCCCGTTATTCAGGCGCCTTTATGATTCAGATCAAGGCGTGAGCCTGACCATGGCGACTATCTTTGCTCTGTGACGCGCATCCCGCGCGCGTCGATGAAGGAGGCGTCTATGTTCAAATCGATTGTTGTTCCGGTTGATCTCGCAGAGCTTGAAATCTCAAAATTGGCGCTCGACCGCGCGGCAACGCTTTCAGCCGTTGCCAATGCGCCGCTTCATCTTGTCTATGTGAGATCAATTTTACCGATCACCTTCATGGAATATGTGCCACCTTCATTTGATGAAGAGCAACAGGCAGATTGCGAAAAGCGCATGAAGGAGCTCGTTGCATCTCTCACGCTGGCCTACAAATCCAAAGTGACGACAGCTGTCAGAATGGGATCAGTCTATAATGAGGTTTTGGCGGAAGTCGAAGAAAAGAAAGCTGATCTTATTGTGATTGGCTCGCATCGTCCGGCCATGGAGACATATCTCTTGGGTTCAAACGCCACAACCATCGTGCGCCATGCGCCCTGTTCGGTGCTTGTCGTCCGTCCGTCTGCCTAAACTAGCTTTGTCAGATTATCGATACCGCGTGTCATCATGCACGCGGTATTCGGTTTCAATAATGGTTTCGTCTTGACGGTAATTTTGTGACGCATTTCGTAAGGCTTTGAGAAAACGCCAGCGCAGATAGAGACCGATGGCAATAAAAATCGGTGCCAGAACCAATAACAGGCTTGCGCTCACCAGAAACAATACAAAGCCCGCAACGGCGATGGCCACAGACACAAGCGCAATGACCCAGCCAGGCACCGGCTTCATGATGAAGCGTTGCCCCCTCATATTCTGGAGTGACTCATAATCTTGTTGCATCGGCGCCTGATTCCCGTGAAACTTCAGCTTCATCAATCCCCGAAACATGGCGATTGAATGTCGATCGTCAATAGAGGCTGATCGAATTCTTTTGGGGCAGGGTGCAACAAAAAGGGGTTTCGGGGTTTTTGATGCTTCGTCTTGTGCTTTTTCGCCATGGTCAGGCAGTGCCGCATGATCAAGGGCCCGACATAAACCGGTCACTAACGGTTACAGGTCAGCGCGAAAGCGGCGCAACGGCTAAAACTCTTGTAGAGCACGGCGTCTTGCCTGATCTGGTTCTCGTTTCGCCAGCCACGCGCACACGCGAAACATGGGAGAACGCCAAGGCTTTTTTTAGAGCTTCGGAGATACGACTTGAGCGCGATCTGTATCTTGCAACGCCAGATGTGATTTTGTCTCTTCTTCACGCGCTAGAGCCTGTATCAAAGACCGTGATGATCATCGGGCATAATCCGTCACTCCATGATTTCGCGTTGGAATGTTATGGCTTTGGTGATCGCTACGCCTTCGCCCGTTTGCGCGATGAGTTTCCAACCGCCGCTTGTGCAGTATTCGATTTTGACGTTCCATCTTGGGCAGAGATTTCTGCGCATAAAGGACGTCTTGATCGTTTTCTTATTCCGCCACCAACTTAATTGACCCCGGCAAATTTTGCCGCATGATGTGATCATTTTTTCCTGATTGTTTTAGCTCATCTCAAAAATTCTCATTGAAAATCAATAGTCCGTCATCGGCATGGTCCTTGCGTTTTCGACTTTGAAATCATGTCCGCGAAGAAGCGGAGATATCAGTTTCGAACATCGATCACGGAGGCCGATATGGGTATTTTGGGCGCTATGCAAACGGCGGTTTCGGGAATGCAGGCGCAAGCCTATGCGCTTGATAATATATCAGGGAACATCGCCAATTCGCAGACTATTGGATTTAAAAGGATCGATACTAGCTTTCTGGATCTTGTTCCCGATCTTGCCCTTTCTACGCGTCTCACGGGCGGGGTGAGTGCGATCTCGCAAACCACGAATGCTGTTGCCGGTGCATTTCGGATGACAGGTGTGCCAACAAATGTTGCGATTTCAGGCGATGGATTTTTCGCTGTCAGTAAAAAAAGTTCCGATGCCACAGGTACGGTTACATTTAGCTCGTCACCCTTTTTCACGCGACGTGGTGATTTTAGCGTTGATGTGAATAATCACCTTGTAAATGGAGCTGGCCAATATCTCATGGGCTATGCCGTTGATCCCATTTCGGGTGCGGTGAAAGACGGAGTGGTGAAAACAATCCAGATTCCCACAACCGATTTACCACCTGCAGCTACGACGGCAATCAAATATGAAGGTAATCTTCCTGTAACGCCCACAAATGAGATGCAATCAAACGGATCGCTTACGCCGTCAACTGCGGGATCAACAATTCTCGCAAATGGCGAGAGTGCCTTTCTCGACAAAACGATTTCCGGCGGATCTCTCACGATTTATGACACGTCCGGAACGGCGATGAATCTACAATTGCGGTGGGCAAAAACAAGTTCGGGACAATGGGATCTGTATTATATGTCAAACAGCGCTGCCACAGGCACACAAGCGAAATGGACGAGCCTTGGCCCAGCGGCCACATTTAATGCATCAGGTAAGCTAACATCCGCGTCGCCTCTGAGCAGCAGCTTTACAATTGATGGAAGATCATCGGGATCAGCGATCTCAATAAACCTTTCCAATCTTTCGCAATATGGTGACACCAATGGCGTGTTTCGCCAATCCAACATCTCGCAAGATGGTCATTCATCAGCAAGTTTAACAAATATGGAGATCAGCAATCAGGGCAGAATCTACGCAAAATATTCTAACGGCTTGCAAGTTCCGGTAGCAGATATCGCGATTGCACATTTTAATGGCGAGGAAGCCTTAAAGCGCGGCGATGGTGGCGCCTATGAAGTTTCTGATCAATCTGGCGAACCGATTTATGGGCTCAATGGCTCCTCGATCATGATCAATGGCGTCGAAGGTTCAAATGCCGATATATCTCAAGAATTCACGCGCATGATTGCTACGCAACAGGCTTATTCCGCCAATGCCAAAGTCATTACAACCGCTCAAGATATGATGAGAGAAGCCGTGAATGTCATCCGTTAAACTTGCGCGAACATGTTTAAAGAAGTCGAGAACCTAATTGATTAAGATCACAATCATGGATCGATAAAGTTTTAACGGTATGATGGTCGTACGAGGATAGTGATTATGGGTCTTTTTTCTGCGCTCGGCACGTCAACAGAAGGCTTGCGACGGACACATAATGCGCTTGATCTGATTTCACAAAATGTCGCGAATGCAAATAATCCATCCTATATTCGTCGAACCTATGTGAATGACGCAAGCCCAGCCGGTGGATCGGTTCGGCGCGAGTTAGAATCCTATATTCAAAAGCAGATGTGGCGCGAGTCCGCAGGAAGTGGCTATTGGGCCTCGCAATTCGATGTTACAAGTCAACTGGATCAACTTTACGGATTGCCCGGATCTAAAACGAGTTTATCGTCGAGTTACGACTCTTTTTATTCGGCATTGCAGGCGCTAAGATCCGATCCTTCATCGGCAACACAGCGCTCGGTCGTTTTATCGAATGCCAAGATGCTTGCTGCGAAGATAAATTCGATGAGCGACAATGTGCAGTCCATTCGATCGGGAGTTGAGGAGGCGATCGGCGGAGCAACACTTGAGGCCAATCAGGCGCTCTTCAAACTTGCGGATCTTAATAAGAGAATTGGCCTTTCCGGCGGGACGCCGGATCCTACGCTTCTTGATCAACGTGATGAGGCGCTTTCAACTCTTTCATCGTTGCTCGACGTGAACATAAGCATCGCTGGGGATGGCACAGCGACTGTCTCGACGGGTAATGGGAATACACTTCTTGATCCTTCTGGGGCCCGGACGCTGAGCTTTGACTCGCGCGCGCCTCTATCAGCGTCATCAAGCTATAATTCACTTTCGACCTCACGAAGTGTTGGTACGATCACATTGAGTGGAGGGGGTTCCGGTACAATTGATCTCATCGCCACTGGCGCTATTAAAACGGGCCGCCTTGGCGGTTTGATTGATGCGCGAGATCGCACGCTGGTTGCAGCACAAGCGCAGCTCGATGACATTGCCGCTGGTTTATCTTCCGCGCTTTCAGACACTGATCGCCCAGGGACAACTGTAGCTGGCGGCTATGATCTCGATGTGAATGGATTGCAGTCTGGTAACCGTATCAAACTTACTTACCGAGACTCATCTGGCATCGAACATAAAGTTACCATTGTGCGTGTCGAGGACGCTTCGGTTCTCCCGCTCAAAAATTCTTTGACATCGGATCCCGATGATCAGGTGATTGGTATTAGTTTCGCGGGTGGAGTTGCGGGTACGCAGGCAGGGTTGCAATCAGCACTCAATGCGATTGGTGCGGGGTTAACGGTTGCCGCGGGTACAGGCGGTGCTTTACGGATTACCGCGTCGGGTTCCGCTTCAGTTCTCTCGCTCACCGCGCGGGTTACGGCGACAGGCCTTACGGGTGGCGGAACGGCTCTTCCCTTTTTTGTTGATGGTAGTGGTGCGCCATTTACGGACTCATTGGACGGCTTACCACAACGCGTTGGCTTTGCCAGTCGCATTCAGGTTAATCCGGCCTTACTTTCCAATAGTTCAAATCTTACGATCTATCAAAGTCCTTCTAATTCATCTGCAGATCCAGCTCGCGTGACGGATCTATTGAATCGTCTTGATCAGACTAGGCTTGAGCCATCGGCAAATTCCAATTTGGGTTTAGGGGGAACAACGATCCCCATTTCCCAATTGATCAAGCAAACTTTGCAAACACAAGCTAATGAAATTCAACGCATAGCCTCAATGAATGAGACGCAAAAAACGGTTCAAGCCTCGCTTGAAAAGCGATTTTCATCTGTTTCCGGTGTTCAACTTGATCAGGAACTATCAGACATGACCCAATTGCAGAATATCTACACAGCCAATGCGCGTGTGCTTTCAACTGTCAAAGATATGTTTGACGTTCTAATGCGGATGTAGGGAAGGCGAGCGCAATGTCGGTTTCAGGGCATATTTCCGGAGCAGGATATTCAACGGCACAATCGATCAGTCAGATCCGTGCTGAAATCGATGATTTGTCGCGACAGCTCTCAACGGGTAAGAGAGCGCAATCTCTTTCCGAGATGGGTTCCTTTTTATCGAAGAGTATTGATCTGCGCTCGCGTTTGGCACGATTGAGTGTCTATGATGATGCGATCACAAACACGAATATGAATATCGATTCGCGAACAAATGTCATCAAATCCTTCTCCGAAGTGTCAAATCAGGTTGAGATCAATTCATTGAACCCTTCTACGGCGCCTGAGCCGTCAAATCGAACAACAGTCAGGACAAATGTCAGGCGGCAATTTTCGCAGCTTGTTGATTATCTCAACACAGAGTTGAACGGGACCTATCTATTTGGCGGCAAAGAAAGTGGATCCGCTCCCGTGCTCGATGCTAATCTGATATTGGATGGTGGCGGTGGGAAAGCGGGGCTTTCTCAATATATCAGTGAGCGACAAGCGGCTGATTTAGGAGCGAATGGACAGGGGCGCCTTCAAGTTTCTTCAACAGGAAGCGTTGTCTCTTTTGGTGAAACCGTTCCGGGGTCTTTGTTTGGTTTCACACTCAAGGGCGTCACGTCTCAAGATCCCGGAATTACACTCGGCGCTCCTACAGGCACGCCACCACAGGCGACCGTATCGCTGAACGCGCAGCCCGCCGCCGGCTCAACAATAACGGTTACGCTTGGGTTGCCCGACGGCAGTACAATGGATGTCACGTTAACGGCTGCTGGCGGCGCGGGCACAAATGGATTCGCCATTGGAGCGACGACGGCACAAACGGCAGGGAATATTGCGACAGCTTTGCAAAGCGTTCTTCAAACAGCCGGAAAAATTCAACTTGCTGCCGCATCTGCGAAATCAGCGGCTCTTGATTTCTTCAAAGGGTCATCCACCAACCCTCCGCGTCGGGTGGCGGGTCCTCCTTATGACTCGGCCACAAATTTCGTCGCGGGTAACGCCAACAACACTGTTCTTTGGTATCAAGGCACCGATGACACGAATGATCCCCGCGACGATGTCGTTGCCAAAATCTCAGAGCGTTTGTCTTTGGCCTTTGGCGCGCGCGCGAATGAAGTGGGCTTTGCTGAAACGCTTGCCGGAACAGCGATCATGGCTGTCACTAATTTTTCTACAACGGATGAGCCTCTCGCAAAACAGCAATTTTCTGAAATGCGTGATCGCGCTCGCTCAATTTTCGCACAGGCGAAGACGGACGTGACCTCAACAAATGTTTCGTTAATCAATGCGCAAACCATCGCGAAAACAAATAGTAACGATCAAAAATCCGAGAAAGCAATATATGAAACTGCTCTCGCCAATGGAGAGAATGTTCCGCTTGAGCAAACGGCAGTTTCGCTCACAAGTCTACAGACCCAATTGCAAGCGCTTTATCAGTTAACAGCGAAGTTACAGTCTCTTTCGCTTGCCAATTATATCTAGTTGAGAAATCAAGCGGCAGCTTGGGGAATGATCTTTAGCCCAGCTGCTATATTGCGGTTGATTTCGATCAATACATCTAGATCTTCTCGCTTCGGTTCGACGATGATATCGAGTGATCGGTTAAATATGAAGATTGCTATCAGTGCGATATTGCGTTGAATCTCTGAGGGAAGCTGCGACTCCGCGTCTGTTGCTGACGTTGAAAGGATCGTCCACAATTTACGATTATAGGCCAGCGCGCCATCAAGGTCAGAGCGGTCAGAATCCCACTGTTCCTGGACTGCCTTCATGCGAATGGCGGCTTTCATGAGTGCCGCGGCTTCCAATTCCCGTTGGCTCGTGCCCGTTATCGCGGTCTTTGCGTAAGTATTCTGAGCGTAGGACATCGGACAAGAGCTCCTCTTCATAGTCAATCAGTGCTCTCGTTGCTTTGATCGCCTTATAGGCGTCGCCCTCAAGCACATATTTGGTGATGGTGTTGATATGCGGCCACGCGCTTGGGGCCGCTGTCATAAATTCTTCAACGAGTGTCATGAATGCGTCGCGGTGCGGGCCGATATCGCGGTCAAGATACATCAGTTGTAAAACGAAATAGATACGCTTTGCGGGCGAATTGGCTTCGGCCGTTGTCATAATATCGCGTTCACGCATTACGGGCACATTACCTTCGATGACAAACCGACAACGCGCATCGCCATTTCTTAAAACAGCGCCGCCAATAACTATCCGCTCATGCGGTTTTAGCTCAACTTTAAGAGCCACGGATCTCTCCCGATAGAAACGGACCCGGAAAATCCGGGTCCGCTAACCTTGCCATCAATAGTCTTAAGAACTGATTGACGTTACGAAATACTATTAGAAGAGACGTGTGATCGCCGCATTCGCTTGCGAAGCAAGCGAAAGTGCCGTCTGCGCCAATTGCTGCTGCGTATTGAGTGCCAAGAGATTGGCCGACTCTTCATTCTGATCAGCCATCGTCAAGGCGTCAGCACCTGTATTCAGAGTTTGAATCATCGAATTTGTGAACGATGTCCGATTCTGAATCACGGTCTGGTTGGCAGAGAAAATCGCCGCTTGCGATGAGATTTTGTCGATTGCGCGTTTCAGATTGGCTGAAGCGACATCAACATCATCATTGCTGATGAAGCTGTTGGTTGAATTGGCGATGCCCAATTCACCATTTGCTGTATAGTTTACGCTCTTCACAGTGATCGAACTTGTGCCGGATTCATTGAAGGTCACCTTCAAATCACCACCTTGCAAAAGATTGATGCCGTTATAGCTAGCGTCTTGAATTGTCTGATCAATCTGTTTGAGGATTTCATCAAATTGCGATGCAAGAGATTTACGCGTCGTATCGACAAAGGCAGTTCCTGCCACAGCGACCGCATTTCCTTCAACCGTTTTGACGCCTAAAAGCTTTTGCAAATTGGCGTCAGTATCATCGGATTTAAACGAGACGGTCTTGCCAGATGATGAGGTGATCTGCAGGTTACCGCCGACGAGCGCGGCACGGATGGATGTGCCTGATCCATTCGGATTGAGCGTCGTGTTGCCATTGATGCCATCAATAACATCTTGAACGGTCGTGTTGGCCCCCAATGTTGCAACTGTTACTGCGTTACCGCCAGCAATTGAGAGCTGCAACAATTTGCCTGTGGCCATACCAACATCGCCGACGACTTTGGCATCTGCCTTCAGCGGTGTGGTCAGCGTTCCGGTTAATGTATTGTTCTGTCCCGCTTGGCTTGCTTTACCCACGAGACCTTGGGCTCCCTGAATAAGTGATTTCAGAGAATCCATGCCCTTCGATGTGGTTTGAAGAACTTGCGAAGCCTGGTTCATATCATCAAGCAGGCTTTGCAAATTGCTTGCCCGGCTCGAAAGACTCGCTGCGCGGAAATAGCTGTTCGGATTATCAAGTGCCGAGCCAACGCGTTTGCCGGTTGCGAGACGAAGCTGGGATTGCTGAACGGCCTGCTGGTTCTGTTGCAGCGTATAGAGAGCGCCGCGCATGCTGTTAGAGAGTGAAATTGCCATCGGTTCAAACCTTCTGGTTGTTGCGTGAAGATCGCGTGCTTCTGCACCGACCGATGGCAGATTTATTTAGCTCAACTAAAAATATTATACGGAAAATTGTTACAATTTTAGATTGTAATTTGATTAGACTTGGAAATTGAAAAGCAAGATACAACCATTATGCAATTTAGGGTTGTATAGTTTTATAATTCTCGCGACTTTATCGACGCAGATCTTCGAGACGTTACAATATCAATTAAAACGAAGTCGCCATTTGTCTTAATGGGCGCGCAGCTTTTTGACAGCAGCTGCGACGACCGGCTGAAGCTCTTTCTCTCCGCCCTTGTCGAGATGCGCGAAAAATTCGTCGCGCATTTTGCGGTTCCAGAATTTGGCAATGTGCTCGCGCACACCTTCAATGGCAGTTGCTTCCGGATAGGATTTGAAGAAGTCGCCGATCTGGTTTGCCATTTTGACAAGCTTTGCCGGATCCGAGCCGTGTGGTGCTGCAGTCATCGGCGCGTCTCCTTCGCATACTCATCAGTCAAATTCGTGAATTTCATTGCCCCATCCGCGCGGGCAATCGCATAGAGCGTGATGCCGAGCGCTTCGGCCCGCTCGACTGCGAGGCTTGTCGGCGCAGAAATGGCGACAAGAGTGGACGCGCCAAAGCGTGCCGTCTTCTCGATCATCTCATAAGAGGCGCGGCTCGTGATCAGCATAAAGCCATCGCCCGCATGGGCATCGCTGCGCATTAATGCGCCGATGGTTTTATCGAGCGCGTTATGCCGGCCGACATCTTCACGCGCGAGGATGAAATGA
>Ga0129333_10007938_pt1 | contig 10012 bp, 7 predicted proteins | sample CPB6_08_DNA_FD_94474 | JGI IMG/M metagenome (GOLD analysis project Ga0129333, IMG submission 94474) | Freshwater to marine salinity gradient microbial communities from Chesapeake Bay, USA - CPBay_Sum_0.6_0.8_DNA | ecosystem: Environmental > Aquatic > Marine > Coastal | place: USA: Chesapeake Bay...
CAATAATTCGTAAAAGAAAAGGATTAGCAACAGAAATAGAGAATGTTTTTTTGAAAATGGCACATGGACTAAAATAAAGTTTGATATATAGAGTAAATAAACAAAATTTACTTGATATGCGTAATACAAAAGCAATTATTGAAGCAATCTGCAATCACACGACCTTCAGTAAAGATATAAAATCAGGGCTTACCTACCTCAAAGAATCAAATGTTGACATTATCTATTGGAAGCACCTCAATTCCAAAGAAGAAGATATGCTTTTGGAATCTTCTGTCACTGAATATAATCCCGAAAATATAAGAAATGCTTTTGGAAGATTTACGACTGGAATATCAGGAAATTTAGCAAAAGAAAAAGCACCTCAAAGTAATTCCGATTGGTCAGCAAATACATTAATGAAATTGAATATCTCTGAACCTTCAAAGCCTAAAAGTCAGCAAGATTTGGAAGCTCATAAGGCAGATAGAGAGAAGTATATGGATAATCCGTTTCGTGATATAGATAGAAAAGGAATGAATCAAGATGAAAGAATAAAGCAAGATATAGCATCAGCAAAGGACTCATACTATAATGCTGTTATGCAAACTGAAAGAAATATTGGTAAGACAAACATCAAGACTTATATCGAAAAGATTTCCGATGATGTTCAAAACTTTGTTTCTCTTGTAACTTATCTTACCGATCAGATTATCAAAGAAGCATGGATTAAATCACCTGAAAGAATACAAAGTATATTTGGAAAAGAACTTTACTTTTTGGAATCTCCTGCTCTTGCAATTAGAGGAAGTAATATCAAAGGATTTATGCAAGAATCAGCAAATGTTCTTCAATTAGCCACAGATGTTAGTTCTTACTTTGTTTTGGATAATGCAAACAAAGAAATTAAAAAATCTGTTGAAGAGGTTTGGCCTGATGTTTTGAAACTATCAAAAGAAAAGTTAGAAAAAACTCCAATCCCTGCACCAGTTAAAACTGTGTTTGCTTTCAATGAAACTATAAGTGAAGATTATTTGTCAGCACTTGTTGATGCTTTATGGGAAAGTATTCCAGCAATTATTGAAAAGCATGGAGATGATTTTTTCTTGATTTTAGAACAACAAGCTGTTGTTCCACAATTTGATGCCTTCAAAAGCAACCAGTTTCAATCATATCATCCTATCTTTGAAACGATGTATAGTGAACTTCGTGAAAAGAAACCTTTTAATTGGCTTTTGAAATTGGAGAGCCAACTGATTGATGATAAAGACATAGAAAAAAATCTTGAACTTTGCACACAAGCATTAGTTCAAGAACAATTATCAAGTATAAGAGGATATACATATCCGAGTGTAGGAAAAATTGCTGGATTTACAGCACATCAACTCGTTCAAAAGGCATATAATGATCAGAATGGTTTAGGTGATTTCTTAGGTGTAAAAGAATCTTTATGGATTACATCGGGATATGTTCCTGGAACATTTGGTCTTATTCTTCTACTTTTTAATGTATCATGTGCAGTTCTCTTCGTTGCAACAGCAGAAGACATTGTTGGATTTGATATGTCAAAGTCTTATCCACAATTTACAGGGCTTCCAATTTGGGAAGCATATAAAAATGGTGCTATGGATTTGAAAGCTAAGTATGAAGAGGAAAGAAAAAACAAGAAAGAAACAATAGAAAAAGAAGGTATAGCATCTCCTCGTGATGCCAAAAAAACAGGAATAAAATTCAATTAATACATGAAAAAAAGTTACAAAAGTATAAATGAAGCAAATGAGGTAGTTCCTTATGTTAAGGACTCTCCTATTGTTTTGAAATCTCTTGATTGTTCAGCAAAGTATAATGCTGGAAATAATACGATTAGTATTAAAGTTGCTAATTCGGATGAATTTGTTTGTGCAGCTTCAAGTTTTAAGTGGGTTGAAGGATATCCTCAAACAATAGGTATGGCTTATGAAAGATGTGAAAATGCTTTGAAACTTTTGAAAAATGATGATATAATCTCTGCATTGCAAGAAATATACAAAATGCCGTATGCTCCTTATTATGTCTACTTATTCAATACGGATAAAAATATGCTCAAAAACTTTACTTATATTATTGGAAAAGAATCAATAGAAACATCACAAAGTATTGAACAATTTTTGACTTTAACACTACAAAAGAATGAAGAAGCGGAAAAGCTGAAAAAGTCTGATACTAAACTTTATAATATGATTAAGGAAAGACTTGAAAATCAAGTTTTGTATCTAAAATCTAAGTGTGAAGTTTTCTTTTGGTTTTATCAAGGTCTTCCTCAACTCACAAAATTTGGTATATGGTAAGTTATTGAAAATTTTTGTAATTTGCAGTAACTAAACAATCAAGATATTCTAGGAAAAAGATTATATGTTATATGTTCTTATTGATGCTAATAATTTCTTCATAAAAAATCTTTTCGCATACAAAAGTGGTATGCGTAAGAGTGAGATATTATTTGAAAAAGAAGAACAAATTATTGAATACTCTCATGTTATTAGTAATTCTTTATTTTCTCTACTTGAAAGATTTGAAGGTGTAGTTGGTTTTATTCTTTGTTTTGATAACAAGACTTGGAGAAAGTCCTATTATTCCGAATATAAAGCCCATAGAGAATATGATGATGCTGTTAATTGGGATGCCTATTTTAGATTTGTTGAAGATTATTGTGAAAAGATACAATCTATACATGATATAAAAGTTAGTCGTATTGAAGGATCGGAAGCCGATGATTTATTATATCTATGGTCAAAAAAACTGAATAGTGCTGGTAACGATTGTATTATTGTTAGTGAAGACAAAGATTTATTGCAACTTGTAAGTAATACTAAAACAAACAATTTTACTATTATTTTTAATAACAATTTCAAAACTCCAAAAATCTATAAGCACCCCAAAACAGACTTATCAGAAAGTGGTATTGAATTGACAATTTTCAATGTTTCAGAGGTTTTTACCAATTCACGAATAAAAATTAAATCGATTCTGAAAGAAGTAGATTCTGTTGAAGATATTGAAATTGAAGATTTTTTATTGAAGAAAATTTTAATTGGTGATGATGGAGATAATGTTCCTTCTGTATGGAATTGGGAAAATTCAAAAGGTAAAAAGAAAAGAATTACTCCATCTATTGCAGATAAAATTGTAAAGAATTTTAAAACAATAAATGAGAAGCCTTTGTATTATTTAGTCAATGACTTTGAATTTTTCAAAAATGCTCTTTGTGATTCTATAAAATTTGTTGCTTCCATAACAGCAGATGAAGATGCTTTAAAACAAAACATTGAAAGGAATTGTAAATTGATGTGCTTGCATCATAAATTCTTTCCAACAGATTTGTTAGTTCAATTCAAAGAAAAGTTTTCATCTTCAGTCGTAGGTAAATTAGAAAAAACTGAATTTTTGAAAGGAACAAAATACTTTCAAGATCCTCGTCTTAAAGTTGGCAAAAATGATAGACTTGACACATTTTTCAGTGCATTTGGTGACTAATGAAACGATTTTATATTTATATCAGATTCTTCGATTCGGATGTCGAAAAAGCCGTAGCTGAAGGAGTTGAGTTTAGTAATGAAAATGTTGCATTACATGAATTTTTAACAAAAACAATTTTGATATTAGATTCTATAAAAGCAATATCTAAACATTATTCTTCCGTAGGCGATGTAGTCATCGAATGGGTAGATTTTGATGAATTTAATGGTAAAATCCATTAAATAGGAAAAATCTGAAAAAAAAGATTTCCTTATAGATATATAGAAAACAGAAATTAATTTTTTTTATTATATGTAAGGAAATGCGATATGACGGAAAAAGTCGTTGCTGACCTCCTCCTTGGAAATTTTGATGATACTCTTTTAACAATGAGCGATGATGCTTATTTAGAGAAAATTCTCCAAAACCACACAATCACCAAAGATTTACAATCTGGCTCTGTTTACAAAATCAAATCAATTCATCCTTTCGGTAAAGACAGAATTAGCGTTATCACAGAAGATAATGGTGAAATCCCAGTTCAACTCCGTAAAGAAAAGGAATTTTTGAAACTAATCAATTCAACTGTTGAGCAATTCATAGAAGAGTTAGAATCAGAAAATCCTCAAATAATTCTTCCAACTCATGTAATGACTATCAAGTATGGTTCAGAAATGGAAGGAACTCTTATGGGTGCTCATATTTATGCACTAAAAGAAACTCTTTACAAGGAAATTAAAAATCCTGAAACAATCTATACAGCACATGTATTAGAAAGGAACAAAGGCGGTTTTTTAGTCAATGTGAATGGTTTGAAAGGTTTTTTACCTGGTTCTTTGGCAGCCGCTAATAGAATACTTGATTTTGATTTATATTTGAATAAAGACATTCAAGTTATGGTTGAAGACTATTTAGCAGAATCAGATATGTTCATATTCTCTAATAAGAAATATATCAAAACAATGTTACCTATTGAAATTCAGAAACTCAATAAAACTGAAAAGTATAAAGGCATTGTTACTGGAACATCAAAGTTTGGAATTTTTGTTGAGTTCAATACAATTCTAACAGGGCTTATCCATACTACTGAAATGAATAAAGAAAGTGTTGAAGAGTTCAGAAAAGGTAAATGGAAACCTGGTTCTGAAATTGAATTTTGGGTTAAAGAAATCAATAATGATAATAGAATCATTTTGACATTTGTAGACCAAAATGCAATGAATCAGAAATATGAAAATCTCGCAACTTATGATGCAGAAATGGAACAAACTGGTCAAAAACCTGTTTATCTTGGTCATATCATATCTGTGCGTCCAAATGTAGTTTTGGTTAAGATTGAGGATGATATAATAGGTGCATTGGCAGAAAGGGATTTTAAGAAATTCAAATCTGCTCCAATGAAAGTTTCAGATGAACTTCGTGTAAAAATTGAAAAAATTGATGTTGATAAACGAAGAATGACATTAAATATGGTAACAATGTAATGGCAATCAGCGAAATATACAATAAACTACCCACAGACGATTATTTTGATGATACTCGTCTTGAAGTTAAGGATGAAATTGAAGCATTGATTTCAAAAGTCAAAATGATTATTTTGACTAGAAAGGGAGATGTTTTAGCTGATCCTGAATTTGGAGTAGATTTAGAGCAGTTTATATTTGAAACATTCTTTGATAGAGCAGCTATTTACAATGAACTAAATAGTCAATTTGCTAGATATGTTCCCGAAGCAGGTAGATATAATTTGAGTAGTGTAGTAAATACGACAAAAGGCGAATTCAAAGATAATATAGTCATAGATATATTGATTAATCAAGAGCGTGTTCTTGGATTTGTGATTTAACCAAAAGGCATCGGTTTCGATGCCTTTTTTGTTTGAATTTAAGAGAGTTTTAAGAGTGTTAAATAATTTTGAGATATATAGTTAGACCACAAAAATATATGATATATGAAGCAATTTTTTAAGTTAAATCGAATAACATTTCAGAGATTATATGAAGATGCAAGAACTTGGTTTCAAACAATCTATAATCTTTCAGCAGACCAATTTACACCTGCGTCACCTTGGGGTCAATTGCTTGAAACTTTGATTAATTTATCTCAAATGATATTCTATTATATTGAAGACAGTATTACTGAACTTAACATTAATACAGCGTCAAGAAGACAATCTGTTATTGGTATTGCTGCTATGAATGGTCATTCAGCAACTCGTTCAATTTCTGCTTCTGGAGATATAGTTTTGGAAAATTCAGGTCAAAGTGTGGATATAACTGGACAAAATATCATTATACCTAACTATACTAAATTATTTTGCTTAAACAATGGTCAAAGTTACATTCTTAATCTAAATCAAGATGAAATTCGTATTAACACATCAAATAGTGAAAGAATAAAAGTAAAGATTATTCAAGGAACATGGGAGAATCAAACTTTTACTGGAACGGGACAACCTTTACAATCATTTGAAGTAAATATAAGAGGAAGAAAAGAAATTGATAACAATTTAGTTAATGTATATGTGAATGGTGAATTATTTCCAAAATATGAATCACTTTATGATATACCTTATGAAAAACCTGGATGTATTATTAGAACAGGAATGACATCTGGTGTAGATATATTTTTTGGAACAGGGTTTAATGGTAAAATACCTTTAACTGGATCGACTATTCGTATTGAATATCTTGTTACTAATGGTTCTTTTGGTAATATTTTGACGAATATAAATAATGTTACATTCAGATGGGATGAAACAGGTTATGATATTACAGGAAATTCAGTTGATTTGAATAGTGCTTTAATTACAAGTTTAGTAACACCAATTTCTTTTGGTTCAGATCATGAACCTATTGAACTCACAAGACTAGTTGCACCAAGAATGAGTCGTTCATTTGTTTTAGCGAATGCAGAAAACTATTCAATATTTTTACAAAAGATGAATTATTTCAGTATTGTGGAGTGCTTTTCAACTTTTGATGATAGTGTTCTTGAAGATGACAATGTTATTTACATATTCGCTATTCCTGAAATACTCAAAAGAGTAAGAAAGAATGAAGAGTATTTTTCAATTCCACAAGAAACTTTTTCGCTTTCTGATGCTGAAAAGGATAGCATATATCGTCTGCTTCAAGAATCAGGTCAAATGATTGTTACAACAGCCGTGAAGGTATTAGATCCTGTAATTACAAGGTATATTTTAAATATATCAATTATTATGTATGAGGGATATGATGTAGAAACAATTAGAGAAAAAATTGTTGAAAGAGTTTCTCAATATTTCTTGAATAACAAACGAAGAGATAGAATTCCAAAGTCAGATTTAGTTGCTATAATTGAAGCTATTGATGGAGTAGATTCTGTTGATTTGTATTTTTTGAATGAAGGTAATGAATTGAATAAATTTAATTGGCTTCAAGAACAAATAAACAATCCATCAGCAGTTGAACCTGATGAAGTTGGTTTAGATGAGCATGGTAATATATTGATAGGAAAAAGTGAATATCCAATCATTCGAGGTGGTTGGGCTGATAGATATGGTGTTTTCTTTCAAGATAATGCTGATTTGAGTGTAACAAGTTCTATTAATATTGATATTGCTAAAATAACACCAAAAAGTGTAAATCTTGAATTACATTCAGCAAGTATTAAATCGCTTAAAGGACTAAAATAATACATAATCTCTCAGCATGGCAAATCCTTCAAATTTTAGTTATACATGTTGTGGGGGTTTTGAAGAACTAGTTTATTGGGTAAATCAAGAAACAACTCCAACAGCAATAGATGGTAGTCAAGGACCTCAAGGAATAGGTATTCAAGGTCCACAAGGACCCTCTATTGGAGGTTCAGGGACACAAGGGAATCAAGGGCGACAAGGCAATCAAGGAAATCAAGGATTTACAGGTGACACAGGAGAAAATGGATTTCAAGGTTTTCAAGGAAGACAGGGCCCCTCAATTGGAGGTTCAGGAACACAAGGTACACAAGGTGTTCAAGGAGCAAGAGGACTTCAAGGTGTTCAAGGATTGAGAGGAATTCAAGGTGTACAAGGCAATCAAGGTCAGCAAGGAAATCAAGGTAATATAGGAACTCAAGGAAATCAAGGTAATACTGGTTTGCAGGGGAATCAGGGCAATCAAGGTCAGCAAGGAAATCAAGGCAATATAGGAACTCAGGGAAATCAAGGTAATACTGGTTTGCAGGGGAATCAGGGAAATCAAGGTCAGCAAGGAACGCAAGGAGATCAAGGAACGCAAGGAGATCAAGGAACCCAAGGAGATCAGGGTACACAAGGAGATCAGGGTACACAAGGAGATCAAGGAACGCAAGGAGATCAAGGTACACAAGGAGATCAAGGAACCCAAGGAGATCAAGGAACCCAAGGAGATCAAGGTACACAAGGAGATCAAGGTACACAAGGAGATCAAGGTACACAAGGAGATCAAGGAACCCAAGGAGATCAAGGAACCCAAGGAGATCAAGGAACGCAAGGAGATCAGGGAACGCAAGGAGATCAAGGAACGCAAGGAGACCAGGGTGACCAAGGTAACCAAGGTAACCAAGGAAATCAGGGTAATCAAGGTAACCAAGGAAATCAAGGTAACCAAGGAAATCAAGGGCCTGAATGGAAGATACTTCAAGACATAGTTATTGAAAGCGATGCTGATTCTATTCCTAGTAATATTGATTGTACTGATGTAATAACGTATTTAAATAGTTTATATCCTGATTTTTGTGATACTCTAAATAATAGAGAAACTGTTTATATTCATTGGAATTTTCCTAATAGCACAAGTACCATATGGAGTAAAACTTTTGTTATACAAAAATCTGAAAGTGGTACATGTATATGTACTGAACTAGGTGTTATTTATAGCGGTAATCAGGGCAACCAAGGTAACCAAGGAAATCAGGGAAATCAAGGGAATCAGGGGAATTGGGGAAATCAGGGAAATCAGGGAAATCAAGGCACGCAAGGAAATCAAGGTGTACAAGGTGTTGGTATTCAAGGAATACAAGGACCTTCTGGAGCAGTTACTGCTGCTGGTGATTATGTTATGCAGGCAATACTTACAAATAATCAAACATATACTAGTGGTGCAGGCGATGTAACGATTCAATTAAGTGATCAATATGATCCTCAAAATTGGTTCAATGCTTCTACTTATAGATTTCAACCTAATATACAAGGTTATTATTGGATTGCTTTTGGTGTTTGGTGGGATGTAGGAACTAGTGCTGGTGGAGATCAAATAAATAATCAATTAAATAAAAGTGGTAATTCGGTATTAATAGCACAAGAAATAATCCCAACAGGAGTAGCAGGAAGGTCTGTAACAGGTTCAAAATTAGTTTATTTAAATGGAACTACAGATTATATTTATTTAACAAGTTATAGTTCATCTTCAACTAATCAAACCATCCTAGCAGGTGGTGGTGATGAAGGAACATGGTTATCAGCAACTTTAGTTACGCAAGGATTAATAGGACCACAAGGTGTACAAGGTGTACAAGGTGTACAAGGTGTACAAGGTGTACAAGGTGTACAAGGAGTGCAAGGAAATCAAGGAAACCAAGGAAATCAAGGAACACAAGGTGGACAGGGAAATCAAGGAAACCAAGGAAATCAAGGGAATCAAGGAAATCAGGGAAACCAAGGAAATCAGGGTAACCAAGGACCTGAATGGAAAATATTACAAGACACGGTGTCTTATTATGAAGGAAACCCAGATGATATAACTTGTTCGTATATAAATACCTATACTTCTATATGTAGTTCTTTAAATAATAGGGAAATTAAATATGTACACTATAGATCTTATCCACCAACTGAATTATGGACTAAAACCTTTGTAATAAGAAAAGATGAAAATGGAATATGTACCTGTACTGAAATAGGTACGATTTATAGTGGTGATCAAGGAAATCAAGGAAACCAAGGAAATCAAGGAAACCAAGGAAATCAAGGAAATCAAGGACCTGAATGGTCAATTATTCAAGATATTGTAATAGAAACGGGAACTTACTCTAATCCATCATCTGTGGATTGTTCAGTTTTGCTTACGCAATTAAATGGTATGTATCCGCCTCCCGATTTCTGCTCATCTTTGAACAATAGAGAAATAGTGTATATTCATTGGCATTATCCAACAGATGAAAATGCGACATGGATAAAAAACTTTGTTATTAGAAAAGATGAAAGTGGAGTTTGCACTTGTACAGAACTAGGTGTATTGTATAGTGGACCACAAGGTGCTCAAGGTAATCAAGGAAACCAAGGAAATCAAGGGAATCAAGGTTCACAGGGAAACCAAGGAAACCAAGGAAACCAAGGAAATCAGGGACCACAAGGTGCTCAAGGTAATCAAGGAAACCAAGGACCGCAAGGATTTAGAGGAACGCAAGGAACAGGTGGTGTAATTGGACTTTATGGTGCATTTTACGATAGTTTGGATCAAACTGCTGCTATTGTTGATACACCATATGCCGTAAAACTTCGACAAACATCAGAGTCTAATGGAATTACAATTAATAG
>Ga0129333_10007939_pt1 | contig 10011 bp, 9 predicted proteins | sample CPB6_08_DNA_FD_94474 | JGI IMG/M metagenome (GOLD analysis project Ga0129333, IMG submission 94474) | Freshwater to marine salinity gradient microbial communities from Chesapeake Bay, USA - CPBay_Sum_0.6_0.8_DNA | ecosystem: Environmental > Aquatic > Marine > Coastal | place: USA: Chesapeake Bay...
AAGGGAGGTAAATAGTATGTGTGCATCATGTGGATGTGGCCTCAAGGACAAGAAGGACCCCGGTTACGGCAAGGGTCCCGCCAAGGGCAAGAAGTCAGCACCTGCCAAGAAGGCAGCCCCCAAAAAGAAGTGAACTCATTGATTACCTGCAGTTGTAGGTAAAGAAAAAGCCCCAGGAAAAACCTGGGGCTTTTTTATTTGCAACTTGTGCAGATTACAAGTTTGCTTGATGATCTAAAACTACATCCATGATCTTTTTTAGTAGATCCTTATTCATGGAAAACCCAAGTTCTGTACCATCATTAAACATTAACAAAACAGTTCCTACATCCAAACTAGCAATCTGTTCTTCAACAGGTGTTCCTGTCAAGGCATTAATTGCTTCTTCTTTTGTCTTAACGTTAAACCCTGCGTTTGCAGCCATTCGTTTAACGGATACTGCTGGCATAACCTCAAGTGTTTCTCTATCAAAACTACTTGTGTCTAGATTTAACAAGTTATCAATGTGCGCGTCAGTGTTGCTCTTGGTTGTTAATTGCATAACACCAGACTGATTGTTAGAAGCGGGTATGATTAAATCTGAATCTTCTACAATTATCGGCACTAATCCATTTGTAAGCTCAAGAGACTTAATACCCATACCCAATGCTGTTGATGCCAAAAACAATGAACGCTGTGGGTTTGATTCATCCCACATAATTAATGCAGCACTGTCCTTTGTTGCCTCAAGAAGAGACATGATTTCCATGTCTACTTCATCCGTTTGTTCTACAGATGCAGCTGACTTTTTAATTGCGTTTGGCAACGGTCTGCCATCAGTAGCTTCGATGACTACGTATTCCATCTCGTTATCCAACAGCCAATCGTAAACATACTCAAGAGCTGGGGATATTTTTTTAGTTCCGTACCAAGGAATTACATACCGGCCTTTACCACTGTCCGTCAGTGATGCAACGATGACTTCTCTTGGAACATCAGAAGTTCCGAGTATTCCGTAAGTTGTGTTAGTACCCACTAAATCTCCTATCTAATATTTTTTCTGGAAGCTGCGTCTCCACTTAGAGTTAACAAGCGAAGGACTGAGTGCACTGTACCAGATAGTGCGGCAACTGCCGCTCCATTAATTAAAATATTCTCGGTAGAAATTAATGCGCATGCACCGTACGACAGTGACAGTGATGCAAGTAGTTTTACCCATGGCATGGCTTCTTTTGGTAGCAAGGAATCAATAAACTGTAATACTTTGTATACAGCTAATCCAGCTATAATCAAATCCATTTTAAACTCCTGGTATGTTGTCGTATGTTATTACGTATTTGTAAGTTGGTATCTTTGAAATAACGTTACTTGTGTTTTTGTAGTAACCATTACTGTACAGGGTTCCAGAAGAAATTGATTCGGTTACGGGGATTATGAACTGAAGAAGTCTGTCTATTACATTTTGAGTCTTTGCCCAGTTGGATGAGTACACGGATTCAGAATCGTTTGCTGTCCCCTTCCAACGATAGTCTGATATTGAGCCAGTTGACCCAATCAACCACCCACCACGAGATGTGTTTCCATCAAAGTATTCTCCAATATAGTCTCTTTCAAGAAGGGCGTATTGGAAGTCATTATAAGATATAGACACCGATCCAACAGAGTTAGCAAAGCGTATGCTTAAAACAGCATTTGTGTAGGACGTTACAGAAGAAGGTACTTCTAATCTCCAATAACTTTTTCCAGCATAAATTTGAGCAGTGCTATCCGTGGTTATTAACCCAGCAGATCCTCCAGAGGCACCCCCTGGTGCATACAAAGATACTGAGTTAATAGAATCTTGTATATACGCAGCAACGTCTGTTTCAGGAGGTACAGAAATTGAAAAGTATAAAATGTCTCCACCTATTACTTTTATGTATTTTGGAGAACCAGGACTTGCCGTAGAGGCTGTCTCAAGGTACGTATAGGTAGTGTCTATTGGGTCTGGAAAACTTGACCACCGTTCGGTAGTGGCAACTCCTGAGCTAAGTGTTTCGTTTGGCGTTGATCCACCACTGTACACCACGGTCTGTGAATCTCCTAAGACACCAGAATCATATGCTATTGCACTGTTTGTTACAGTTGGCTCTCCACCATCAAGGCCAGATGCAACTCCACTGGTGAATGCTGGGTCAGATAAAAGGTTTATTCTTTGTGGGTATACTTTTATTGTTTTAGCAGATTCGTTTAATATTACATCTGCTCCACACAAAGCTTCAAGGTGTGCTTCAATAGATGTTTTTGATCCTGCTTTCTTTTTAAGTTTTGAAAAACTTATTAAGTAATCTCTTAAACGTTGAGAACCTACGTCATCTGTCGTTAGTGTCACTCCTAAATCTTGAGCCACATAGTTAAGTAATTCTTCATCGGACACCAATGGGTCACGCATTGCTAATGCATACCGTAGCGTAGATTTAATTTTGTCCAAGTCCCAACTGAATATTGACAAATATTTTTGTAAATGCCCTGAATCTGCCTCGTCTAAAGCCCGGTAGTGTTCAGGAATTTTTGAGTATAGATCTTCCAAAGAATCCTGGTTACTGGGTAGTAGTACTGGCATCTTTGAAACGATCTCATAGTAATCGTCCCCTTCATAAGATCTATATCTAATGAACATTGAATAGTAAGCCCATACACCTATAACTTCTGTATGAACAAAACTAGATATGTTACGCGTTTCAACTATTACGGAACCCTCAGCGATAGTGTCTGGGCAACCATAGTTTGAATACACAATCAATACTGAGTATGGTCTTGTAGAGGACGGGTTAGTTGGGTCTGTATCATACAGAGTTAAATCCCAAGACAGTGTTACTTCATTGTAACTAGAAGCCGCTGCTTCAAAATAAGCAGCGTTGTATAGCGTATTACCAACCGGTACAGCCGTACCTAGAGTAGGTGGTACTTGAACGCCATCTCCGCGTATATAGGCAGCAGATGCTGCTCCAGTAGCACTAGCTGAACCTAAAGAAGCTCCAGATGGGTAGTACTGTAGGTATGAACCACCGCTAGGTGCTGTACTTCTAACTACAAAGGATTTGCGGGCCATTTGTTAGCTACCCATCCCTCCAGAGAACGTAAGTGTTATAGTCCCCTTTCGTAGTACGTGTGCTGGATCAAGAGCAGTAATAGTGTTATTTGATCCATCTTTTATTACAAAAGATGATATGTCAATATAGTCAACACCAGTAAGGTTCATCAAAAGTTTGTAAACTTCACCTTTTTTTATTTCTTTTCCAAAGTCTGCGTTATCAAATGTAAATAATCCGTCCAGGGCGTTTCTTACATTTGCTTCAACCCAGCTTTTTACAAACCCTTCCGAAACTTGTATAGATGCAATAATATCTAATCGTCGCAAGGTAACTGAACTTGCAGCGACTGGCGTAACACCAACCATACTTCTAGTGGACAACTTGTCTACTACGTCTGTTTTAATGGTAGATGGAACAGTAATTGAGTAACTAGACGTTGTTAAAAAGTCACTCACATATGGCAATGCATAAACAGTTACAGAAGCTCCAGCCGAACTTCCAGCAGACGCTGGTGTGTATGCAGCCACAGCTTTGTAAACACCAGAAACACTTTTAGCTATATCAGCGTAGTCTTGGAGAGTTACGGCCCTATCTTGCGTGCGTATTGACGAGATAATGTTGGCTTTAAGACTCTCCGCAGTCTCCCCGTTGGTTCCACCAGTTGTTGTAGTGGAAGAGGAAATAGTTATGTAACTAGGGTGTGATTCAACAAACGAAGTTATTAAGTTAGAACCAAGGTTTCCATTTACGCCAGAACTTCTAGTGTACGAGGCTGTTATCCTAGATCCAGCTGGCGGCACAAATCCATTAATACGGTTACCAAAAGTTATTTGAACTGTTCCTGCTGAGGTGAGCTTTACAAGAAAACCTCTTGATCCAGATGACATATCTTGAGCATCTGCGTACTGTAGGTAGGGTACGTCAACGCCGTCCTCAGTGACCGTTAATTCAATAGTGGAAATTGCTGGGTCTGCATTTGTAAGGATATAGGATTGGTTTGGAGCACCAGAAGAAGATGTTGTTAAAACATCATTAGTGGTTATTTTACCTTCAACTATTTCTACTTCTTCAGTAGTACCTGGCGCAATAGTTATTGCGTTTGTGGTGTAAAAGTTGTAGTTAATGTTGTCGTAAGTAGCACGCAACTGGGAGTTTATTGGCAAAGTGTATGCAGATGCACCAGAAGAGTTTGAAATATACACAGAACCTCTTGCTGATTCTCTACCGCTTGGTTTGTACCCAAACATGTTTGCGTATGCAATAAGGCTCTCTCTTTGCGTAGCAGTTGATATAAAAGACTCTCTACCAGTCCTATCGACATAGTAGTGTATGATGTCGCCCATATAAGACCATAGGTCTACAAACAACATACCAAAATCAGATGCATCTCGGTCAGTCCATTCGGGGACAACGGTTGATGCCCGAGCCAGAAGGTCTTGTCGGATTGTTCCGTATGTTCTACTTGCGTAGTTGAATGTTTGATCAGATGCCATTAGTTACCTACACAATCGTATCTTCTGTAATTATTCCAGGAACAGCAAGTTTAACTCTTCCAGTTCTAAATGTACCCAACGGTAGTTTGTATGTAACATACACATTTAGTGTTGGGTCGTCGCTAGTTAGTGAATCAAGATCAAAATTCATATCAATTATTTGTACACCAGATACTTGACTTTTTAAGTCATACATAGATTCTATTTTAGCATCAGCTAAAATGCTATCGGTAGGTACTTCGTTAACAAGCTTCTTTATGTCACTTCCAAAAGTTTGATTTAAAATGCGTTCTCCTCGTGAGGTTGTCAGAACACTTTCTATTTTTTGGTTAGCAATAGAAGATTCATCTGTGGTTGCGTTAACTTTTCCACCAACAAAAGAGAATGGTATTTTTATTGATTTCATAGATCACCTCAAACTAAATTCCAATATCTATATTTGATACAGCATACACTTTATTAAAGTTTTCCCCTTCAACTGCCACGATTATCTGGGAGTTATCTGCAGGAGGCCAATTTGCGGAAGGAGTCTTTGGGGTGTGTACTGCGATTGATTCGGTAGCGCCCAATAGGCTTGGTATCTTAACGTAGATATCGTTTCCAGCTCGACGAACTACCAAAGCTCTGTGAAGGGTTATATCAGAACTAGGCATATTCAGAGACCTTTACTGTGCTGGCAACCCACTGTTCATTAAAATTCATTTTGTACTCCGGTGGTTCTTTAAAACTAGTAACATTAGATGTGTCTATAATTTCACTAAATTCTTCTGATTTTGCTAAAACTAATTCTGTTACATAGTTTTCAGATTTAATAAAATGCGTAACATCAGATATGTACCAAAATCCGTCAAATTTTGATGAAAACCCATCAAGGTAAAGTATGCCACCGGGTACAGCTCCTCCGCCATACATTACATTAATTTTTGCGTTATAAATTGAGTTGTATTTATCGTAAGAATCAATAGTTCTTATGCCTTCTTCCAATGAGTTTAAAGAAAGGGTAAGTGGTTTTTTAAACAATTTTGGAGAATCAGATGACCCTGGAAAATACTCTGACGATTCATCAACAACTACATGTATATTGTTTTGCGAATCTAGAACAGTAACAACACTTCTACTTCTATCGCCGGAAGACGATATCTTTCCAAGAGTTGCTTCAAAGTTAAGAACATAAAATGGACGGTTATCTTGAGTTTTGTTGCTGGTTAAAGCCCTGTGGAATGATGAAGTTCTCCCAGTAAACTTATTACGATCCCATAAATGGAGATGTGTTCCATGCAGGGAAAATGACAAACCAAACTTTTTGCAAACTCTATTTAAGAAAGACCAGTCACTTTCATTTGATTGAACCAATCTAAGTGGTCGGTAGTCTTCCTTTGGAAAGTCGGCACTAAACCCATGGGTCTCGGCTATAAATGTGACTATTTCCGACAGTGTTGGATTTTCCCAAACTTTTGATCTAACTTCTTTCATAACCATTGAAGCACCAATGCAGTAAACTTTTACAAGTTGTATTGGGCTTTTGTTGATCAACCCATCTTTGGCGTTATGCATTGGCTCTACGTATGATACATACCCAACAAACTTTTGAGATGTTCCAAAACCTTCTCCAAGAGAAAAAGAAACGGGAACTCCAATGTAGTCTGTTACGGCAGCTGCCGGAACACCGGCCATTGTGACTATAAGTAGATCATGTTTGTTTTCAGAAAGAGCCAGTTCATGTTCAATAATTGTTGAATAGTCAACAGCAACACCGTTTAGTTTAAACACACAGTTTGCAGAAAACTTATTTATTGACGGTCCAATCATATTGGAATCCTAAGTGTTGTTCCAACAGGTATCCTATCTGGCCATTCAACTTGAGGATTAATGTCGGCAATTTCCCAGTAACGTGATTGATCTCCTAAAAATCGGATGCTTAATGACATAAAAGTGTCACCCTGTACTGATGTGTACACGGAATAACCACTAGCAATAAAGCGCGTTCTTGAAGCTGTTTGTCCGGAGTCATCAAGAGTGTACCTGTCGGATGATAAATATTTTGTTTTCATATATCAAATTGGCACTATTGCCAACCCTCCCCATCCAAAGTTAAGTGACGCTTGTTTTCCAATTGTCCCCCCCAAAGCAACAAACGATGATCTAACACCACCGGGAGATGCCTGTTTGTAGATACCAGCTTCTGTTTCAATAGAGTATTTAACAACTGCGTCAACAACAACCGCAAAGTATTTGCTACTCAATTGGTGAACAGAGTCAACTAATTGAAGAAGAGAATCCAATCTATCTGCAGCGCTTCCTTGTTGGTTAGCATAACCAGTAGTGATTTGGTAAACCTCTACAGGCATTCCTATTTGATCTCTAAAGTTATTAGTTGGACCATTCCACCTAGGGTCTACTTTTTCAACTTTGCTGGATAGACCATCGTAGTATAGAGCTTTTGTATAGTTTATTGCGTTGGCTATACCATTTGTGTTTCCATACTCAGAAACAGCAGAAGCGTATGCAGCTGTAATTCTTGAGTCCACAGCATCTGCTATAGAAATATTTGATGAATTTTTAGTATTTATTGTAATAGGGTTTGGAGCCGTGTTACGTTTGTTTGTATCGTCATTAGAAGAACCCATGTCCATCGACCAGTTTTGCGGATCTTTTGCGTAATCATCCCATTTTTCTTTTGTGCCAATCTCTTTAGTAATTCCATACTTTCCTACATAGAGAGCACTAATTGATTCTTTTGAGAGAGATTGAAAAGGGGTTTGTCCTATGTTTGTAGACAAAAATGAATTAGCAGCACCTTCGGTTGAAAATGGTCCAAAAAAATGAACCTTTATTTCAAAGTTAAGCTTTGGATTTGATGACTGAAGTGCTTCAAATATCTTTTCTTTTATTCTAGTTTTGTCTGCTTCACTCGGACAGACACGCACTGAAAGTTGCGGTTGAAACGCGGGAGTTCTAGCATATGTAGGGGACTGTAGTGAGTATGTTGGGTCATACTCTGCATTTCCAACTATCTGAATTTTTGAACCAGTACCTGGTGGTGCTCCAACATATTGGGCTACTGTTGGGCGAGTATACCAAAAGTCTTTTGTAGCAAATAACCATAATGGTTGGTAAGCCCATCCAACACGAGTTGATATGTTATTTAATTTTGATTCATAAGACACTATAGAGTTTTCACCAGAAGAAGAACCACTTGGTTGTGTGATTACTCTTGGATCACTAGAAAAACCTACTACTGTGTTTGAAACAGCTGAAGAAAGTTCAGTACCGACGGCTCCAACCTCGGAAACCGCCGTGCGCTCATCCTCAGTGTTTTGCCTAGCTGTTTCATCAAGTTGCTCAGTTACAAATGTTTTTGCTCTAGCAAACCCTAAATAAGTTGCTTGCATAGTTATATATACTTTGCATTGAGTAGGTATCATTTTTGTACTAAATTTAGTAAACAATACTTTGGTACCCATAACAAATCCATCAACCATAAACACAGGGGAGAACACTACTCGACATGGTTGCGGTATTAAAAATGCAGAGTTTCCAATATTAAAATCAGCAAGGAAACTGTTAATTGACGCTGGATCAGACGTTAGTTTGTTTAGGAAGTCGGCAGTTGCAACTGAGTTGGGATCATCGGAATACACATCGTCTTCTGGGTTTGTAAGAGTTTTATTTGACGTGAACGCGTCACTTTCTGCGTTGTATTGTACGTTTAAAGAACTATAGTTTTTTATAGCAAATGCTTTAGCATCATTTTTTAATTTTACTTGCTGTGCGGCTAGTAGTTCTTCACTAAGGCCTTGGCCTATTATTGAATATAATACTCTTAAATCATGAAACACACCAACAGTACCTGGTGATGTTGAATCTGGTATAGGTTCACCACCACGAGAAACGGTTTTGTATGTCTGTGTGTTAACTTCCATTGTCCTGTCAAAGATTAGTTCAAAGTTGAACATTGCATTACCGGCCATTGGCTGGCGTAGCTGTTGAGGATCTTGGAGTATCGGAAGATACATGTCTTTTCGTGCTTCAATTACGTGTTCAATATCCTGTGGGTTAAACTGAAAGAAACACCTAACGTCGGGGAATCTTGGTTGGTTTTCACCAAGATTGGTCATTAGGTTTCGCATAAATCCACGCGTTAATGTAACGCTCTCAGCGTTAGCGTCGGACAATGCACCTTTTTGTAGATTAGCACTACTAGCAACCCTAGCAATATTGGTTGGAAATTGAAATGCTTGGTTTTCAACGGTTTGACCGTTAGTGACTTCACCCTGTCTTACGCCAGGAGGAAGCTGACTAAATAAGCTATTACGATCAGTCTTATAAGCCATGACTATGATCTCCTAATTTTATCAAGGTTGGTTTCTTGTTCAATTAATTTGGCAATTCGTTTTGCCATTAATCTTAGGTCATATTCACTAACACTGCCTGAAGCCCCAGTAGTAGTCATGTTAATTACTGGAGATATAGTTATAGTGCTACCTTGTTGAACTACAGGGTTATTACCAACAACCGGAGTTGCAGCAGCAGCAGTTGATGGCATAGAAATTGGAGACAATGTAGAACCACTCATTGATCGCTGTGGATCTCCAGAATAACCAGCTAGTTTTTTTCCAAAATCCATTCCATTTACATTGTAGAGCCCTTTTACCCCGTAGTCAGGATCTTGGTAGCGATTTGCATACCCGTTAAAAATGTTAAGCATTGTTTTTCTGTTTACAGATGACAGCACTGTTCTAATTTGATCAATTGTTGGACGTGGTTGAGCCAAGATTCCCATAAGTGCTTGGTTGTTTGTGCCTAAATGAAGAGCAGTGTACTCAACGCCTTGTTCAAAACTATCAAAGTTTTGTACTGGGTACATGCCACCACCATTACTGTTATAGTTTGTTTCGGCTCTCTCGTATCCAGTAGACGGATCAACTCTGTTGTTTCCAGAAATGACGTTCATTGGGTTATAGGAACCACCTGTTCCTTCTTTATCTGACCATGCTCTAAGAAGCATTACCTTCTCTGGTGTTACTGTGTAACCCCATCTTCTAAGAAGCGCTTCAGAAAATCTATTTATGTCTACTCCAAATCCAGGTCTAAATGAGTTTGTGTAACGACTACTACCTTGCATAGCAACATGTGTGTTCTTACTTGCCTGTTCAATACTTAAACCTGTTTTTCCTAAAAATTGACTTAAGGTCATATCTTTTGTCCAAGCAAGCTGCAAGTGGTGTTCTTCGCCTTCTCCATTGACTAAGTTAAATCTCCATTTGTTGTTTCTTACCCACTGAGCAACTCTTGGATCAGACATATCAATGTCTGCGGCCATGCCAATTTCATGTAAAGAAGTTCCTGGCACAGCTACTGGAGGATCACTATTTTGAGGCTTTTTCATCCAATTAGAACCATAAAAGTTTTTAACTTTATAGTATTTACCATCAAAAGCGTCTTTGTATTCTTTTACCCCAGGT
>Ga0129333_10007940_pt1 | contig 10011 bp, 10 predicted proteins | sample CPB6_08_DNA_FD_94474 | JGI IMG/M metagenome (GOLD analysis project Ga0129333, IMG submission 94474) | Freshwater to marine salinity gradient microbial communities from Chesapeake Bay, USA - CPBay_Sum_0.6_0.8_DNA | ecosystem: Environmental > Aquatic > Marine > Coastal | place: USA: Chesapeake...
AGAATAAAAATGCTTATATTGTTATTTTGTTTGATAACACTTATGATTACATTTTATAATATAAATCCAGGTGGAGCAGCATCAAATTATCTTGGATATTCATTGCTACTTACAATAATTATTTCCGTTTTTGCATTTCTTTATGTAATTATTCTTATGACATTAGGTTCAGATGAAAATAAACAGACAAAAAATTTATTATCAAATTTTTCTACATTAGGTTCTTATGGAACTATATTATTTGTTATGTTCTTGATAGGTATAACTGCATATATTTCATATAATAAAGAGAGTTTTTTTGGAAATAAAGAAAAAGCAGCTGGTGTTATGATATTGTTACTAGTTATTTGTATATTATGGGCTATTTTATTAGGTGCAAATTTATTTAGTGATATGCCAAATAATATGGCTGATATGAACAAAATGGAATTATTTAAAAAAGCATTACTGGTTCTTTTTGGATTAGTAATATCAGGATTATTGATTTTTTGGATTACATATAATATTGAAAATTTATCAGGAAAGTCAAGCACAGTAAGTTTTATTTTAAATTTATTACTTGTAGCAGTTGTTTTAGGTTTAATATATAAAACAATAAATGTTAAGCTTCCTTCAGATAATGCAAAGAAAAATACATTTTTTACTTTAATACTTAATATAATTTTATATATTCCATGTCTTCTTAGTGGTATATTTGATTGGTTTGGTAAAATGGCAGTTGGTCAATATAATTCAAGTGAAGTAGGTTCATTTATGATGTTAATTTTAGCCATTATCTTAATTATAGCATATTTTAAAACGCCCTCTCTCTTTAATTATTTTAGTACACAAGGTGGAGAACAATTAGTTAATAAACCAGTTTATACAGATACAGAATATAGCCTAGGTAGTTATATAGATTTAAATGGAAGTGATAGCTATGATTACCAGTATGCTATATCATGTTGGATATACATAGACTCTGCACCACCAAATACAAATCCAAATTATACTAAATTTACTTCTCTCTTAAATTTCGGAAATAAACCAAATGTGCTTTATAATCCAAGTAAAAGAATATTTATGATTACTATGCAACAAAAAGATTTGAAAAATATTACAAAAAATAAGCTAACTGATTTTGACGATGAAGGTAATAGAATTATATACGTTAACAAAAACTTTTTACTTCAAAAATGGAATAATTTAATTATTAATTATAATGGAGGAACTCTAGATATATTTTTAAATGGTGAGTTAGTTAAGTCATCTATTGAAGTAGTTCCATATTATACATTTGACAATTTAACAATTGGAGAGAATGATGGTATAAAGGGAGGAATATGTAATGTTATTTACTTTAGAAAACCACTAACTTCAGCAAATATTTACTATTTATATAATACAGTCAAAAATAGAACTCCGCCAGTAATGAACGATTCGAGTGAAACTATTTTAGTTAAAAATGTAAATACTTTAAGTAGTTCAATGAATACTGTCGTTAATAGTTAATTTTATACATTATTTAATAAATTTAATTTACTAAATTTATTAGAAAATTTCTAAATCTATATTATACAATGAGCGCTTTAAGTATTGTAATTACAATAGTCGTAATAGTATTAATATTTATGCTATTAAAATATATTTTTACAGACCCATATACATTACAAGCTATTCAAGATGGTACAACAGCATCAACAATTAATGCATCTGATTTAGCAACAAATGGTTCAGATGTTCCATCGAGCAACTTTGCATATTCAGTCTGGTTTTATGTGAATGACTGGAACTATCGTTATGGTGAACCAAAAGTAATTTTTGGTAGAATGGGTGCAAAGTCAGGTAGTGGAGGAGGTTCAGTTCCAGGGGTTAGCGGTTTAGACCCATGCCCAGCAGTTGTTTTAGGAGCAATTGAAAATAATATTTCTGTTTCATTAGGATGCTATCCAGGTGCTGATCAAGAACCAACTACTCCTGGTGGTAATACTGTTGTTCATACCTGCTCTATTGCAAATGTACCTATACAAAAATGGGTTAATTTAGTAATAAGCGTTTATGGAAGAACTATGGATTTATACATTGACGGAAAATTAGTAAGAACATGTTTGTTACCTGGTATTGCTAGTGTAAATAATAATGCTAATATTCATGTTACACCTGCTGGTGGATTTTCTGGTTGGACATCAAATCTTCAATATTATCCAAATTCACTCAATCCTCAAGAAGTGTGGAATATTTATACTAGAGGTTATACTAGTTGGTCTAGTATGATGAATGCATATTCAATTGAAATATCTTTAGTAGAAAATGGAACAACACAAAGTACTGTTACTATTTAAATTTTTATAATCTAGATTAAATAAATACTTTATAAATTTTCTTATTTATTTAATATATATATAATGAGTGATAACGGAGTATTTAATTCATTTTCAACAAATAAAGGAACTTTTGGAACCAAAGATTTTTTAGAATCAAATAGTTTAGTAGCTAAATTTGCTTTCTTATTATTAGTAATTTTTGGTTTTGTTGTCTTATTAAGGGTCGGAATTTCTGTTTTGTCTTATTTTTTGAAACCTAATGAATCACCTCATCTCATAGATGGTATGGTTGATGCTACACAAATGATTACATTTGAACAGGACCCTAGTAATAATGGAGCAGTAACTATTTATCGTTCTGTAAATGCTACTGATGGCATTGAATTTACTTGGTCTACATGGCTTTTTATAAATAATCTACAAACTAATGCTGGTATATATAAGCATGTATTTAGCAAAGGAAATAGTAACTTACAGGAAAATGGTATGATTCAACCAAATAATGCACCTGGACTTTACATTGCTCCTAATACAAATTCATTAGTTGTTATTATGAACACATATAATGTTATAAATGAGGAGATAATTATTCCTGATATACCAATTAATAAATGGGTTAATGTTATTATCAGATGCCAAAATACAACTCTTGATATTTATATTAATGGAACAATTGCAAGAAGTATTAACCTAGTTGGTGTACCAAAACAAAACTATGGTGATGTATATGTTGCCATGAATGGTGGTTTTGATGGTTATATTTCAAATTTATGGTATTTTAATTATGCATTAGGAACAGCAGCCATTCAACGTATTGTATATAAGGGACCTAATACTACCATGATTGGTTCAAACGGAATGAATGATAAGATGTATAACTATTTGTCATTGAGATGGTTCTTTTATGGAGCGGGCGATGCATTTAATCCAGCTTTACTACATGGCCAACAATCATAAAAAAAATTGAAAGTATTTTAATATTACTAATTAATACTACATAAACTAAATCAAAAAATGAAGAACATATTTCTGATATTATTAGGATGTAATATTACATCGCTACTTATGGATAGAGTAATGACTTCTATAAATTTTATTGAAACTAATCTAAATAATTTTAATAAAATTACATGGTATTTATCTGGTGGAATTAAATTTGATGGTCAATTATCCGAGGCATCAATAATGCAAAGTGAATTAAGTAAATTAATTGGTTCAAGAAATTTAAATACATCAATTTCATACGAATATATTTTAGATGAACTATCTACAAATACAGCTGAGAATTTTTATAGAACATCAAACTATCTAAATACTAGTTATGAAGAATATGATGATGTATATATAATAACATCAGGTTTTCATTATAATAGGGCAAATTTAATGATGACACTTATTGACCCATCTAGAAGTTATAATTGGATTTTGGGAGATTTAAAACAACATGATTCATTATATTGGGAAAATATACATATTAAAAATGTATATAACGACGTAAATAAATTATCATCTGTAAAAATTTAAGTGTTTTATAATGTTTAATAATTTTAATTTTTTTTATTTTTATAAATAATCTATATATATAGATGTCAACTTATAATTATAATCCAATACCACCTAGAGTATGGTCTAGGGTTCAAAATCCATGCACTTATACAGTTCCTGGTAGCGATTATACAGAAGCATTCATACCATTAACTGGACAAACTGTATCACAAGCACAAGCTGACTATGAAACTAAACAAATTTATAAAGGAAATATTTTACAGTATAAGGGTAATAGTGCAAGGTTTACTAAATCACAAAGATATTCGCAACTTGCTAGAATGGCTGGACCAAATAGAACAAAAGTCTTTGCTACTCAGTCTCAAACATATACAAATCCAAATACAACAGGATTATTACGCGTTGGATTTCAAACATATCCTTATCCAAATCAGATTGTAGGAGCTCCTAATAATATTTCAGGTCCATTCCAATATAATGTACAAAATCCTTATGATTGCTCTGGTAATTCAGTTCAAGATGGTGGAACACTTGTTTGTGGAACATTTGCTAATCCATGTACAGGTGAAATAATAAAACAAGGAGTAAATCCTGCAACTATTTGTAATCCTGCATCTGCTTCTGATGTACCAGGAACTAGTATTTTATGTTGGAATAATAAAGTTCAAACATGGTTTCCTAGACAAAGATATTTTATGAATAATAGCACCGATAAATGGCCTGTTAATTATAAAGGTTTTGTTAGTGCAACTCAACCAACCCCACCTATTATTTCAGCTAGTTTATCAGTTTGTCAAGTTATAGATTTATCATGGACACAACCAACTTCATGTTTACAAATTTCAAGTTATAATATTTATATTAATAATATTTTAAATGCCAATGTTCCATCTAATATTAATAATTATACTCTTTCACTGAAAAATGGAAATTATGTGATTTATCTTAAATCTTTAAGTGATACTATAGAATCATCACCATCTAATGTTATTGATATTACAATACACTATGGGTTAGTAGTATTAAATAAAAATAATCTAAAAGCAACAACTTATGAACAATCTAATACCAGAGTTGTAGTTATTGAATCAACTCTAATACCTAGATTTAATCAATCAGATACTAGTAGTGGATTATTTTTAATTGATTATGATTGTGAACAAACAGTTCCTTTTCCAATCAATATGATACTTGTTGGTGGAGGAGGTGGCGGAGGTTCAGGCTATGCAAATGTTTGTGGTGGAGGTGGTGGTGGAAGTGCTGGTATAAATTATATTCAAAATTTACAACTGCCAACAAACACGACATTTACTATTACAGTTGGTGTTGGTGGTGGCGGAAGAAGACCAGGTAACCAAGGTGGAGGAAATTCTGCTGGAAAAGGTGGACAGAGTACCAGTATAATTTTTGGTTCAACACAAATTACGTCATATGGTGGTGGTCCTGGACTAGGAATAGGAACAGCAAGTGGTTATGGCGGTGGAACTGGTGGTAATGCTGTGAAAATATCTGAACCTATTGGACCTATATATCAAGGTTACGGTGGTAGTAGCGGAGGTGGTTCATGGAACAATAGTAGCACAACTTCCAACTCTTATATTTCAGGACCAGTAGGTAATGGTTATACTAGTAATGGTATTCAAGGGTCAAATGGTGTAATTAGTACATCAACTAAAACAGGGGGAAATGGAGCAAATTCTATTTTTCAGTTTATACATATTCCAATTATTGGAACAATTTATTTTGGTGGTTCCGGTGGTGGTGGTGGATATTATGGTGCTAATGCAGGAAATAATAGTTTAGGTGGTACCGGTGGACAAACCAGTTCTGGTAACAATTATGGAGAAAATTCTTCAACTTATGGGGCAGGAGGAGGAGGCGGAGGAGGTATAAGTAACACGAGTAATATAGGTGGTAATGGTGCAAATGGTGTAATTATTATTTGGTGGACTGTTCCATAAATATTTAGTATTTAAGTTTTATTTATTTATAAAATATAATAAATTTCAATAGCTATAAATAAATTATTAAGCTCTTAAACTAGGATTCATGCAAATTTCTTGACTTGGGAATATGTCACCAGACATGCATTGATCATTTACTCCTACTTGTGCGCAACTTCTAAATCCCCTATCTTCACCAACATAACACCATCCAGCTTTTCCTGCAGAATGGACTGAACTAGAGGCTTCATTAGCCTGATAATCTGATTGCTCTGGTTGTTGACTTTGTGCAGTATTTAATGCCTTATTTAGAGTAGATTGTTGCATTACATCAACTTGTTGTTGATTTACAGGCTGACCTTTAACACTTGACGAAGCGGTAACTCCACCAGGTGTAATATTTTGAACTGCAGTTAGACCACCTTGAACAGCTCCAGCAGTTCCTCCAACAACAGCCTTGGCACCTTCAGCAGAAACATCTATAGCCTGACCAGCAACAGAAGTAGTAGTTCCAAAAATTGCTGTAGTTATTGGTGCAAAAATATCAGCAACAGTTTGTGTTCCCTTTGCTAAATAAACAAAAATATTAAATCCTAAAAATGCCAAAATTAAAATAATTAGTAACCATGTAGTTGCATTTATATTTTTTAAACTATCAAAAAATCCGGTATCGCTCGAAGTAGTGGAGGCCGTTCCCATTGAAGGCATTGAAGCTTCACTTGATTGTAATAACGACTGAGATAAATTATTTTGACTATCCATTTATAATAAAAAAGAATATATTAATTTTTGTTATAAATTCGCATATATTTATTTAAAGGTTAATAAATACAAAAATTGATTTAAATCACCTAAAATTGTATCACGGATATTATAAAGATCAGTGTTACTCATTTTCTTCATAGCAGTATTGTCATCTAAGCTAACTAAATATCCTTTAAAGGCCTCGACTTCTCTCTTCAAACTTTCTTGAGAAGATAAATCAACTAATTTAATATTCTTATTACTCATTAAATCAATTCTTGAACCTGATTTTCCTAATAAAATTTCAATAAAGCTATCAATATTAGCATTTAATTTTGTGTATAAATCATCTGTTGCTTTGTGTGTTGCATAACTTGTTGTTTTCCAATGGAATAATTTAACCATTAAAAGCATTTCTAAGAATATAACCGCAATTTCTTTTTGAAATGCAGCTAAAGTTGAACTTCCAGTTGATTGTCTTCTCCTAGTTCCTCCTCTTCGTGAACGATATCTTTTTGTGGACATTATATACTAGTATAATATTTAAATCCTATAATCGTGGAACAAAGGTCTCTCCAAAACTATTCATAGCATCTAATTTCTTAATTGTATTTTCTAAATTAGATGATTTCATACCTAAAAATAAATAATCTGTTCCAGTCGATTCTTCATTCTTTTTAATTTGACCATATACTAAATCTATTTTTTTTTTAATAAGATCTACAAGTTCACGTTGAGAATGTCTAATTATTTCCTTTTCGATTGTAAAATTTTCACATAAGAGAGAAATTGCAAGATACATTAAATTTTTGCGTTTTTTATGACACCCTGTATTATATTTTAAACAAAATAAAGTAAGAAGCGAGTTCATTATTTTTGCAATAATTTTTGAACGCTTTTCTGCCTCTTTTAAAAAAATATCCCAAATAATCCAAACTATATCTTTTTGACATTTTGAATCAACCTTTGCAAAGCTACGTCTCTCGCAAAATATTTTTTCTTTCAATACTTTACATCTATTCTCATATTCAAAAATCCATTCAATCCAATAACATGCATGCATTTGATTATTTCCAGATGTAGTAACGCTATATGCTAATTCATTTACAAATGGAAATAATTCTTTCGGGTCTTCAGTTGTGAATACTTCTTCACCATATAATGTTGTTGGAGCATTGAATTTATCTTTAATGGTTAACATGTTCATGTCATCTGGTTTTATTTTAACATTATCAAAACTATGACGTCGTTTTGCATCACATAAAACACACATAATTTCGCAAAATAATTTTCTAATTTTATCGTTATTTCGTAATCTTAATTCATTATCAGAATAACCGTTATTTAAAATACCTTTAAAATCATTTATTCTCATTTCAAGATATATACCTATATTTGAATTCCCAAGATGGACATATTTGCTAAAGAATAACAAAATTATTTCCCATAAATCAGCATAATGTCCAGCGCAAATTAATTCCGCACTCCAATAACAAGCAGGTTCAATTTTTGAATTTATTAAACTATTTAGCAATTCTTTTTTAACATCAGTCTTTTTAAATTTTGAAAATGAAAATCCCTTAAATTCACTCTCACCTCTTAAATCATTTATTTCAGAATCTTGCATATAATTAATTTTTATACAAAAAAAATAACAACAATACATATAGATGAAAATAATTAAATCATTAACAAATTGTTATAATAAAATGTCAAATTTTGGTAAAGTATTAATATTTACTGCTCTGCTTTTATTAGTAGTTATATTTTTTAGAACAATAACACCAGTTACAGAATCATTTAGTGGAGATGAGAAATTTTTATTTAAACAAGGCACGGCCGTTTATGATGATTTTTATGCAGATATTTATGATTATTTAGTTTTTAATGTTATAAAAAATGATTACGAAGTGGGTGTTATATTAAATACAACACACCCAAGTTCTAAAAGTGTAATCGCTGATATTGGTTGTGGAACTGGTCATCATGTAGATAGTTTGAGCTCTCATAATTTAGATGTAATTGGTGTCGATATATCGCCTTCTATGGTAGAAAAGGCTAGAGAGCAATTTCCTTATAGACAAAGTCAATTTATGGTAGGTAATGGTCTAAATGGTAATTTATTTGCTGATAATGCATTAACGCATATTTTATGTTTATATTTTACAATTTATTATATGAAAGATAAAATGAGATTTTTTTATAATTGCATGAACTGGTTAATGCCTGGTGGTTATTTAATAGTTCATTTAGTTGATAAATATAAGTTTGACCCTATACTTCCTCCAGGTAATCCATTATATATTGTATCTCCTCAAAAATATGCAAAGGAGAGAATTACTAAAACAAAAATAACATTTAATGATTTTATTTATGATGCAAACTTTAAAATTGATGATAACGATATTGCTATATTTGATGAAAAGTTTAAGTTTAATGATGGTCGTGTTAGAAAACAAGAACAAAAGTTATATATGGAAGATTTACCAAAAATTGTAAATATGGCACAAGATGCTGGATTTTTAGTTCATGCAAAAATTGATTTGGTCAAATGTGCTTATGAATATCAATACTTATATGTATTTGTAAAGCCTACTTAAACTATATTAAAATAATTTAAATAATTTAATTTATATTATTTTATGTCAGAAGTTGATGTTATTATTGAAATAGCTAAGGGAAGTCATATTAAGTATGAATATGATAAAGAGAGAAATATAATAGTATGTGATAGAGTTTTACATACGCCTATGAAGTATCCATTTAACTATGGATTTATTCCAAATACATTAAGTGAGGATGGAGACCCATTGGATGTAGTAGTTTTAATGGATGATGAATTAGTTCCAGGTTGTTTAATTAAATGTCAAATTTTGGGTTATTTAGATACAAAAGATGATGCGGGTAATGATCCAAAAATAATTGTACGTCCTGTGGCTAAAATAGACCCCACATTGAAAAATTTAAATAATATCGAAAAAATATCACCAATGTCTCATACATTAAATAAAATACAATATTTTTTCCAACATTATAAGGATTTAGAAAATAAAAGTGTAACTGTTGGAGAATTTTATGATAAATTGACTGCAATTAAAATTTATTTAGATGCTAAGAATAGATTTAAATATAATAGCGTTCAAAAAAATAAAATTACAGACTATTTTAAAATTATTAATTAATAATAAATCCATCACCATAATAATAATCATAATTTGCTCCATATAAATTTTTATATGTTTTACCCAATACATTTGGATTTTTTTCTGCTTGTGTCATTTTTAATTTTCTTGTTAAATGATTTGCATCCTTTGCATATGGTGTATAAATACCATTGATTAATTTACCATTGATTAATTTATCGTTGGTAAATTCTTCTATAAAATATTGACAATTATGAAAAATATAACTACATACAATTAATAAAATAAATATTAATCCAAAGAATACTAAATTTTTTGTCATTATACTATATTAAAATATTGTTTTTTATAATATATATGTTTGAATATTTA
>Ga0129333_10007941_pt1 | contig 10011 bp, 12 predicted proteins | sample CPB6_08_DNA_FD_94474 | JGI IMG/M metagenome (GOLD analysis project Ga0129333, IMG submission 94474) | Freshwater to marine salinity gradient microbial communities from Chesapeake Bay, USA - CPBay_Sum_0.6_0.8_DNA | ecosystem: Environmental > Aquatic > Marine > Coastal | place: USA: Chesapeake...
AAGCGGCCGAAACAATCAGGGAGGGCGGTGAACTTGCGGTTGTCCTAGCCGGCTCTCCAGGTGCTGAAGCGAGTCCCTCAGCTGATTCTCCGGGCGCGGGAGCGCTTTCTCGAGCCATGTAGTTAGCGTGAACCGCATTAGCGGCTGCATCAGCTGCAACCGCTCGCAGCCAAGCCATGTCTCTTAATCGAGGGACTTCCCTTAGCCGATCCGCCTCAGCTGCAGTCTTATCCACAAGATACATTGCAGCAGACAGTATGGGTTCTAGCTTGTCGCGAGTTCTCTCAGCTCTTGCGATCATTCGTCGAGTGAATCTGCGAGCCTCAGTCTCCGCCTTGACCTCGATAGCCAAAATGGCAGCTCCCCTAGCCTCAGCAACTGGGTCGTCCGGAAGATATATTCCTTCATCCTGGTTGATTTGGTGAGGATTTCCGGGGCCTTCCGCCAATGCTTCTGCGTGTGCCTGATTAAGGCAAAATAACGAATTCTGATTATTATCAATATGATTCATTATATCATCTTATTAAGGTGATATATATTATATTTATTTCAATTTTTTTCTAGGCTATTATAGATGAAAAGCTCTGAATTAATTAGACTTTATAAACAAAACTACCCAGATGAAAAACTAAATTATGAAACACTTAATAGTGTTATTTATCATATGATATATTGTATGAAAAATGCTAACGGATCTTCAGATAAAGATGTTGTAAAAAAATCTGTGAAATCCTTAATATATACTGCTTATAATAAATCGGATATAACCTTAAATGAATCAGATGAATTAATATTATTATTAGATAAAGAAATTGATAACATATATGATGATATCTGTTGTTTCACATGTTGTTATATGTTAATGTAAGCTTCAAATACATTTAACCTATCTACAAAAAAGTGAATCCCATTAGAACATCCTGCATCGGGATTTGCATCGTAACTATCTGGTATAACCTCCTGACCAACAAAATATTTTAATCTAGTATTTTTATAAACACATGTAATTTGCAATATTTATTAGTATATAAAAGAATAAAATATTTCAAGGAGCTTATCCATATGATGTTGGGTTATTTTTCTGGAGGAAATGTTTGAAATAGTCCTTTACTATCATTTATATACACACCGGTAAAACCACCAATATTTTTCCAATCATTATTTTTATAAGATCCCTTAATTGTAGTTATTATCAATTCAAGATATCTTAATGTTTTGAGATCTGATGTATTTATACCAGGTGGGAAACTATTATAAAACCATTTATGAAATCCCTTATTATTAAACATATACAAATCTTCTATATTTAATGGCTCATCAAAAGTATAAAGTGGATGTAATATAATATTATTTATATTCTTTGTATTTTTTACCATATAGAATGGATACTTTAATAAATACAAATTTTTATCTGTTAGTAATAAATGTCCTGTATTATTTATGTAAATATAAGTTTCATCTAATTTAGAAATATAATCAAAAAATAGATTATGTTCATTCATAATATCATATGTTCGGCAACCCATTCTAAAATCTTTTGTTAGACTTGTTTCCAAATATATAGAAAACTCTTTTATTCGGTTTACTCTTTCTAATTCCATTAGTATATTATATATAATATTTTTTAAGTATTGGTTTTATCATATCATATAAAATTTGTTAGAATTGATAAATAAATATCTAATATATAATATATAATAATGGCTGCCGTACAAGCACACGCAATACCATACCCTATAGAAATATCAGCAAATGCGATAAAAGAACGTTTTGTACATGATATAGCTGAAAATTATCTTAATGCTGACCGTCAGCCTGCACTTAATCAACAAAAGAGAGATCAGCTAATAGCATTCCAGGCTGAAATAAATGCTAATCGAGAAGCTGATACAATAACACTAATGGCGCGTATACATGCAATATATAATCATATATGGAATACAATGCAAATTAATGCACGAGGATATCTTACTCCAGCCGAAAATGCTGAAATCAGAGCTCTTGGTAATTATAGTAGAGGTGGAATTAAAATTATAAGAGCAGATAATGCGAGATCAATTATAAAAATAGTTTCTTATGCTAATGAAGCTCGTTATCGTTATCCTCCAAAAGGTGAGATTATGAGTCAAGATATAGTAAGAAACGCAGGAGGAGCTATTAATTTAGATGCAACTCTTTTTAATGCTGGAAAACGAGAATTAGCAGAAGAAACTGGTATTACTAGCATTCAATTACCTCAATTAAATAATATGCCAGCCGAACGCGAAGTTATTGGTAATATATTAATGTTTGTATATAGAGTAGATTATGATACATATCAAGACTTAAAAGATCATATGAATAATAATAGGGATGATATACCAGGTAGATCAGCAGATGTTCGTTTAATATATCATAAGAAATATATGAAATATAAAGCAAAATATTTACAATTAGTTGCTCAACTTCGTAAATAAAAATATAATCTTATTATAATGTATCGTTACTTTATAATAATATTAATTATTATTGCAATTTATTTATTAAGTTCTAAAAACGAACCTACTCCATCAATAGAAGAAGTATATTTAGGGGATTCATTTATATCTGTTAATAATATGGGTAAAGGAAAAGAATATAATTTAACTTATGGAGAGATAACAGAAGAAGGTATAAAAAATATTATAAATTATTTAAAAACCAATAATATACCAGTATCTACTTATATAGATTTGGGAAGTGGGAATGGGCGTTCATTAGCTTATGCTATTAAGAATGGATTCAGTAAGGCGAAGGGTGTTGAGATTGTGGAAGAGAGACACAAGTATGCTGTCAACGCAATAAATAAATTACCTCAATACAAAGACAAAATAGAATTAATAGAAAGTGATATATTTAAGTTACAACCTAGCTTTTTCCCAAAGAAGACTACTATATTTGTAAGTAACCTCTTATTCCCACAAGAAACAACTCAAAAATTATTCCAATATCTAAGTGATAATACACCTGATGATATTACTTTAATAGTTTCAAAGATTCCAAAAGAGTTATATAAATTCAAGCTTGAAAAATCTATCGATATACCAATGTCTTGGGAGAAAGATTCGAAATGTTACGTATTACGAAAACAAATTATATAAACATATATTTATTATTATAAGTTAATGGCTTATAGTAATAAATTAGTATATATGTGTCTTATATCATTCACATATGGTTTTGTACGTGGTATGAATGCACAATATGAACCACCTCACGACGTAATTGGTGATAAAGTATGTCTTTCATTTATGAATGGTATGACATATGGTGTACCAGTGTATACTCCTTATTATGCGATAAAACTAATCAATAGAATTGATATTAAATTGACTGGTAAAGATCCATTAAAACATAAGGGTGATTATGAAGATATGTTTTGTATAAATTATAATACGTTCTTTTAAACAATTATTTCTAATGTCTGTATGAGCTCTTTCGATACTTTATCTCTATTATTATAAATCATTAGTTTAACGTCTTTCATTTTATCTTCATAGTAAGCACCCTCTCTACTATCCATCTTACTTATAAATTTCTCAACACAATCTTTTGTTTTAGCATCTAATACATCAGTATTAGATTCAAAGAAACTTTCAATATCATCCATCCTTGCCCCAACCACTTCATTTAATAATTCACTCTTATCAACTGCAATAAAATTCTTTGATATTTTATCATATTTATAAGCAATATTATTTTGAAGATTTGTTATTAGAATATTTTTAAACTGAGGATATTTATCATTAAGATGAGTTTCTCTAATAAGATATGGTAAACATCCATATTTTTGCTTTAATATTTCAATCTGTTTATTTTTAGAGAAAACATTTTCTAGGTTTTCATTACCCAATTGAACAATATTTATAATATTTGTATTATTACAATTATTATTTAGTGTATTATTAATTTTCTGCAAAGTTTTAGGATGTACTTTACATTGTTTATTCATAATTGATAATAATTCTTTTTTCATAGCAGCCAATTCTTCTCTCCATTTACTTTCACTTTCTTTTAATTGTTGTTGTAAAAGTTCATTTTGTTTCTTCAATTCTTCTGTTTGATTTTTCATTTTAGTTTCTTCAATTTCTTTTTCTTTACATATATTATTATGTCTTTTCAGATTATATTTTCTTGTGAAATTTGTTTTACAGTATTTACACTGTAGTTCATTAATATCTTGGGCTTTGTTTAAATTGTTAAGTAGCATTGTAGATGGTTCATTTAATTTTTCATTATTTAGGAGTATTTTAGGAGCATTTAAGAGCAAATTAGGAGCATTCTGGACTACATTTTGAGTATTTAGGAGCAATTCAGAGTTGTGAAATTTAGAGTTGTGTTTCCATAGGTTTTGTCGCGAACTGTAATTCTTTATACATATATCACATTTATATTCCTTCGGAACATTTTCGTGTGTATTCATTATATACTATAGATTATATATTTATCTTTTAGATATTTTTATTTTGTATTCTTCGTTGTACTCCTAGGACTACGTACTCCTAATGTTGAGAGAGAGAGATAGGATCAAAAAAATTTCATGGCAAATTTCATGTAGTTTATTATAACTTACTTTTTCTTAAGAAATAGAATCAAGAAAATTCATACATAAAATTAAACGTTATTGTTATGCTTTAATAAAAATAACAATAAGTGCGTTTAGATTTGTAGGAGAATGTATATTAATATAATGATGAATAGTAATAACACCGTTATGATGAATAGTGATTCACCAAAATTTAGTAAGCTATGTGATTCTGGATGTGGATGCAAAATAGCTAACTCCCTATATGTAATCAAAATTGATGATGATATTAAAATTGTAAATAGTAGATTAAAGCCTAATGAGATATTAAATTATATCAAATTAATATACAAAGAAGAGACTATTTCTATTTATATATTACCACCTAAAGATTATACCAATGTAATGAAACGCTTAATAATAAAAAATTCATTTGTTCAAAATGAAATTTTTGATGTTAAAGTATTATGTGATATGATGGTATGTAGTGCTAATGCAGAATATTATTTTTCTAATTTTATTGAAGGACCATCAGATAATACTATCGAACAATATAACGTGAATCCTGAAACTTCATTTGATAATACTAATATACTTTTTAATTATGAAGGTCTTGATGAATCTGATAATATAGCATCTGTTAATTCTTCTTATTTAGTTAGTGATAATTTAACTACTAAAAAGTATGTTATATATTTTAATACACATCTTTGTACGATTAGTATATTTGAGAATAGTATAGAACTTAAATCTAAGGATTTATTTCCTGAATTAGTAGAAATATATAATGATATGCTTAATGATACTCAATATTCTGATATAACAGAAATGACTAAAGAGATATATGTTAATATGGAAGATGCTAAATCTAGCATTGGTAAAATTACTAATGATAAGATAGTATCTAGTAAATTATCATTTACAGAAATCACAAGATTAATACAAAAATATTTTATTACTGATAATAATGTTGAACACCGAATTAAATTTACCAATATATGGAATATTATTACTAAAAATTTTAATATTTCAGAACAATATACTGGATACTATAAGCATCAATTACCATTAGTATTAGAAGATATGGGATTAAATAAAAAACGTTACAGTGATGGTATATATTGGTATGGTATCGTAGAAAGAAAACAAGATAATAAAGATGTTCTCTTGCAAATGAAAATTAGTGATAAACCAATTCAAGAAAGTGAATATACCAAAAAATTATCATCCCGTGAAGTACAATTAACAGAAATAAAAAATGCTACTAAAGAAACTAAATTTATTGTTGAATGGTTAAATAAATAAATGCTATGCATTATTTATACACTATATTTATACATTTCAGCATTTGTATCAACTATAGTCCAACCCTTCCCATGTAATATCTTTAATTTATCATCATTAAATATATAATCAAGTCTAACTTTCAATAAACCATATTGCTTAGTCATTTCATCTTGTAATAACATTTTACTAGTTTCTGTTATAATGTTATTAATATCTGCATCTAAAACAATATCTCGAACTACAAGACATCCTCGTTCTTTATGCCATTTTAAATAAATCGTACCAACGCAAACAAACCCATTTATTCTTTCTACGAAAATATATTTATTTGTGGCTAACAGTGTATTCATTTCATTGTGATAAGTATCAATAAAACTGTATAGGGTTTCAAATAATCCCAACATTATACTATAATAATATATTTATTATTATTATATATTTTGAATTCATTATTTTTAAAAAAAATATATAGTATATTATAATGTCAATAACATGTCCACTAGGAAAAATAGAACGTATAGGTTACCAATATAAAAAAAAGGGTAAAACTATAAATGTAATACCAACTTGTGTTTCTGATAAGGGGAAACCTGGAAAAGGACCGAAATTAGTAGTTATACCAAAATATGATACTGGATTATTATCAGATTATGGTTATTCATTGCATTCTAGTTATGCTGATAGAGTGCAGGCTATTAAGAAATCTTTAAAATCAGAAAAATCTCACGATAAATTACGTGCCAGGGCACGCAAAATATTACGACATATCAATGCTCTTAGAACATTACAAAAATCTAATGAAATATATCATAAGAAATTAACAAAGGATTTAAAATGGATGCAAGACCATTATAAAGAATTATAGTTTATTAGCAATTATTTTAATCCAGCTTTATATAATTTAATAGTCTCTTTTCTCTCATCGTCGTGATTTACCATAGGAGGATGATAATCTACATTTTCACCCAAATATTTTTTATGAATTTCAGATTTATACCAATTATGTATATCCTTATTAGGAACATCTTTTAATTCAGGTAACCATTTTTTAATATAAATACAATCTGAATCAAACTTTTCTTGTTGTGACCATGGATTAAATATTCTAAACCACGGTTGAGCATCAGTTCCATTACCAGCCGACCACATCCATCCACCGCTATTAGAACTAGGATCATAATCACATAGTTTTGTAGCAAAAAACATTTCACCCATTCTCCAATCTAAATGTAAATCTTTTGTAAGAAAGTTGGCAACAATCATTCTCCCTCTATTATGCATAAAACCAGTACTATTTAATTCTCTCATACAAGCATCAACAATTGGGAATCCAGTTTCACTTTCACACCATTTTCTAAAATGTTCTTTATTGTATGACCATTTGATATGATCATATTCTTTTTTGTAACTTTGATTCTTACCACTAACCATACCTTTCAATACGTGAGGAAAATGATAGGTAACATTCATATAAAAATCTCGCCATATCAATTCTCTTATTAATCCAGAGTTTTTACCCAATTTATCTAATATAGTATGATACACTTCACGAATTGAACAAGTACCAAATTTATTACTAGCACCTAACATTGTTGTGCGATATGTCATATCATCTCTATTTTTACTATAATCTTTATAATTACCAATTTTTTTTAGAATTTTAAGTGTATTAGAACGTCCTCCGTGAACATTAATATTTGGATTTTCTGTATAAAAGTTATCTATTTCTTTTTCATCTATAATATATTTATTATTTTCTAATTCTTTCCCTTTACTAAAATCAAAACTATGAAATTTATCAACTTCTCTAACATCCAAATCTCCAGTAAGATGACGCATATATGGAGTATAAACTAAATAGGGTGTATTATCCGCTTTATTTGTAGCACCTTCTAATAAATCAAATAGAACATAATCTTCTTTTTCATAAATAATAATATTTTTTGTTTTTGCCCACTTATTAATAGCATCAGAACGTTCTCTACCATAAGGAGTGTATTCATAATTAAAAGATATACTTTCAATAGGTTGTTTCTTGTAAATACTTTTTAATACTTTTATCGTATCACCGTGAAAGAATAATAATTTTCCACCATATTTTTTAACATCTTGTGATAATTCGTGTAAACTTTCAACCATAAATTGAACACTATTATTAGAAAAATATTTATTTTTCTTAGGAGATATCTGTTCAGGTGTGAAAATAAATATTACTTGTACCTTTTCATGTACTTTCATTTGGGCGATTAAAGATGTATTATCTTGAATGCGCATTGCTCGATGTACTAAATGAATATGCATATTATAATATAATATAAAATAAATTTATTTCTTAAATGTAGGTATTAATTTTTTGAATTTAATTCTTTTTCAATACTAGCAATTAATTCATTTGTCGTTTTTAAAGTTTTAATAAAATCATAGGTAAGATTAATTTTTGCAAATTTGATAAGTGTAGACTCATGTTCAAGTTCATTAATCTTATTTTTAACGGTAGCCATAAACATGGGATTAGTTTTAAGAAATTTTTTACATTTCAATATAAATTTGAATAGATTATTAGTAAAATATATTTTACCCAAAGTTGATAAATCATTAGAATTATTAATATCTAACATTTGTGAAATAAATGTTACTACTTGTTCTTTATTATTATAATCTAATACATTATCCTTAATTTTACTTACATTTTCATCCATAGTTAAGAAATTATTAACCGAATCATCATTTAAATAAGATAATACTTCTAATTTGAAAACTTCATCGTTACTCTCATATTTTTCATCAGAATCTGAAAATGAATCTGAATAATTTTCTTCCATTGTTTTAATTTGTTTCATAATATCTTGCATCTCAATATCTTCATTTTGATAAATAGCTCCCGAAACAATATCTTCAAAATGTTTATTAGCATCAAGATGAATTCTATGATTTGGATACCGTTTTCTTGCTTTAATATCAAAAAGATTCCAATAAATAGAATCAATATTTGAACAATTATAAATTATAGATACATCAAGATTGTTAAATTTATCAATAACAGTTTTTATGTTTTCAATATATAATTCTGGATATTGTGGTTTATCTTTAGATTCTAATTGTAATGTATCAACAATACTACTATTCACTTTCATATTATTATATAATACATACACATCATCATTAACGAAAATAATAGAAAACCCCATTTCTTTAAATTTATTAAAATTTAAATTTGGTAATATATTTTTTACTACTTCTTGAATAAATTCATTGTCATTCATATTATCGCTTCTTTTTAAAATTTCATTCTTATTATGAATAGTACATCCAGTTTTTTCTTCAATTAATTTATTAACCAGATATTGTCTATCATTATTTTCACCTACTACTTTTTCAATTAACTTTGATAGAATTGGGTTATTCGATAGAATAGATGTCATTAAAATACTAACTTTTATAGTACATATAATGTGAATTTCACTTTTTTAGATAACATCTAATTTCATCAGATTATTCAGTTAGAATAGGATATGCGTTTTGATAATAATAAAATATAAATATTAGTAATGAACATATTGAGATTTATTGTAAATTCTAATAGTGATCTAGTACGTCCAGTAAAAGATGAAGATATACCTAATAAACATGAAGAATCTGAAATTATGAGAGTATATGAAAATAAAATAGTAGAATTAGAAGCTAAAATTAGAGAACAAGAAGTTATAATAAATGAATTAAAACAGCTATTATATAATAATTCTATGAATATAAATACATAATTTATATGTAAAATTATATTATAATTTTCTAATTATAATATAATGAAATTAAATCATGAAGAGTTTTCAAATAATATTCCTCTTGTTATGAAAATGAATATTATTGATGAAGCTAAAAAAGCGGGGTTAGAAACTGAAGGGACTAGTATTTTAGTTCAGAAAGTAACACCAGTACCAGTTTCACCTAAATTAACCACTACAGTTCCTGTACAAACAACAAAAGTTGTTCCAACTGCAGCTAAATCAACTACAACTCCTCCTATTTCTCCTAAAGATGTTGTCATAACTAAATCAATTATAGCACCAGAATTACCTAAACCAACAGCTACTGTTAAAGCAACTGCAGTTCCTAAGCAAACAGCACCTGTTTCACCTAAACCAACAGCTACTGTTAAAGCAACTGCAGTTCCTAAGCAAACA
>Ga0129333_10007942_pt1 | contig 10010 bp, 12 predicted proteins | sample CPB6_08_DNA_FD_94474 | JGI IMG/M metagenome (GOLD analysis project Ga0129333, IMG submission 94474) | Freshwater to marine salinity gradient microbial communities from Chesapeake Bay, USA - CPBay_Sum_0.6_0.8_DNA | ecosystem: Environmental > Aquatic > Marine > Coastal | place: USA: Chesapeake...
GTTCTCAGCCGTGACGGTCGCGGTCGCAGGATCAGCGGGACCAGTGACCACGTCGATGGCGGCGACGGTCACCTTCACGGTGCAGTTCGTGAGGGTCAGACCCCAACCGCTATCCGTGATTTCAATGGGTGACGAACCGCCGGACTCGATGACGCAGTTGTCGAAGATCACCGAAGCGACCGTGGGCACGCCCGAGTTGCAGAGAATCCTGCCGTTGAGGTACAGGTTGGAAAGGGTGTTCCCGTCCGCCGCCGCCGTGCAGGTGATGTTTCCTGTGATCTGAACGTCCCCTAGCCCGCCCAGACCCTTGAGCGACACGTTGGCGGGGAGAGTGACGGCACCGGGGTTGTACGAGCCGGGGAGGATCTCAACGACCGCATTGGGAAGACCCCCAGAAATCGCCGCCGCCGCCGCGGTGATCGCGTCCGTGATCGCCGTCGCGGTGCGAAACTGAGCCGTGGAGCTTGTCGGACCCGCGACGAAGGTCGGCGGGTTCTGCCACACCGGGGCCGTCGCCCCCGCGTTCACCGCGAGCACCTGTCCGACCGTGCCGATGCCGCGACGGGTGACCGCTCCCGCTCCCGTCGCGTAGATGAGGTCGCCCGCCGTCGTGACGGTGGACAGGGCAACCGCGCTCACGTCCGACGCCGAAGGGAAGGGGTGAACGTGATCGAGACGGGCCACGTCTGTAGATGCACCGGGAGCCGCCGCGCCCGCGAGGGATGCGGGGTTGCTCCCGGTGAGGGCGCTGGTAGGGATCGCGCCCACGTCACCCGCCGTGACCGTAGACCACACGGGTAGACCGCCGCCGCTCACCCGAAGGAACTGCCCCGCCGTGCCGATGGTGAGCTTCGCCGGGGTATCCGCCGCCGAGGCGTAGATCATGTCCCCCGCCGCGTCGAAGATCGTGGCGAAGATCGGTGCCGCCGGGGTACCCGAGGGGCTGAGGGTGTAGAGAACTCCCCCCTGCGTGTAGATGACGGTCGTGCCCGCAGACGGGGTTGCCGGGGTTGCGCCTTCGTCGGTCAGGATGATCTTGGACATGGTGCTCTAGCCCTTGCGGTGCGATAGGTTCGATACCGTCACGGAGTGACGCCCGGAGGCCACGACCAACACCCTGCTTGCGGTGTCGCGGAGTAGGGCACGCGCGTGATGACCGTCACGTCCGAGGGGTTGAGGACATCACCCGCCGTGGGCATCTGGTGAACGTGATCCGACGCGCTTGCGCTCGTCGCGGTCCCCGGTGCGGGCACCCCCAAGTTCTCTGGGTTACTGGTCCCGAGGGTACGAAGGCTTCCCGTCGTCGCCGGGGCGTCCGTCGTGACCGTCGTCATGTCAGTTCACCAGCGCCGTTCCCGCGAGGCCCCAGCGGACGGTGTTGGGGACGCCTACCGATCCGGTCACCTGCACGGTGATGTTGGGTGCCGCTGCTGTTACCGACACCACCCACACCGTCCCGGGGTCCGTGGCCGTGACCACCACGTCCCGCACCGTCACCACGCCCGCTGCGTTGGTGACCGTCGCGTAGACCTTGAAGGCCACCTGCGCGGACAAGTCCGTGCGGTAAGCGTTGACGGTGATGTCGTAGAAGTTGGCCGCGTTGGGGGTCGTCCCCAGCGTGGCAAGGGTTTGGGGGGCGACACCCGTGGTGACGACCGTGGAGGTGGGGAGCACCGCCGTCCAAGGCACCGGGGGATCACCGAGGACCACCAAGTCGGCGTTGCCTTGGAGGGTGAGGGTCGCCGTCCCGAGGAGGGTGAGTGATCCGTCCACCAAGTACTGCCCGCCGTTGGGGATGGTGACGTTCTCGCCCGAGGGGATCTCTTTCCGCGTGTACCCGGGGATGATCACCGGGTTGTCGAGCACCACCAAGTCGGCGTCGCCCTGCAACACCATGCTGGCCGTGCCGAGGAACGTGATGGAGTCGTAGACGAGGTACTGGCACCCGTTCGGGACCGTTACCACCTCTGGCGATGGGATGGTCTTCCGGGTGATTCCAGAGACACCCCCGCCCCCTCCCACGGGTGACCAGATCCAAGATGTCCCGTCGTAGTGACAGACGGACAGGGCCGACGTGTCCGTCGCCCAGAAGAACACCCCTTGGTAGTACGCGGCGGGGGAGGGGCGCGCTGCCAGAAGTCCCGAAAGGGTGGTCGTGCCCCATTCGGGATTGGCGACCCCGGCGCGGAGGGATTGACCGAGGGTGCCGAGAGGGAGCCTCTCCGTGGTGGTCACACCCCGGAAGAGGATGTCCCCCTGCGTGGTGTACTTGGACTCAGGGACGGCACCGATGGACGCAGGGGTCACCCCGGTCCACGTCCCGTCGCCCTTCAAGTACGCCGTGTAGTTCGCGGGCTGGGCGGTGGGTACCAGCCCCGGGGTGCCCGCCGTGGTGGGTGTAGCTCCCGTGAAGGTGCGACCGATGGCAGCTTGGGCGAGGTTGGTCCCGTTACTGAACTGGACGGCAACCTTCCCGGAGATCACCAGAGCGTTGATGCTCCCGTACTCAAGGGACGCCTGTACGTCGTTCGTGTACAGGAGCTCGCGCGCCTCGCCCGGGAGCAGCACGGGCTGTGCGGGGAGGTCCGCGAACGCTTGCGCCGCCGTGGTGAGGTTGCTGACTCTGAGGGTTAGCCCACGCATCCTACGGAGCGCGGGCTATAACCCCTCCACCGCTCACACCCGCACGGGCGGGGTGGTTGCCGCCGCCGCGTGGATGGCCTCCCACATGGCCCGGTTGTACTCCGGGGTGGCGGAAAGTGGGGCACCCACGGGCACCTCGTAGGTGCTGTCCTCGTCGCGCTCGTAGGTCCAGCGAACGCTGACGAGCTCGCCAGCGAAGGTGAAGGTGACGGTGTTGACAGCGTAGCGGGTGCGGGCCTTGATGCTCATGCCCACACCACGGAGAGGGTTGGGTCCCCGTAACCGGGAAACGTCACTTGGCGAGGACGACTTCCGTGAGCCGTAGGTCCAGCGAACGCTGACGAGCTCGCCCGCGAAGGTGAAGGGCTCGTTTGATTGAACAGGCTCTCGAACTGATTCGTGAAGTTGACAAGATCAACCCCCCCCAAAACGGGGAGTTGCACCCTGCAACCAAGGCTGCTCTCAAAGCACTTCTCGCACTCTCAGGGGTAACGGGTAGCATTCACCGCTACTAATCAGCGGACGAGGACGACTTCCGTGAGCAGCACCTCGCACGCCACGGACATCGCCGCACGGAGGGAGCCCCTCACCACTCCCACGGGGTCAATCACCGCAGGGGTTTCCCAGAAGTCTGTCACCGTCCCCCGCACCGGGCACCACCCCACCCAAGGGTCGTCGTCGGGGAGCGCGGGGAGGGTGTTGAAGGGGGTGCCCGCACGGTCGCACAGAACTCTCAAGGGCTCCTCCAGCGCACGGGCGAGCACCCGACCTCCCAGCGTCTCTTGGAGCTCAGGCTGTGACGCGGCGAAGTGAAGTGCCCTGCCCGCCCCCGGCACCACCCCCGTGGTGATGGCTTCCCGTACAGCGTGCAGGGTGTCCTCGACGCGCGAGCGACGTTCCACCGCCTCCGGGGTGGTATGCCCGCCGACCTTGAGGATGCACAGACCCCCGTCCATCGCCGCTGCGCGTGACCTGTACCTGTCCCGGTCAAAATCGGACGGGGTGTCCGCCGCGCGACGAAGGAGCTCTTCAACTCTCGCACCGATACGGTCGCCCGCGTCGGGGTAGGAGAGGATCTCCGTGCGGTCCCGCCCCACGGTGATCTTGCGGGCGCTGCCTAGCCACTCAGTCCGAAACTCCCGGTGGTCGTCACCGCTCTCACTACCGAGATTCGTGGCATTGGTGACCGTCGCCACGTCCTCCATCCAATCGTGGACCTCGTAGGGGGAAGGGTTGAGGTACCTCACGGCGATGCAGGGGAGAACCCCCTGCGCGTCGTTCATCACCACGGTCTTGAGGGCGTCCCCGGTGATCTTCGGGCAGAAGATCACCAGCCCTCGTCCCGGCCACTGTGATGCCTCCTCCATCAAGCTCCGCACGTCCTCAAACGAGGACAGCGGTCGGTTCACCACGGCCACCATCGGACCGTCAAACACCCGATCTACCCCGTCCCCCTTGCCCATCGCGTGCGCCGCCCAACCCACGTCGAGCACCAGCCCGTCGCGGTAGTCCTGCTCGATGCCCACACCTTCACCGGGCTGCGCCAGCACCGTGCCCGTCTCCCCTACGCGAAGCACCGCTGGCACCACGGCCCCCACCACCATGTCGTCACCGTGGGAGGACATCTGGGCGACACGGTGGAGGATGGGCTCGGTGGGCGACCGGGAGATGTCGGTGAGTAGACTTTCGACGGCGGGGAGGTACGAGCGCACTTCTTGGACGAGAGCCCTTGGGTTCCAAGTCCGGGGGGTGTGATGGTCCAGCGCAGCATGAACGAGGGCGCTTGCCAGCAACACCGTCGTGCTCGTACCGTCGCCCGCTCCACCCTCGACCACGGAGGTCGCTGCCCGAACCAAAGAAACCCCAAGTCTCTCGTCACCCTTGAACCGAGTCTCACGCGCCAACGCCGACCCATCGGTCGTCACCAGCACTCTTCCTTGCTTCGCGACACCCACCTTGGAGCCATGCGGCCCATAGGTGACTGACACCAGCCTTGCCAGTTCCGACATACCGCGCGTGAGGGTCACCAACGCGCGCTTGCCACTGAGCACCTTCATCACCGGGATTTTACCGTGGGGGGAAGGTGACAGAGGTCGGCGCGGAGAAGGACTCGACTCCCATGATCGACACCATCGTTTCTCTCTGGCTTGCTGTGATGCTCACCTTCGCGCGGCGTGAACCCCGCGAACGGCTGGAGTCCGTCGCTCGCACTGTGGTTGAGGCCACCAGTGACCCGCAGGAGCAAGCTCTGCTCCTCACGGTGTCCCTGTACGAGACAGGCTTCGGGCGACGCGGCATCCCCTTCGGGATCTCCTCCGTCAATCGCAGCGGTCACCGCACGATGCTGGACGATGCCCTCGCGTCCCTACGCATCCTGCGTCGGTCGCGCGCCCTGTGCCGACAGGTCCCCATGCTTCTGGGGCACTACCACCACGGTAACGGGTGCCGCCCGGACCTGTACTCCATTCGCGAAGCGGACACTGTCCGTCGCATGGTGTCCCTGTACAACCGCGAGGCGTACATCGCCGGGGCACCCGTTGCCCCTCCCGTGGCCGTGTACGCCTTGGACCGTCATCGAGGGAGGTCCCGACGACGGTAACCACCGCCCGTATAGTCCTGCGTGCCCAAGGGAGTCCACAAGCGCGGTCCCTTCCAGCGGTCAATGCGGACCTACGAGGCGTTCGCCGCCAATGACCGGAACGTCGGCTACGACTTCTGGCTCTTCCACGGCATCAACTACCTGTCGGGCACACCCTTCCCCGGGATCTACCGTGGGGATCAGTTGTACCGGGGGAACCTCTTCAGCCACATCATGGGGGCTCACCTAGACAGTGAGGGAGCCCTCACCCGGCGCGGGCGCGAGTGCCTCGTGTGGGCGAGTGCATCTCCCAAGGAGCTCTACCGCGCCGTCGTGTACGTCCGGGGCTTCGCCCACAAGTACAAGCGGGACACGCTGGAACCCAACGACCCCTACGTCGAGATGGCCGTCGTCGCCGTCGCGGGACTGATGGAGGCCCCCACCAGCGGTTGGGGCCAGAAGGAGCCCCCTTCGGTGAAGGAGTACTACCACCACTCGGCCATGCACTACAGGTGGCAGATCGCCCGCGCCGCCAAGAACGTGATCCTCCACGACCCGCGCAGTCGCAGGGGGTGGGCGTTCTGGGCAGAGCTCCACCGTCAGGCCATTGAGAAATACGGGCTCCCCCCCGGCGTGAAGCCCTTCCGGCTGGACTACAAGGAGCGGAACAACGGGGGGTACTTGGTGCAGATCGGTGATCTGCGAGGCTACAAGACCAAGGTCCGCTAGCGGATGGCTTCGATCTGCTCGACGGTGGGGCTGAACACCACCTTGAGACCCGCCTTGCCCGACTTGGGGGACGTGATGGGGGTGATGCTCACCCGGATCTTCGACGCGGCATCCGCGCGCTTCCGCGCGCGGGCCAGAGGGGGCAGGTAATCGGGGTCACCCGTCTCTGCCTCGTGTTCCTCAAGTTCCGCGACGCGCATCTGGTACTCGACCTCAATGTTGTATTGAAGTTTTTTCTCTACCTCCGCGAGACCCGCTGCGGCGAACACACCTTTCTGGTCGAGAACGTAGGCTACCCCGCCCTTTGCGTCGTGAAACAGCGGGTACATATGCTCGGCTACCGTCTCAGGGGACAACGTCTTGGTCACACCCCACCACAGGGGGACGGCCATCGCGTTGCCCTCGTACACGGCGTCACCATAGCCTTTGGGCTGGACCAGTGCTGCGAAGTGATCCGCCGCCGTGCGAACTTCTTGGAGAAGGGGCAGGAGGTGCGGACGGAGAGAGGGGTTCTGGTGAGCGAGACGGATGACCTTGGAACGGAGTGTGTTGCTCATGGTGGGCCTCAGTAGTTGTACACGTCTTCGTCGAACTTGGCCGCGTCGAAGTCCCGTGAAGCCTTCTCGGCGTCCTCGCCCGTGAGGATGGACTTCGACTTGGGGTAGTAGAACACCCGCTCGCCCTTCTTGAAGGGGTTCCCCTTGTGATCCCTCCCCGGGTACTTGGCCACCATCCAGTACGGGTCACCGTAGGCGGCGGTCTTGCCAGCAGTCTTGGGACGAAGCCGCTGACGGAGCAGGTACAGGGCCGTCTCGTGGGCGCTGGCCGTCGCCATCAAGAAATCGTCCATCCCAAGGGAGAGCTCACCGCTGGCCTTGAGCCCGTCATACGCGGCGCGAAGGGCGCGCTGGAGGTGCTCCTCCATCTGGAGGGCGCACTGGTACGAACTGTCACCCGCCCCCGTCGCAGCGTGGTTCGCGATGAACTGGTGCGTGTCGGAGATCACCGACAGGTTCGTGATCGCGCCCGGGCCGTACATCCCAACGATCTTCTCGGCCAGCGTGTCGATCTCCTCGCCCACGGCCTCGTAGAGCTTCTGGAAAAGCAGGTGGTCGCCGTAGAAGGGCTCGCCCCGGACCTTCCAGTGAGCGGTCTGGTGCGACCACTGGAGGGCGCGGAGGATGGCGAGGACTTGCAGCAGGAGATTCATGGTGATGGATTCCTTCAGCGCAGGACGGACTTGAGGTAATCGAGCCACACGTCGTCGCGCGCCCACTGGGTTGCTTGGCTGTCAATCGTGTCGAGGTCCACGCCCTGCGACCGGACGTAAGCGTCAATCACGTCGAGGTCGAGGAGCTTCTCGTAGAGCTTTCCCGTGACGTAGGACTTCATCTGCCGCTCGACCGGGAACCCACCCGGGTCGGCCTTGAAGCCCAGCGGGATCACACCCTGCTCAATGTCGCGCACGGCGCGGTCCATCAGCGGGCGCACCTTCGTGTCGAAGTACTCCCGCACGAGAGCGTCCACGTCACGCTGGGCGTTGGTCTTGCTCTCTTCGACCCACTGCTCCAGCGCACGGGTGTGGGCGTCTTCTTGGGCGCGCATCGCCGTCTCGATGGCCCGAAACTGAGCGCCCGTCACCCGGTTGAGCTCGCCCTTCTTGTCGAGCTTCACGATCAGTCCCGTCTGAGACTTGGCCGACCCGTACTCCTTCTCGTTGCCGTCCGACACCCGCCACATGGTCAGAACTTGGCGATCCGTGTCGTAGGCCCAGAGGTACTTCCAAGGGTCCTCGGGACGAACGTGGATGATGCGCGCCCCTTCCTCGGCCTCCTCGGGGAGCTCCGTGAGATCCCCCATCAGCCCCCCGGAGTGCGTGGACAGGACGTACTTGTCACCCGCGAGGGTCACCGTGTGCGGGTTGCGGGGGGCGCGACCCGTGAACGGGATCACATCCCCCGCCGACTTCAACAGGGGCAGAAGGTGCGGGCGAAGCTCCGGGTTGGCGTGGGCCAAACGAATGACGCGGGTGCGGAGGTCCATCGGGGCGATCCCTTCAGCGGTTGCGCCTCGTGTAAACGCGCTGTTGGTCTTCGGGGCTCAAAGTCTTGAGGTAGTTCGTGTAACGGGCGATGCCGACCTTGATATCCTGCTCGCCGTCGTTGGTGAGGTCCTCGTAGTCGTAGTGGTCCCGCACCCAATCCGCGATCTCACGCGGGCTCATCTCCGAGAACACGGCGGACACCACGGGGGCGGGCTGGCTCGGGAGCTCCCGCACGATGTCACCCATCCACTTGTCTTGGATCGCGTGGTACTCGGGGACGGGGATCTCCCACGCCTTCTTCGACGGGTTCCACTTCCACCCATGCCGCTTCATGATCGCGACGAACGGGTAGGTGTTCCCGCTCACGGTCACCGTGCCCTCGGTCACGTCGTAGCGCCCGGGGTAGGTGTGCTCGACCTTGAGCCCCGCCGCCTCCAGCTTGGGCTGCATCCGTTCAAGCCGCTGCCAGTGCTCGACGACCTCGCGGTTGTCAACGCCACCACCGGGACGGAGTCCACGATTGAACGCCTCTGCCGCCTCGTTGTGCTTCTTGGCGAGGGCTTGCACCACGGGGAAGGCAGCTTCTTGGAGCTTGCGGTTCTTGTAGAACTCCGCGTTGCGCCGCCCGCCGTACTTGTACAGCGTCGCGTCGATGCTCCACACCTTGCTGGTGGAATTCCAACGGAAGCCCAGACGCTTGAGCTCGTCACGGTAATCGAACGTCGGCCCAGCGACATCCAGCACCCAAGAGTCTTCCACGGGGTCGGTCCCGCCGAAGTCCCCAAGGTTGACGTACTTGACCCGGATGAGTTCTTGGGTGACGCGCGCCGACTTGAGGATGGGCAGGAGGTGGGGACGAAGGGAGGGCCGCTGGTGAGCCAGACGGATGAGGGAGGATCGCAGGGAGCTCATACCCCCGGCACGGGGATAGTCTCCCTACCGAGTCACGCGGGGCGGGTGACGGCGTGGGCGTAGTCCCAAGTGAGCTCCTCGCCCGATTTGATGTTCCGCAGGGCGCGGAACTCGATGGCCGAGAGCCCCTCCCGTAGCACACACAGGAGGTTGGGCTCGCGCCCCGTGGTATCAGAGCGGTCGAAGTTGTAGAGGAGCCCACTGCCAGAAATGATGCACCGCTTCCCGTTCACCCACGGGAACAGGTAGCGGTTGGTGATGGGCATGGACAGGGTTTGCAGGGACTCTTCCTCGGACAGGGGCATCACCCAGCACCGCTCGACCGTCGTCCCGCGCGCGATGTCATCCCGGGCGAACACCCCCCGGCCACGGTCACGGCTGATCCATCGGGAGAGGATGGGCCATCCACCGGGAGGCTCGGGCACGGCTTTCTTGAGACAGTCCCCACAGACGAACGCTGCCTTGGTTTGCCAATCCGTGGTGGGTGTGGGGCTCTTGAGACCGCAGTCGGGGCAGATCATAGCTTCTTTCCCAAGACGTGGAGGGCCTTGGCTTGCTGCGAGTCGAGCTTGCGCCCCTCGGTCACGGTGTCCCGGAGCAACTGGTACTGGAGCCTCTCCTCCGGGGAGAGCACGTCCAGACGCTTGCCGATGCGGTCGAGCCAGCGTTCAGCTTTGTCCGTGGAGAACTTGATCTCAGGCATCTACCGCTGCAACTCCTTCAGCAGGGCTACCGTACCGACACGCACCTCGCCACGGGGGACCGACGCACGGACGTACAGGGCGGTGACCTTCCCCTCGGCGCGAGGGAAGTGCCCGACACACCCGGACATGATCGTGGCTTGGTTCGTGGTGCGAACGAGCGCATCCCCCAGCGCGGGGATCAAGTGCTCACGGTAGTCCGTGGGGTGGACCACCGCCACGGCGGCGTCGGGCATGGAGCTCAGGAGGTTCAGCAGGGCGGTCGCAAGCGGATTCATCACCCGCCCTCGGGGATAGACCCCCTAGCGTTCACCGATGAGGGCGTCGAGTTGCTGAAGCTCTTGCGCCAGTTCATCCGTGCGGGGCATCCTCCAACCCATCGCGCCCGCGCCGCCCGTGACGA
>Ga0129333_10007943_pt1 | contig 10009 bp, 12 predicted proteins | sample CPB6_08_DNA_FD_94474 | JGI IMG/M metagenome (GOLD analysis project Ga0129333, IMG submission 94474) | Freshwater to marine salinity gradient microbial communities from Chesapeake Bay, USA - CPBay_Sum_0.6_0.8_DNA | ecosystem: Environmental > Aquatic > Marine > Coastal | place: USA: Chesapeake...
CCGCGTGGTGTCGGAGCGTCAACATTCCGCCACCGGCATCGTTGGCTGAAGATTCCATGGAGTGTATTGCGTGGGAGAATACGTTCGGCGCCATGTTCCCGGTGGTGGACGCCATGCGCAGCTACCGGAAGTCGAACACGTACATCAAGAAGCTGCGATTGGTTGAGTTGCTGTTGCGTCCTGATGGCACTATCCCATTGGATGCCATGTATGCGGCGGCTCCTCACACGCTTCGTTGGTCCGGACGTACGTTCAATCACCAGTCATTGCCGCGGGATCCGAAGGTGTGCGACCTACGTGGGTGTTTAGTACCTCCAGCTGGGCAGCGGTGGGTGGCATCCGACTTGGCTCAGATCGAAGCTCGGTGCTTGCCTTGGTTGGCCGGCGACCAGGAGGCGATCTCGATGTTGTCCAAGATGGATATCTACGAGTACTATGCCCGGCGCTTTGGGTGGTACAAGGACCCGCGCCCGCTGAAGCAAGTCGATAAGATGTTGCGCCACGCGGCGAAATGCACGGTGCTTCAACTTGGGTATCAGTCATCCGCCAACAAATTCGCTTGGTACTTGGCGACGTCCGAAGACGTTCCGGCTGGTACTGTTGATCGTGTGCGTTTGGAGGGCGAGTCAGACCTGGATGTGTCGAAGCGACTGGTTTCCACCTACCGGAGCTGCAACGACAAAATCACCAGCTTGTGGAGGGATAATCACCGCGAACTCGTGTGGGCTTGCGAACTGCAACAAGACGCCGTGTTCCAAGTTCCCAACGGCCGTGAAGTCAAGTACCGCAGTCTCCATAGGACGGAGCGAACCAAGGTCAACGCCGAAGGCATCCCTGAAACCAAGATCGCCATTGTCGGATTACCCTGCCTTGGCGAGGAACCCCGAGACCTGTATGGCGGCAAGATCACTGAGAACATTTGCCAGCACACCGCGCGCGATGTCGTGGCCGAGTGTATCTGGAGAGTCGAGAAAGCGGGCATCCCGGTGAGCTTTACTGTCCATGACGAACTTGTGGCTCGGGTCGATGCAGGACAAGCCAAGGACGCCGCGGCGGAACTGGAGCGTTTGATGTCCGTGACCCCCGATTGGTTGGAGGGTTGCCCGATCGCCGCCGAAGCCAGCGTGCTTGAACGATATGCGAAATGATAATCTACCGAACCCGGAAGCGACACAACACCCCGTAGGTGAAGTAGACGAAGGGGTGCTGGCGTCAGCGGAGTGCCGGGCGTTCCTCAAGTACATGGCTGAGCAAAGCGGTGTCATGACGGAAGCCCAGGCCCTCGGACTGTGGCCGATCATCACGACCGCCGCCCTGCGTTGGATGGTTGAAGAGGGGAAGTCCGTGGACTTTGGGTTCGTGACGTTGCACCCGTGCCCCTACCGGGCGAACTGGAAACAGATCATGCTCTCGCTGTTTCCTCGGCTTGGGCCCGCCCTCTTGCATAAATCCGAGGAGGAGCGGGAAAACGTCATGGTTTCCAGTGGAGCGTACGCCTTCATGTTCCGCAGCAAACTCCTCGCTATCCAAGCCGGGCGACTCGTACAATGGGGCATCGAAGTTGAGCCGAAGAGGTCCTGGTGGCGGGCTACCTTTCGCCGGGAGGATTATCTGTTCCAGAGTAAAGGCGCCGTCGAGTATGCAAAGTACATCGCATCCAGCATCAAGAACCGCATGTACCGCAAAATGCTGCGGTGCTACATATCGTTCCTTCGCCAAGTCGCTCTCCCGGTTGGTGCAGTACGCAAGATCGGTGCGTCAGGTCATGTACGTATATGGCCGTTCGTACCCGCTGGTCGGGTTCGTCCAGTGGCTTTATCGCACGTCCCGAGCGATTGGGTGGTTGCTCGTGACCCAGAGAAAGTTGATCCCAACCCGTGCGTCTCTGTGGCGGACCCGGATGAGGAATTGCAGAAAGTGCTCCATCTACAACCGGAAGCTCCGGACGTGCGGTCCGATGGATCAGTGGACATGGCAGAACCCGGAGACCAAACGTGAGGAGTTTATGGGATGTGGATGCTTCATGCCGATGAAAGCCCGGATACCTGCCGCGACGTGTTGGTTGAGCGATCACACTGGTGGATCAATGGGGTGGCCTGTAGAATTGAATCAGAATGAGCGATGACCTTTTAGCCGTTGCGACCTGTAGTAAGGCTGCTGTTGAAAGCGTGCCGGCGGTGGTGGAGCGCGCCGACCCGTTGAAGGGTAGTGTCACCGAAGAAGAACTTCAGGACGCAGCGACAGCGCTCGGGATGCGCACGTTTAAGCCTGGGCGAGCCAAGCTGCTCAAGAAGTTGGGTATTCATCACGCTGCACAAGGTGTTGTTCACATGGGACTTGGGCAACTTGCCTATGTGGATGACGCACTTGGGGCCTTGATGGACCGGGCCGTCGAACTTTCACACAACGGCGACCCCGAGATCGCGGTCAGCGCAATTCAAGCGGGCAAGGCTGTAGCAGACTCCATGCGAGAAAACGTGAAGTTCCAAGTCGAACTTCAACAGAGCAAGTTGTTGGAGGCGCCAAAGCCCCAACGACCGCTGGTCAACTTCGAGCAACCTGTTGTCATTCAAGTAACTGAGGCCCCTAAAGAAAAGTTGGTGGGCCCAGTTGACGGAAAGGTTTCATGAGTCAAACTGGACCCACTATGGACAAGTACGACTGGACCGACGTCGTTCGTGTGAACATGCCGCTGGGTGGCGTACTCGCCCTTATAAGCGCAATCGAGTTGAACAACTGGTTGAAGGTTGTTCTGACAATCACTGGCATCGTGCTCTCAATCTTGACTTACTTGGATGCCCGGGATAAGCGTAAAGGACCATGAACTCAATCCTCACGTTTTTGTTTTCGGACACTGGTAAGGGTCAGATTCGGCACATCCTCACGTTTGTTGCCGGTCTACTCGTCGCCAAGGGTGTGTTTGCCCAAGGCGTCGCCGACCAGATCGTCGGCAGCATTGACCCGCTGTTCACGGCGGTTGGTGCAATCGTGGGCATCATCGGATCGGTGTGGTCCGCGAAAGCCAAAAGTACGCCCGAGAACTAGCGTATGTTTGGGGGCCTTATAGCGGCGTTGATCCGCAGCGTCCCTGAACTTGCCAAGCTCTCACAGTTGTTCTTGGATGCACTGCGTGATTTCCAAGCTCGGTTTCGCACGTCTCGCGTCACGAACCGCGAGGCGGCGAAACGGGCGAGGCTGGATGCTGCTGTGCGTGATGCTCTCAAGCCTGACGATGGGCTGCCTAAGCCCGCAGATAAAGCTGAACAATCTTGACTGGATCGTGGCACACCCTGAGTGGAAGCAGGCTGTCAAAGCCGCTCCCGACCTGGTGCCGAAGATGGCCGAGACAATCATACAGTTGGAAACCAAAGTCGAAACGTTGGAGAATCGGTAGTCCCCCAAAAATCCCATGCTTATCGTAGGCTTGTGCGGTCTTAAACGGTCCGGCAAAGACACCGTCGGTCGGATGCTTATCGAGATTGGTTGGTCTTACCGACCAGTCGTAAAACTTGCGTTCGCCGACGCTCTTAAACAGGAGATTATCCGTGCGACCGGCGTCACTTTGTCAGATATCGAAACCCACAAGGAGTTGTTCCGGCCGCTACTCCAAGTGTGGGGCACAGAGTTTCGCCGGAAATGGAACGGGGATGATTACTGGATTTCAAAAGTCCGGTTGGCCACCGATTCCGCGCCGGACAACGCGTTGGTTGTTGTGACGGATGTGCGGTACCCTAACGAAGTTGACTTCATCCGCAAGCGTGGCGGGTACCTCGTTCAAGTGGTTCGCCCAGAGTGTAAGCCCACCGATACACACGTATCAGAGACCTCCATGGGCCATGAAGTACCGAACTACCAAGTGGACAATTCGGGATCGCTCCACCAGTTGCGCGAGAACGTAACGACCCTTTGGCGGTGGCTTCGAGCCCAAGAGGCTGATGGCACCCCCGCGCCATCACTCGGTCAGTTGGAACTGGTTTAACTACCGGCGCCTACGGACTTGATCATTTTGTGCAGGAGTCTATGCTTCGGCGCATGAAGCGTGGACTCTTTTCTTTTTTGGTCGTTCTTTCGTGTCTCGTTTCCGCCGGCCGCGCGGCCGATACGTCCTTGGTACCACTCGTTACGCTGCCTACCGGTAGTATTCTTCCGGCTACAACCGCGGTAGTCTTGGCGAACACGTTCCAGGGAGCGGTATCGTACACGCTGCCAAAGTCGCCCGCGCCGGGCGTTGTGATCCAAGTGCTCGATAACACTGGTGGGGCTTCTACCAACAACATCACGATCTCGCCGCCATCCGGGGCTACCATCAATGGGTCCACCACGAACCAGACGATCGCGGTGAACTTTGGCGGCGTAACATTTACATCCAAGGGCAACGGCGTGTACCTGATGTCCGACGTGTTGTCTGCCGGATCGTTGACGCGGTTTAGCAGTTCTTCAGCTACCGTTGAGTCAGAGACGTACAGCGCGATTTACACGAATCTCTACACGTCGAACATGTACGTAACGAACTTGTACATAGGAACGAACCAGTCGTTTGCATACAATTTCAACACCAACCAGTTTGTCACCAACACCAGCTACCAAGTCAGTATCAAGAATGGCGCGTTGGTCACGAATCTGAACAGCTACGGCAGCTTGGTGTCAATGAATCGGTTCACGCCCGCCGCAGACAGTTGGCCGGTGTCCGCCACGTTGGCCTCGCAAGCAATTGAATCTGATTCGTATAGTTGGATTTCCGTGGATTCTGATTCTGCTGTCGCGGGCGCTCGTGTCATCACATTGATTGCCGGCCAGGACAACGGTCAGATCTTGATCATCAAGAACGCTGATACCGATACGTTTCGCCTTGAAGATGGTAGTGTAGTGGCGGGCGGCGGCACGGTCCGATTGAATGGCGTCGACTGGGACGCCGCACCCTATGAGGCGATGTTGCTGGTTTACGATTCGCTTGAGGGTAACTGGTCGGAAGTCGGGCGGTTCGGCAGCGGCACCACCGCCGGGTTTGTTGCAAACCTAACGCCGACATACGTGCCATACGCTAATGCCACCAACACGTTGGCCGATAGCCCGATCTTGCGGGTGAGCACCACAAATGTGTACGTGCCGACCATTACGTTCGGTTCTGATTCAGCGTACTTCAATCCGTCCTTCGGGCTTCCGTCTATTGGCGGCCGTTTGAATCTCGCCAATACGGCTAACGGAAATGTTGCGGTCAACTTGGACGTATACGCGCCAACGAATATATCCGCCCCCACTGCCGTGGAGATTGTCTTGGTGCAAGATGGGTCTGGTAACCGGGATATCAGTTATGGTGGGTATTTCGAGAATGACTTAAACTCGGCTGGTACATCTTTTGCCGGGGACCCGATCGTAGGTAACATTGGTTTCTGGGCCGACTCAAACCCGCCAAGCACCACTAGCGTGAATTCGGTCGGGTTGGTGGCAAACAGCCGTGGGGATGCGACGAACAATATTGGGTTGATCGCGCGCGTGCGGCGCCAAGATTCGTCTACCACAACCAATATCGCAGTGTTGGCAGAGATGGAGCGCCCAGGGGCGTACACACCTACGCAGGTAGGTATCTATGTCACACCATCCGCAGCAGCTACTACGAACTTGAATCCAGTATCGTCTATGCTATTGCTCGATTCGCTGGATACTGGCTACCCGGCGATCATATCTAGGGCTAGCGGTGCTGTTAATCATTATGTCGCTGCATCGTCCGGCTATGCGGGCGGCGGTACTAAGTATCTCAGTGACGACGGCACGTACAAATCGGTCGGAGGGACAACAATAAATCCGACAGATAATCGGATTCCATACCGCAGTAGTTCAACTACGTTTGGGGATAGCGCGTTTCAGCGATTATCCGATACAAATTCTATCGGGTTTAACTCAAGTGACTCTTTTATTCGGTGGATAGGAAATAGTGTCGCAGTAGGGCGTAGAAGTTTGACGACATTCACCACGGCTGGTGGCGGGGATGGCGGTAATGTCGCTATCGGGGACGACGCGCTACCGAGTTTGACTGACGGGTATGATGATAACACCGCTGTTGGTGGTGGTTCAGGATTGTTTCTAACCGTTGGGTCGGGTAATACTTTGGTGGGTAGTGAAGCAGCGACGCTTGGTGGTGTTACTAACCTTTCTAAGGTAGTCGCTATCGGCTTCAAGGCGGGGCGCGTCAACAACATAACCAATGCGGTAGCAATCGGCGATAGTGTGCCTTTTCGCGGTAACAATACGGCACAAATTGGAACGAACGGCGTAGAGGTTCTCTATCTCAATGGGACCGTTGGTTGGTATCGTGGTTCTGGTTCTCCCGAAGGCGCGGTCACGGCTACGGTCGGCAGCTTCTACAGTCGTGAAGACGGTGGCGCCGGAACGTCCTTCTACGTAAAGGAGAGCGGAACTGGTGACACTGGCTGGGTCGGCAAGTAGTCACACCCGCAGGCTGATTACATCGGCTTTTGGGGGCGTCGGCCGTATGGCCGTTTCCAACATCTCGATGTTCTCGGCGTAGAGCGGGTAGCTGAGCGCATCGAAGGCATGTTGGTGCGGGCTCTTTGCGATCACAGATTCCCCTTTCCCCTTTTTCAAGTACCTCAGCGCATCTATCACCTTGCCACAGTGCGCCGATACGAACAGTCGCTTGGAGGCCAGCAACTGCCTGACCAGGCTCACGCGCCCTCGCACCGATCCTGGCGGTTTGGGGCAGCTTCGCAGGGTGATCTGTCCTTTTGATTCCAGCTGCACTGTGATCTCGTCCGTCGCGTCTGCGGCGGATCGGAACCGTTCAGCCGATTTGTCTGACCAATGGTGGAATACGATGCGCCGGCCGGCCATTGCTTCCAAAGCAGCCATGCGGTCCAGCACCCAGCCAGTCAATTCCCGGATGGAAACTGTCTTTCCCACAGAGACAACTTCGTCCAAAACACACCATATTTCAGTGCCCTTTATGGTCACGCGTTCCAGGAACACAACCCCATGGTTTACATCGCCGATGTCCCAGCCAACGAAGATCTCTGCGCAGTTCTCGCTCGGGTAGATAATCGTGTGCTCGTCGTGGTAACTGGATGTCGCGTCTCCGATCACGTGTCTCGACACTTGGAATGCGCCCGTGAATAGCCCATTGGCGCTGGTCGCGGTCCATTTGCCTAGCACCATACGGTCATACATGTCGGGGTCGCTGCGGTAGTTCGCCTTTAGCGTGGTCACGAAACTGGGCTCAGCGAACGTGTTGTCCTCAATAGTGAATTCGTGTACCGCCAACTTGTTCCGGTGTTCTTCCGGCAACGTGTGGTCGTTCTTATCCAGCCACCACTTCTTGTAGATCCAGTGGTTTTGGCCGTCTTCGGGAGGATTGGTAGTGGCGATGAACAAGTGCCGGGGCACTGGCAGCCCTAACATACGTAATTGGAGGATGCCTACGTCAAAAATCTCGGGGCTGTCGAAGTTGTCCAACTCGTCGACCATGATACCTGAAAAGCGCGTACTGCGTAGTTTAGCGGTCGCGTCCTCGTCGTGGTGCAGGGAGTGAAGCTGGATCTCGGAGTAGCCGCCGTGCATGTTGCGCACCCGGAAGTAGTGCATGCGGGTGGCGCCGTCGATCAGGGTGCTTACAGACGGTCTGCCATCCGGTGATTCGCCCTCAAATCCTGGCATGGCCTCGAAGCCCGGGACGTGCTCGAACCATTCGGGTATGGCATTTCCGATCAAGTCGTCGGTCCAGACGCCATTCTTGCCCGTCTTTTGGCTCCGGGTGAAGATCGCAAACCGGCATGGGTTGGTGGTCCATAGGTGTTTTACGACCTTATGGACCGCGCCAATGGTTTTGCCGCAGTAGCGTGGGCCGCTGAGCAACTGGTATATGGCCGGGTCGTTAAAGACCTGGACTTGTTTTGGGAACATGGTGGGGTACCAGTTCCCATTTGCGTCGATCATAGATGGCTTGCAATGTTACCGACCGACCTTACCATTGCAACCATCGTATGGACAGCACCGTATCTATCAGCCTTCGGGATCCCGAGGTCGCCAGCGTCTTCGCCGAGAGCGAGCCAGGGGATACAATCACCGTCACCTTGGAAGTCATGGTCCAGGCCAAGGACGCCAAGCGTCTGACTGCGTCTGTAGTCAGCGTGGTGTCAGAGGAAGAGGAACCCGAAGGCATGGAGATGGAGTCTGAGGAGGTCGCTGAGGAAGTGCCGCCCGCTCCCGCGCCAACCAAACCTGTCGTGTAACCCGTCAAACCCCACGTATGGACCCGTTCACTACCCCACTGGAACAGTTGGATGCGATCGAACAGATTGCGCCGGTCGAACCGCCCAAGCGAAAGGTGGGTCGGCCGCGTAAAGGCGAAGTGCGGCCGCCGCGTAATCGGCGAAAAGGCCGTCGGGTCCCCATGATCCAGAAGATCCCACTCGAAATGTGGGGGTCTGACGGAGTGCTTACCATACGGGTTCCTGTTGGAGAACCCAAGTTGAGCGCCAGCAAGAAGTGTTACTTGTTTGGGCGTATGCAAGGTGAGTCTGAGTGGATGATCCCGGTTGCCGGTAAGGATAGGAACGTTCGGGTATCCGTGTTTGTCTATTCCAAGGTCCCGTTGGAAGAACAGAAAGCGCTGGCAGCACAAGTGCTCGCTTCGCTTCCCCCCGGAGATGCTGAACTGTCATGATTTATGATCGACTTGGATGTCATCAAAGCACACGGCGGCACCCAAGAGGCGCTGAAGAAGATCTTTGACAAGAAGAACAAGGATACTTCGAAGGTGCGGGATGAGTTCGTGAAGCGTATTCGGTCCCGCATCCAGCAGGGGGTCGAATACAACCTCACCAACTACCGCTATTGGTATGCCTGCGATCTTGCCTGGGACATCCCATTTCAGCAGACCACCGCGACGTTGATGCGTGGTTTGATCAATCGGGACGTGAAGGCCGAGGACATGCTTCGTGTTCTCCAAGGGCATGACGTTTCAAACATGGTCACGATCCGGGACAAGGCCGGTAAGATCATCACCGACATTTCGAAGGATTGTATCGTAGAGGTTAGCGCCCCGACGTTCATTCAGATTTTGTTCCCGCTGGCGAAGGCATACACGACCATTCGTGCAGCGGCGATCGTCAACAGCTACCGACAGGTCCCGCTGTTCAAGTACGAGCCGCTGAAGTCGACGAAAACCGACCGGCTGAAGTGTGATATCATCACAGACCGAGTTGAGCTGATGTCGGCACAGTTCGGCTACGCCGACGTGTTGAAGCAGGCGGTTCTACACATGCTGCATTACTCACAGGCTGTCGTGTTCCCTGTGGAGGAGTGGTACACCGAGAAGCAGCTGCATTCTGGAGACAAGGAAGTCATCACGAAGGAGGGCATCCGGTTCCATATCCCGCACCCCAGCCGCACGTTCTTCGATTTGGCGCACCGACCGAGCACTATCAATTGCGATACGGGCGTGAGTTTCGCCGGGTATTGGCGCATCAATGCTTACCGGGACATTCGGTACCAGAAGAATTACTGGAACCTGGATGAGGTCACCTTGGGGCAGACTGACTACATCTCGACCAACCCCACGTTCTTCAATACGGTCTATTCGTCGTGCGCTTTGCGGTTCCCCAACTTGGAAGACGGCGATAAGCGCGACCGCGAGTCGCGCATCGAGCGTTACACCACCGAGCTTGACGACAAGGCGGTGCTTGTCACTGAGTACTTCGAGAAGGTGAATCCCAAACAGTGGGGTTTGTTCGACTACGATTACCCCATCTGGATGCGGTTTGTTGTGGCCTCCGATGATACGGTATTGTACGCCGCGCCGGTTCCGTATTGCCCGCCGGCGTTGTTCTCGTATGACGCGCTTGAAACGCGGTCCCATAACGCGAGCATGACGTTGGAATGTCTGCCCGTCCAAGACCACGTTAACAACCTCTTCAGTCAGTACCTGCTGTCGGTAAAGCAGAACTTGGCGAATGTCGTATTCTTCGACACGAACCAAGTGGACAAGGAGGTTGTC
>Ga0129333_10007944_pt1 | contig 10009 bp, 10 predicted proteins | sample CPB6_08_DNA_FD_94474 | JGI IMG/M metagenome (GOLD analysis project Ga0129333, IMG submission 94474) | Freshwater to marine salinity gradient microbial communities from Chesapeake Bay, USA - CPBay_Sum_0.6_0.8_DNA | ecosystem: Environmental > Aquatic > Marine > Coastal | place: USA: Chesapeake...
CTGACGCTTCGGCCTTTATAGCTGAATAAAAAAAGGGATATGTGCAGCTTACAGTTGCAGCACGCCTTTTTTCTTTTTCAAGTCAAGTTCGTAAGCGGCTGCATCAGCTTCGTCTGCGTTGTTGATATGCCATGCATCGGAGTTGCTGTTGCTGCCACCGCTGGCCACATCGAATACAGTGGGGAAGCTGTTCGGGTTATTGCGAATGTAATCTTTCCAGAGTACAGTGTATCTGTCAGCCATGATCTGGTTGGCTGGTAACTGAGCGCTACCTGATGCAGGCATCTTTCTGTCATACATAGCCTGATCTCCAGTGTCTTCCTGCACATACACGCGACCATTGCTGATTGTGACATAATGCTGTTGCAGTGCCTGATTCATGGAAGCATACGCTATTGCCTGACGCATGTACTCCCTGACTGTCTTCTCTGCACTGGTGAGCGTGCCCGCAATATGCCTCGACATGAAGCCAGACCAGAACGCAGACGGTACAGCACTCTGACAGATCATCAATTGCTGATGGGCAATGATTGGCCGTAATGCCTCGAAGGAGTAACGGTCACAGTTGGTATTCACCAATCGCCGAAAGTCCTTGGCATAGTTCAATAGCTGCGACAAGTGGGCGGTTGCTTCCTCGGTAGCTACCCAGTCTGAATAAGTAGCTCTGTTGCTGTCGAGGAAGAACAGCATATTCTCCAGCGCATCATACCCTTTCTGCAGAGCATCCTCCTGAAACTGCTTCTCCTGATACCGGTATGAGCTTTTGCGCGTCTCCGTCTCAATACGGTGCATACCACTATCGCTCAGCTCCACCGATACGACCTTGCTGTATTCATGAATAGTGAGCAGGGCCAATGGTCGGCGCACATACGTGATCAGTGCAGTCTGTGCCTGTGTGGGTGATCCAGCCGCTACGAGTGTGGCATATACGGAACCAAGCCACGGCACGATATGCTTCCGGGCAGCCTCGTAAATGAAAGGGTCAAGGCTGGCCAGCTCCACCGACTGGTTGATGCGGCCACCTACGATTGACTTGAACTGGTTATACTCTGCGAATAGCTCTGCCATTAGCTTTCAGTTTGCGCGCAACCGGATCCGGGTGCGCCTGTTTTTTGGTGTTGTGAAACTCCTCGTGCAATAGCCGGGCCTTGTGCAATAGCTCGGCTGCTTCTATGCGCAACTGTACGGCTGCGTGGTAAAGCTCTTCCATCATCGCTTGTCAAGTTGATTCGTGAGTATTTCGTTCTGCCGTTTCAGGCGATTGTTTTCCTCGAGTATCTCCACCTTGTCGCGCTCCAGTTCGCTGATGCGATTACTGAGCTCACGCAGATCATTCATGCCTTGCTTGACTACATCACTTACGGTTACGTACTCTTCCTTGTCGTAGGCATTGCGCTCCTTTCGGAGTTTCTTTTGAAAGAACAATACCCACGATATGCCCGAGCCACCGATGGCGCTTGCGAGTATCTGTAGTATTGTATCGCTCATGGTTGAGGGGTTATGGTTGGGGTTATATCTGTGCTTATACCTGTGCGTGTTTCATTCTGGGTTGTCAGGTGCGAGTGCTTCACTACTGCAATCACCCGGCGGTCGCCGCCCCACTTGTTGTAATTGGCTACCCACGTCAGGGGTTCCAGTACCAGGCGCTGATCGGCAGTGTTGAGTATCACTGCCTGATTATACGACTGCAGTTTGTCGGATCCGGATCCTGCTCCCATCTTTCCTCCTTGTGGAGCCAGACCTATCTGTGATGGGTCAAGCCCCAATCCTTGTACGATCTGGGAATCGGCGAAGTTGGAATCAGGTACCCATTGCCCCGACTTGAACTTATCATCCACCGCAATAATCTCCACCTTACCGAGTGCAGCACCGTTGTGCTCATTCTCGCGGAAAGTAGTCATCAGCGTTTTGCCCGATGCAGCCGGGCCTGTCAGGTAGGTTGTAAGCTCGCTCTGCTTGTCGTCGAATATCTTTTGGCGTTCGTCGCCGGTCATGCTGTGCCAGTTCGGGTTTCGGAATACAAAATAGCTTTCCGGGTACTGGATCAGGTATCGAAGTGATACCTGGTTGTTCTGCATGGCATTGACAATCTTCGGCACGTTGTCGCTGACATCCATCCAGCCTGATTCCTTGAACAAACCCAGCCACCACGGGCGGGCATAATAGATCATGCCCGGAGTCGGGAAGCGCGTATGCCAGGCGAACTTTCGACTACGAAGTCCATTCATGAACTTCTCAGCATCGAACCACTTGTACAGGGGCATCGCCACCCGGTTCTTGTCGTTTTGAGCGGTGCCGGAAGCAAAGTAATAGGAATAGAGCAGGTAATCAATTCGGTTGGAATCCTTTGCTTTGCTTAGGCGTGCATGCTCAGCAGAGATATGGTAGAGGTTCTCGACCTTACTCTTGTCGTTGGTCAGGATGATCTCTGAAAAGCAGTTGTATGGCAGGCAGAAATCTGCACACTGCGCAGGCCACCATTCCTCCTGAATTCGATTGGTCAGCATCCAGTCTTCAATCTCCGAATTCCAGATCGGCGTGGCATTGAACCCGTCCACTTTGAACTCGTCAAGGTAATAGAATACCAGGTCATCGCCCTGCATGAAGTTGATCTTCTTCATGAGGGCTGCGCCTGCAATAGGCACACCCTCTACCTTCTCTCGCATACGCGTGGGCAGGAGATCATTATCGCCCCAAAAAGCCCAGCGAGTACCACCGTCAGTCCAGGTAGGTACAGGTACATTGGTGGGAGCCGCAGCACGTACACCGGATACGCCATCGTGTAGCACCGACAACATGCCCGTGCTTTTGTCTTCGATGACGTGAAAGTTGATTTTTTCTTGCGACTCACTCATACCATGGTTATTTGCCCGTTGAACTCTACGATCAGCGGCGGGTGTATTTTCTTGATGATCTCGGTAGGGTTGCCATCGAGATAGATACGCACATTACGGGTATAGTGCTCGCTATGGTGCGGATTGCGCTTGAGCACTCCGGCCTGTGCCTGCATCAGTGACAGCTCCAGTGGTGTTGGCTGGCGTTCTCCATGTGCCGGCTTCTTTATCATGCCTTTTCCCCACACAAGTTTGCACTGTTCAATGACAATAAGCTCCCCGGTGCGCTCCTTGCGCCTTCGGTCGTATCGAACCACTTTGCAGGAGAAAATTTCCCCTGCGTGGATTCTCTCTATGACTTCAGCCATTGTGATCATTTCTGCAAATAACAGGGCGTTTTCGGGGGCTAAAAAGGACAAAAAAGGCCCCCGGGCTTTCCCGGAGGCCAAAAGGTAAAAGCCGCTTCATTTGCCTTGCCTTTTATGGAGGCGCTCTGCCTCCTTAACCTCATCATCCTTCATAGACAGATAGGTAAGCACGTTGCTGAATGGCTGGTCGGCTACTTCATTCAGTGTGCCCATTGGCCCCATCTCGGCTACTTTAAGCAGCACGCCTCCCCAGCCATAGTTGGCGTTGTTGGTCGCACTGGCCGACTGATTTCTAAATACCTTCGGATATGCCTTGGTGATTTCCATGCGGCAGGATGCAAACCAAAACAGGATCGTTCGCTTCACCAGCATAGGTAACTGTGCTACCAGTTTCTGACGATCATCAATTCGGCTTTCATGCCTGCGAAGTGGCTGACGGCGATCGCCCTCAAAGTTGGAGTCCATATTGAAGGCATTGACCTCCTTCATAGGTCGGTACATCGTGGCTATCAGCCGGTCAATCAGCTCGGTACGCTCCGGATTCATCAGGTACTGTTCGAATATCGTGAATAGCGTACCCAGCTCATAGATTGTCACATTTGCCAGCATATCAGCAGGTGGATACAAATACCGCTTTGGTGCGGTTCTGCTGGGTTTCTTTCGGTTGTATCGGTTGTTCTGGTCGTACTCGATGGACGTCCACAGGTTGCGTGTGCGGTTAAACTTCACCGAGTAAGTTACATTGCCCTCATCATCATGCTCAATATTGAACAGCCCTTCAATCATGGTATGTACCATCTCGCGGAGTTGCGCCAGAAATACCTGTTCTCCCATTTCTTCCCCATACACTTGCTTCGAGGCTTTTTCAATCTGGCCAATATCATCCACCGATACCCCGCACATATCGCGGGCCATATCAATCAGCTTGAGCATAGTGAAGGAAGTCACGCTCTCGTCGGTGAGCGTATTGGTGAATATCAGGTCATAATAGCGCATACAGTCGCGATCTGACAGATCATTCCAGCTGGATGGAGGCGTAACTTTCACGCCATCAACTTCAATTTCGGTCTTCATGCTGCAATTTTCCTGAAATCACCCTGAAAGCCGAAGGACAACAGAGCAACGTCCTTTATTCTACCCGAAAAACACCCAAAATTCGCCCATGTTTTCAATCAAAGTCAACGGAAAGTGGCTGGAATTCGCCCCTGATCAGAACGTACAGCTCGTTCATTCATGCCCTGTTTTCGACCCCGACCGAATGGGGCGCACATTCAGCTTTCCTTTCAAGCTGCCACTTACTCCGCGCAATCAGAGTGCGCTCCGCTTCGCGTATCGCTTCGACGCGAAACGCAACTGGGATAACAATGCTGGCGAACTATACATCGCATCAAGCCTGTACGAATCCGGGCAACTGGCTGTAATTGGCAGCACAGGCAACAGCCTGGATACGGTATTCCAAAATGCGCCAGTGGAGCAGATTGAATTGCTCAATAACATCAATCTATGGGAGATCATGGAGCAGGTGTCGGTACCATCAACTGGACCCGCTGCACAGATTACGCTCACGGTGCTGACCCCTCCACGCGATTATGTCATAAGCATAGAGACCAATATCTATTCGCTTACCTATGCCGAAACTGTGGGCATGACCACCAGCGAAGTCGCTGACGATCTGCGCGACCAGATCAATGTAGATTACCCAGGGATGGCCAGCACCACCACCGGTACTGTGCTGCACCTGGAAAGCGATGATGTAGATGCACATAACCCTGAATGGTCAAGCATGCAGGGCCTCACGATATTGAGCTACTGGACACTTGGAAAGGTCACTCAGCGCAATCTGGTGAACTACGCCAAGGTGCTGAAAGGTACTCCTTCCAGCAAGTTCTGTTTTCCGGTTATTCGCTGGGAAAACCTGTATGATACTGTCAACCCTGCCTATACCAAGGCTGTGAATCTTGTGCTTGGCGATGATACGTTCGAGAATACGCCCTATGTGGCAGAGCATAACTGGGAGTACACCTTCATACCATTCTTGCGACTGACTTACATACTTAATCGCATTGCCAGCGCTGCCGGTATTGGCTCCGTAACGCAGGTTGGAGTGCCCGACTGGGAGAACATCGTCATACCAAATAACATGACCCTTGACAAGTCGTACAGGCACTATGAAGCCAGCGACGAGTATAAGTACGTCAACGGGTATTATGATACGATTGACCTGAACCTGCATGTTCCTCGCATTACGGCGATGGATTTCATTCGCAGGGTCATCACCAGTCTTAATCTGGTGGTGGAGTTCAAGGATGGCGGCATGGTATTCAGGCCTGCAGATCACATCATTCAGGCGATAGCCATAGAGCTGGATAATGTGGATCCAGCGACAGTTTCAATATCGCAAAAAAAGCCCACCGGCATGGTCCTGAATTATGCAGACAACAGTCGAGAGCAATATGTAGTAGCAGGGCAATTGCAGCCTTATGAATGGTCGTATGCCGAACAGCAGGTATATCTGCCGTTCAATACATTTCCTGTCCGGGAAGGGCTGATAGACGATGCAGCAGTGAATGGATTGATGCGCATACCGCATACCCGGCAGGTCGGCAAGTCGCCTGCGCTGGATGGAAAGTTCAGCGATCTGCCGTTCTACTTGTTGTTCCATCGAGCCAATGGGCTCACCTCGCAATCGAAGTCGTACGTATATGCTACCTACGACAATAAAAGCCATGCAGGCGCAGCGGTATCGGGTGCTATCAGTCTGGAAATGGAAGACCTTGCGCTGGATCTCTTCGAGGACAGCCTCGATGTGAAGGATTATAATGAACTGCGCTTCGATGCTGTCATAACGCTTGCTCAGTTATTGCAATTGCGCAACTGGAAAGGATGCCGGGTGCAATTTTGGCACCCGCTTGGGATGGTAACAGCCCTTGTCAAGGAAGTGGAAGCTACCATAGATGCCAGCGAAGCCTCGCAGGTGCGAGTGCGATTCACGGGATTGTTGGTGCAATGATCAGATACGCAGCTTGCCCACCGGCTGCAGCTCTTCCATCGCCATCTTTTCCGTGAGCGTATGGCTCACCCGGAACGTGGATACAGGTAACCGACCTTCCAGGCGAATGATGACCATTTTCCCGGCGTCAGGAATATGGTCGCCGGATGGGTATATATCAATGACCTTATACTTTCTATTATTGTCGGGGGCATATTGCCACACCGACCCTATTGTGATATCCTTGAGTTCTGCCATTACGTGAATATAGGTCTGTTTTTGAATTCGCCGGCCTTGCTGGTTTCCAGCTTGGGCGTTTGGGGGTAATCCCACTGGGTTATGGTGCGCTTGATGCCAGTCAGCAATTGCGCGTAAGTGGGAGTGCCCAACTTGAGTATTTCCTCCACTGCCTGCGTGAACACGCCACCCATATTGTTCTCATAACTTGGCTGCTGAATATTGCTGGAGCTGTATGATATCATGCGTGCTTGCACCTGTCGCATCGTTCCGGTTGTTGGCGTAATTTCCGGCGCTTTCGGCAATACCACGAAGCGTTCACGAGCATGCGCCATTCTGATCGGCAGCCTGAAATTGGACTGAGAGTAGCAGGTGTCAGCCATGCGCACGATGGTAGTCTGGGAGGCGAACTGTTTCCAAATTGGAAGCTGTTCAAAATCCCATAATACACCATCATACAGGCACAGTCCGGTAGCGCGGCCCTTCGGAGTATCTGTGTAAGTGCCATGCCCGGAGTGGGTAATCCAGAGCACATTACCCATCTGCATAGTTTTCGCAAGGTTGCGCAACATGCCAGTAACGAACTGGATTGTGCACTTTTCATCCACCATGAGGAAAGGCTTGAAGCCCAGTCGCACAGCATGATCGTACATGCTATGCGCATCGCGCACGCACTGCTGAAGGTTGGCATTGCCATACACGCGACTGTCGTAGCGGTTGATGCCTATGTGAAGGCTGTACTTCTGCTGCATCACATGTACTTTTTTGCCTGAGCGGGCGTTAGCGTGAGCCATGCCTTTTTGGCTGCGCTATATCGCTTGAAAGTAGTAGTTGTGCCAGTGGTCACGGCAATCAGTCCAGATGGGTAATACACTACCGGCTCCGGGGCAGGCGCTACTGGTGGCTCTGTTGTGGCTTCCATATCTACGCTGCGTTGGGCTGCTGGTGGCTTGGTGAGCCACCTCTTGCCATCAGCCTGAATGTACCGGTCGCCTGCAATCCTGAAAAAGTCTGTGAACGTGCCGGATGTAGGATAACCATTCAGCCTGATAACAGTATTTGCAATGGGCTGCGCTGTGCGGAATGCAGACGTGCCAATACGCCACCGGTAAGCGCCTGTTGTGGTGTTTTTGCTAATCGTGATGACCTGCGATGTGTCGCCCCGCACGTTCCACGTTCCTAACCAAAGCGATTCATTATCCGCACGCAAACTGTCAACCGGATTACGTCCGGTCAGCGATTGGATGCGGTCTGATTCCCTGAATATTGCCGTTATTCTGCGTGAATAGTTCCATGTACTATTTATGTCGGATGCGAATGTTGCTGCCAAATTAGCGATGTATCCTTTTCCCTGCTGATACAATTGCAGGCTGTCACCTGCTAACTGTGCGTCCTCTGCATACGCGCCATTGTCGTACATTACGCGATGCACTTTGTAGTATTTGCCCGCTGTGTTCGTGATGTAGGTAGTGTCTAATGTGACCACCTGACCGATTGCGATGTGTGCAGATAAAAATGCACATAAAAAAAGTATGTGTTTCATGCGTTTGTTTTTGTGTCGTTTTTTTAGTGAAGGTTAACCCATGCTCCGTTGGCGTAGCCCTGAAATTTGTTATCTGTGGTGTTGTAAATCATCAGGCCGTTCACGCCTGTGAGTGCATCGCGCTGTGTTGTAGTCAGTCGCGGGAATAGGATGCCGCCTGTTGTGCCGTCCACTTCCAAAGTTGCTCCTGCATCAACGCTATTTGTGCCGATGCCTACTTTCTGATTGTTTTGAGCGCAGATGGCGGGTGTTGTGGTGCTGCCGCCTGAATTGGTGACAATTAGGCTGTATGTGGTTGATGTGTTGCTTGCGCCCTGTACTATTATTCTTGCAGCATCAGAAAATAAACCAACGGATAGATTACCCGCCTGGCTTAATTGCATTCTTGATCCAGCGTCATTAGAACCAAAAAACCTTACGCCATTTGCAAGGGTAGATAAAGCCTGAAAATAAAACGCATCGTTCCAAATTCCAAATTCGCCCGTTCCTGATGTTGATATGAATTGATTGTACAAATCTGCAGCTGTTGATTCCGCCTTAAAGGCATCGGATGCCGTCCCCCTTGCATGAATCCTTGCAGACGGAGTCGTTATGTTAAATCCGCAGTATCCATTATCAGAAAATCTTACAAGTTCGGTATTACCACTATCTGTAATCATCAATGAATGCGACGAGCTGTTATTTCCTGCGCTTTTAATATTTAATCTTGCAATAGTAGATGTGGGTGCGCCAATATTTAATCGACTATTTGTATTATCCCACGCCAAATTAGACGAAGCCGCAAACGAACCGGCTGGGGTAGAGTTAAACTGAACCTGCCCCGCGCTTCCCGCTGGAGTGCCACCGCCACTCCCACCTGTCGCGCTCACAGTCGCCACACCGTTACTTTTACTCACCGTGACGTTCGTGCCGGCAACCACATCCACAATTGGCAGCGTGACAGACGATGCCGCCACATCATCATTCTTCAGCGATAGCGACAAGGTGGATCCCGACACACTGAATGTATCTATCTGCGCCTTGGAGTCAATTACAATCTGCCCGCCATTGCTGCTCGCTGTAGCAGTAATAGTCGTATTATTGGTGCCTACCAGCCCAATATCATTGGCAGTGCTGGTGTTGCTACGCAACCAGGCATCTGCTCCCGGATTGATAGCTACGCCAAGTATGCCTTCATTGGATAACGACTCATCAGTCGCACTTAACAAAATAGATCCACCATTGCTCGAAGTTGTTTCCTGAATGGAAATACCTCCAGTGGCATTAATGGTGACACCTGTTGCACCACTGGTATTGCTGGTAATCACCGAGCTGGTAGAAGTGCCTGCCTCAACTCCAAGTGTGCCCTCATTGCTTGCGCTCTGATCAGTCGCTGTGAGTGTGAAGCTCGGATAGGTTCCTGTTACGCCTACACCACCTCCATTGGTGAGTGATACGGTCTGATCGGGAGCGCTGTTAGTGACTGTTATAGTACCGCCGTTATTGCTGGTTGTTTCAGTCACAGCAATTCCAGTCCCGCCAGACACGGTCACGCCATTGGCTCCATTGGTATTGCTTGTAATGACAGAAGTGTTGGCCGCACCGGCTCCTACGCCTATCTTACCCTCATTATCATCATATAAATCACCTGTATTATTAATCGTAAATTCATTAGTGCCTGGAAATATGTCTATACCATTGCCTGCATTAATGCGAATATTGGAGCCGTTTGTATTAGAGTATATATAATACAATGTTGCATTACCACTACCATATAGAAAGCCTTCATTGGTATTGCTTGTATCCACCTCAGCAGCCTCCCATCTCGAATTAGCTGACTTCCATAACAAGCCCTGATTATTGCTTGGCGATGGCGCATATACATCATGCAGCTCGCGCAGCTCGTATCCATTCTGGATGGTCACGAATATAACCCCGGCAGTCGCATGCTTGCGCACACAAAAGCCTACTTCAACGCCATGGTTCGGAGCTGTAGGTCGCACGGCTGTCAGGGCTCCAGCGGTATCCTTGCTGAGCCATACCATTCCGCCTTCGGTCA
>Ga0129333_10007945_pt1 | contig 10006 bp, 6 predicted proteins | sample CPB6_08_DNA_FD_94474 | JGI IMG/M metagenome (GOLD analysis project Ga0129333, IMG submission 94474) | Freshwater to marine salinity gradient microbial communities from Chesapeake Bay, USA - CPBay_Sum_0.6_0.8_DNA | ecosystem: Environmental > Aquatic > Marine > Coastal | place: USA: Chesapeake Bay...
CTGCCGAAGCTCGTCACCCGGGCCGGGCAGGTGTTCGACCCGCAGGCGATCGAAGAGGACGTCCGCACCCTGCACCGGACCCGCAAGTTCGTCGACGTGCATCCCAAGTACGTCCGCGTGCCCGACGGGATCGTCGTCATCTTCCAGGTGGTGGAGCGGCCCATGCTCCGCTACGTGAAGTACGTGGGCAACCAGCACATGACGACGCGGGCCCTGCGCAAGAAGGCCGAGATCGACGTCGGCGACTCGATGGACCCCTACGTCGTCGAGGAGGCCCGGCGCCGGATCGAATCGCACTATCACGAGAAAGGCTACGAGGCGGCCCGGGTCACCACCGTGGAGGGCGACAAGCCGGGCGACAAGGGCGCCGTGTTCCTCATCGACGAGGGCAAGAACCGCAAGGCGCTGTGGACGTCGTTCGTGGGCAACACGATCGCCTCCGACGCCCGCCTGCTCACGCAGATCAAGTCGAAGCCGGGCGTGCTCTGGCTGCTCGGCGGCGACGTCGATCGTTCGGTGATCGACGCCGACGTGGAGGCGCTGACCGCCTATTACCGCAGCCTGGGCTTCTTCCAGGCCAAGGTGGGCCGCGAGGTGCAGGTGGTGCACGAGGGGAGCCGCGACTGGACCCACCTCACGTTCGTGATCAGCGAGGGCCCGCGCTACACCGTCCGCAACGTGTCGTTCGTGGGCAACAGCAAGTTCAAGAGCGAGTTCCTGGAGCGCGACTTGAAGCTCAAGTCGGGCGAGCATTTCAACCAGTCGAAGATGGACGTGGACCTGGGCCTGATCCGCGACATCTACGGCGGGCGGGGCTTCGTGTTCGCCGACATCCGCGCCGATCCGCGCTTCCTCGAGGAGCCGGGCCAACTCGACCTCGTGTACAACGTCACCGAGGGGCAGCGCTACCGCGTCGGCAAGATCAACGTGCGCATCCGCGGCGAACACCCGCACACCCGGCACAGCACCGTGCTCAACCGGCTTTCGCTGCGCCCCGGCGACATTCTCGACATCCGCAAGCTCCGCGACGACGAGCGGCGGCTCAAGTCGAGCAGCCTGTTCCTCGCCGACGCGGCCAAGGGCCAGGGACCGCGGATCGTGTTCTCGAAGCCCGAGGGGGAGGACACGAAGGTGGCCCGGAATCCCGAACGGCCCGGCTTCCGCGGCCAGAGCCCGGACGCCGCGGCCGACGCAACGCTCGATCTCGAGCTGGAGGGTGAGTGGAGCACCGAGGGACAAGCCGCGCCGCCAGCGGCTCCATCCGCTCCATCCGCCGCGCTGGCCGGTCAGCCGGTGTGGCGCGGGCAGAGTCCGCTGCTGCCGCCGGCCCAGCCGGCCACGCCCCAGCCGTTCGTGGGCCAGCCCGCGGCGCCACCAGGCTGGCCCGTCGCGACACCGGCCGCGGCACCGCAGGCGGCTGCGCCACCTCAGGCCTGGGGCGGCGCCCCGCTGGCACCCGCCGGCCCCGAGGCCCTCGACTATTCGCGGATGGCCGCGCCGCCCGCACCGGTGTACACGGTGCAGCAGCAGGTGGCGCCCGCGTTTCCCGGTGCCGCTCCGGGCCAGCCCCTGCTGCAGCCCGCTTTCGCCCCCGGCGCCGGGCCCGGCGCCCTGCCCGTGGCCCAGATGGATCCCAACCAGCCCGGCGGCTTCCAGCAGCCCGGCGGCCTGCCCGACTTCGGCGGCGCCCCGCTGCAGGTGTTTCCGGGCAACGAGCCCTACGTGATCGTCGACGTCGACGCCGAGGAGACGCAGACCGGCCGCCTCATGATCGGTGCTGGCGTCAACTCCAACGCGGGGCTCGTGGGCAACATCGTCATCGACGAGCAGAACTTCGACATCCTCCGGCTCCCGCGCAGCTGGGATGACATCAAGAACGGCACCGCCTTCCGCGGTGCGGGCCAGCGCTTCCGCATCGAGGCCGCGCCGGGCACGCAGTTGCAGCGATACATGGCCACCTTCCAGGAGCCCTACCTGTTCGACACCCGCATCGGTCTGTCGCTGTCGGCCTCCTACTTCACCCGCTACTTCTACGACTGGGCCGAGGCGCGCACGGGCGGCCGCATCGGCCTCGGCTACCAGTTCCAGTTCGCCCCCGACCTGTCGGTGAACACCGGCTTCCGCGGCGAGAGCGTCGACGTCTTCAATCCGCGGATCCTCGCCCCCGACATCAAGAGCATGCTGGGCACGAACGCCGTCTACGGCTTCAGCGGCGGCATCATCCACGACACGCGCGACAGCCCGTTCCTGCCCACGCAGGGCCACCTGGCGACGTTCGAGTTCGAGCAGGTGATCGGCACCTACGTCTATCCGCGCGGCACGCTGGAGGGTCGGCAGTATTTCCTCCTTAACGAGCGGCCCGACGGCTCGGGCCGGCACGTGCTCTCCGTGGGGTCGGTGCTGGGCATGTCGGGGCCGAACACGCCGGCCTACGACAACTTCTTCGCCGGCGGCTACAACACGCTCCGCGGCTTCACGTTCCGCGGAGCGAGCCCGCGGCAGCCGGGCCCGAACGGCCAGCTGGCGGTGGTGGGCGGTCCCTTCGAGTGGCTCAACACCATCGAGTACATGTTCCCGATCACGGCCGACGACTCGCTGCGCGGCGTGGTGTTCACCGACTTCGGCACCGTCGAGTCGAATGTGGCGATCAACAACATGCGGGTGGCGCCCGGCTTCGGCCTGCGGATCACGCTGCCGGCCATGGGACCGGCGCCGATCGCGCTCGACTTCGCCGTCCCGGTCGCCTACGCCCCCTACGACAGCAAGCAGCTGTTCAGCTTCTTCGTGGGCTTCGCCCGCTGATTTCCAGCGGTTCGGGCCCCTGCGGCCCCCGGCCAACTGGGGTCGCATCGCCGGCGGGCGGTCCCTATCCTCCGCCCCATGCCCGACCAGCCCCGCTTCACTGCCGCCGTCGATCCGGGGCCCATCCTCGTGGTCTGCACCCGCTACATCGGCGACACGCTGCTGGCCATCCCCTTCCTGCGCAACCTGCGCAACGGCTTTCCGCAGGCCAGGATCGAGGTGCTCGCCGAGGGCAGTGCCCGCGAGGTGCTCGCCCACTGTCCGTATGTCGACGAATTCATCGACTGGCTGCGCCCGGCCCGGGGGCGGCGCGGGCCGCTGGCCGGAATGCGGTCGCTGTGCCGGCAGGCCGCCGTGCTGAGGTCCCGGCGCTATGCCCGGGCCTACCTGCTCAAGCCGTCGCTCTCGTCGGCGCTGCTGGCGGCGCTGGCCCGCATCCCACACCGCGTCGGCTTCGCGGCCGAGGGCCGGCCCCTGCTCACCCGCGCCGTGCGCTGCCCCAGCGGCCGGCACCAGGTCGAGGCCTACCTCGACCTGCTCCGTGCCGATGGGCTCGCCATCGACGACCGCCGCAACGAGAACTGGGTGCCCCCGGCCGCGGCCGCGCGGGTCGCGCCGCTCGTCGAGAGCCTGCCGGCGGGTCGCCGGCGGGTGCTCGTCGCCCTGCGCTCGACCGATGCCCGGCGGCACTGGCCCCTCGACCGGTGGACCGCGCTCGTGCACTGGCTCGTCGGCAGCCGCGGCTGCGAGGTGGTGGTCTGCGGCGGCCCTCCCGACACCGTGGCCTGGAGCCGCATCGTGTCGCGTCTCGACGGAGCCAGCGCCGCCCACGTTCACGATCTCTCGGCCCGGGTTTCCCTCCGCGATGCTGGCGCCCTCGTGGCGCGGATGGATCTCTGCATCGGTGTCGACTCGGGCTTCGTGCACCTGGCGGCATCGCTGGGCGTGCCCGCCGTCGTGCTCGTGGGCCCCACCGATCCCAACCGCTGGTCACCCTGGATGGCGCGGGCGGCCGTGGTGCGATCGGCGCGGGTGCGGCCCGGCATCGGCGACCGGCTCCGCGCGGCCTGCGGCCCGCGGCCGGCCCAGCGCTGGCCGGCGGGCCGCGCCTCCATGGACGACCTGCAGGTCGACGATGCCCAGGCTGCGGCGGATGCGTTCCTCTGCGGCAGTCCGGGGCCGGCGCCCGTCGCAGGCTCGGGCGGCCTGCGGACGCTCGACCTCTGTAGCGGCGACTATCACTATGCCGTGTTCGCCCGCGGCACGGGGCTGGCCGCGCCCGCGGGCATGGTCGTCGCCGCCGGCTGACAGGCCGCCGTGGCCGCGGCGCAGCCGGCCACGAAGCCGCTGGCCCAGGCCCACTGGAAGTTGAAGCCGCCGATGCGGCCGTCCACGTCGAGCACCTCGCCGGCCAGGAAGAGCCCGGGGCAGATCCTGCTTTCCATCGTCTCCAGGCGGACCTCGGCGAGCGGCACGCCGCCGGCCGTGGCCTCGGCCACGGTGAAGCCGCGATCGCCGCAGACCGGCAGCGGACCTGCGGCCACCAGGCCCGCCAGCCGGCGGCGGGCCTCGCGCGGCACGTCGCCCGCCTGCGGCGCTCCGGCCAGATCGCAGAGCGTCCGCGCCAGCCGGTCGGGGAGCCGCTCGCGCAGCACGGCGAGCAGGTCGCGACCGCCGCGGGCCACAAGCGCCGCGTCGACCGAGTCGGCCGATTCACCCGGCAGCCAGCTGATCGACAGCGTGACGAGCGGGTCGGCATGCCGGGCGATCAGCCAGTGGCGGCTGATGTCGAGGACGGCCGGCCCCGACAGGCCGACGTGCGTGCACAGCGTGCTGCCCCTCGTCGCGCAGAGCCGCCTGCCCCCCGCCGCGCGGAGCGTGATCTCGGTGGGGAGCGTGAGTCCGGAGAGCGTCGTGATCCAATGGCCGGCCGGCAGCACCAGCGGCACGAGTGCCGGCACGATCGGCGCGGTGAGCGTGTGGCCCAGTCCGCGGGCCAGTTCCAGGCCGATGCCGTCGGATCCCGACTTGGGGAGCGACCTGCCGCCCGTACAGAGGATGACGCGGTCGGCGTGCAGCGGCCCCGCCGTGGTGCTGACGGTGAATCCGGCCTCACTGCGGGAGAGGGCCGTGACCCGCGCCGGATGGAGGAGCGTGGCACCTGCGCGGCCCGCCGCGCCCACCAGCGCCTCGAGCACCGTCCGCGCCGAGTCGCTGACCGGAAAGAGCTTCCCCGTCTCCTCCTCCTTCATGTCCACGCCGGCCGCAGCGAAGAAGGCCACCGTGTCGGCGACGGAAAAGCGCCGCAGCACCTTGCGGATCGCCGCCGGCGTGCTCCCCGCGTAGTCGGACTCGTCGACCCGCACGTGCGTGACGTTGCAGCGGCCGCCCCCGGCGACGAGGATCTTGGCCCCCAGCTTCTTGGCCCCGTCCACGGCCACGACCGTCAGCGACCGGCCGGCCTCCCGGACCGTGCGGGCGGCCCACGTGGCCGCGAACAGGCCGGCGGCGCCGGCGCCGATCACGAGCACGTCGATGGGTGCGGTGCCGGGCCGGGCGGCGGCGGGCCGCGAATCGGCCGGGCCCTGGTTCGAGTGATGCGTCATGACCGGGATCCGAATGTACCATGCTCGCGAAGGCCGATAGGTTCGCGCGCGGAGGGCTGCATGGCTGGAGCGCCGATTTCCCGGGGGAGGCCACGGATGACGAGGGTGTCGCGGCGCACGTTCGCGCAGATCGCGGCGGCCGCCGGCACGGGCTTCCATGTGGGCCACGCGCCGGCTGCGCGCTCCGCGAGCCCCTCCGACCTGCTCGACATCGCCGTCGTGGGAATCGGCGGTCAGGGCGCCGCCAATCTGCGGGCGGTTTCCGGGCACAACATCGTGGCCCTCTGCGACGTGGATGAACGACGCGCCGGCAAGGCCTTCGCGGCGTATGAGCGGGCGCGCCGCTTCAGCGATTTCCGCACCATGTTCGACGACATGGAGAAGGGCATCGATGCGGTCGTGATCAGCACTCCCGACCACACGCACTTCCATCCTGCCTGGTGGGCAATGGAGCGGGGCAAGCACGTCTATCTGGAGAAGCCGTTGGCCCACGAGGTCGAGGAAGTGCGCCGGCTGACCCGTGCCGCCGCGGAGAAAAAGCTGGCCACGCAACTCGGCGCCCAGCGGCACGCGAACCGCGGACTCCGCGAGGCCGTGGCGATCGTGAAGAGCGGCGTCATCGGGCCGGTCGCCGAGGTTCACGCCTGGATCGACAGTGGGCGGGGCATGCCCAAGCCGCCGAGCGCGCCCGAGGAGGCACCGGCCGGCTTGGAGTGGGATCTCTGGCTCGGGCCCTGCCCGGCACGTCCCTACGTGAAGGGACTGGCGCCGTACGACTGGCGATTTTGGTGGGAGTTCGGCACCGGCGAAACCGGGAACTGGGGCTGCCACATCCTCGACATCGCCTTCTGGGCCCTGGATCTCTCCCACCCAGACCACGTCTCGGGCCGCGGCCCCGCGCCCGACGCGGCCCGCACGCCGCAGGGCCTGACAGCACGGCTCGATTTTCCCGCCCGCGGCGACCTGCCGCCGGTCGCGCTGCACTGGTATCAGGGCAGGCCGGAGGTGCTCGCCGAGCGGAACATCGACGGCAAGGGGATCAACACGCTGTTCGTGGGCGCGGCGGGCATGCTGGCCTGCGGCTTCGATGGCTGGCGGCTGCTGCCCGAGAAGGAGTTCGCCGGCTTCAAGGGGCCAAGTCCGGCATTGCCGCCGTCGCCGGGCTTCCACCGGGAGTGGCTGGACGCCTGCCGGGGCGGGCCGGCCGCCAGTTGCCACTTCGGCTACGCGGGGCCGCTCACCGAGAGCGTGCTGTTGGCGAACGTGGCCTACCGCATCCAGGGCGAATTCGACTGGGATGCGGCGCACCTCAGCACCGGCCGCGCCGACGCCGACGCGCTCCTGCGCCGCGACTACCGGGCCGGCTGGCTGGTCTGACCGGCTCTGGTCGCGTCACCAGCGCTGGTGGACGAGCGGGCGGATGGCGTCGTCGTAGATCTCCTGCACGGCCGCCATCGTGGCCGTGTCGAGGGCCGGCAGCGCCGCCGCGCGGGCATTGTCGGCGACCTGTGCCGCCCGTCTGGCGCCGGGGATCACGCAGGTCACGGCGTCGAAGGAGAGAATCCAGCGCAGGGCGAACTGGGCCAAGGTCGCCCCCTTGGGCACGAGCGGCCGCAGCCGCTCCACGGCCGCCAGGCCCGTCTCGTAGTCGACACCCGAAAACGTCTCGCCGCGGTCGAACATCGCGCCGGCGCGGTTGAAGGCCCGATGGTCGTCGGCAGGAAACTCGGTCGTGCGGGTGAAGCGGCCGGAGAGCATGCCGCTGGCCAGCGGCACCCGGGCGATCACCGCCACCTGCCGACGGCGGGCCTCCTCGAAGAACAGTTCCGCCGGCCGCAGCCGGAAGGCGTTGAAGATGATCTGCACGCTCTGCACGCCTGGGTATTCGATCGCCTTGAGCGCCTCCTCCACCCGCTCCACGCTCACGCCGTAGAAACGGATCTTCCCCGCGGCCACAAGGTGATCGAGCGCTGCGAACACTTCGGGTCGGTAGTAGACCTCGGTGGGCGGGCAGTGGAGCTGCACGAGGTCGAGCCGCTCGACCTCGAGGTTCTTCAGGCTGCGGTCCACGAAGGCCCCGATGTTCGCCGCCGTGTAGCCCTGTGCGACGTGGGGCGAGAGGCGGCGACCCGTCTTCGTGGCCACGTGGAAGGGCTCGCGGCGTTCGCGCCGCAGTCGGGCGATAAGCCTTTCGGAGAGGCCGTCGCCATAGACGTCGGCCGTGTCGAAGAAGGTGATGCCGTTGTCGAGCGCGGCGTGGAGGGCCGCCATCGACTCCTGCTCGTCGGCGCCGCCCCATTGGCCGCCACCGATGCCCCAGGCTCCGAAGCCGATTTCCGAGACCTGCCAGCCCGTTCGTCCGAAGGTGCGCGTGCGCATGGCGGGCAGTCTGCCCGATCCTCGCCTACACTGCCAGCGTGACACCCGCCGCAGCTTGCACCCCCGACTCACGCTGGTGGCACGACCCGCGTGCCTGGCCGCTGGCCGTCGGGGGCTCTGCGCTTGTGCTCACGGGTCTCGTCCACGTGGCCGTGTGGGCCGCCTGGGGCGGGCCCTGGGAGGGCCCTTTGAGTTGGCGCAAGCCGATCCTGTTCGGCATCTCGGGCGGACTCACGAGCCTGTCGCTGGGCTGGGCCTGGGCGAAGCTCGCCCGGCGTCGGGGCGATGTCTGGCTGGCCTGGGCCACGAGCCTGGCGCTCGCGGTCGAGGTCCTGCTCATCGACCTGCAGTGCTGGCGCGGCGTGGCCAGCCACTTCAACCGCGGCACGCCGCTCGATGCGGCGCTCTACGACCTGATGGGCGGCCTGATCCTGGGCGTCACGCTGGTCACGCTCGACCTCACCGTGCGCTGGTGGGTGGGACGCGTGGGCTGCGATGCGGCCATGCTGCTGGCGGGACGCGCTGGCCTCGCGCTCTTGTTCGTGTCGTGCCTGCTCGGCATCTGGGCGAGCGTGCACGGCGACCGTCGCGTGGCCCTGGGCCTGCCCCCCGAGACGCTGGGTGCGGCGGGCGTCGTCAAGTTTCCCCACGGTGCGGCGATCCACGCGCTGCAGTGGCTGCCGCTCGTGGCCTGGGCGGCGAAGCGGGCCGGTCTCGATGATCGTCGGCGGCTGGCGTGCGTGGCGGCGGCGACGCTGGGCACCTTGCTCGTGCTCGGCTACGCGCTCGGGCAGACGCTCGCCGGCCGCGGTCGCTTCGAGGCAACGCCCGCCGCGGCGGCCGTGATGGCCGCGGGCATCGCCTGCCTGGCCGTGCCCGTGGGCGTCATTCTCCGGGCCGCTCTCCGTCGTCGGTCGCCAGGCTCCGCCGCAGCGCGGCCCGCGTGACGACGTGGAGGAGAAACCCGGCCGGGCCGGCCAGGAACGTGAGTCCGAGCGCGAGCGAACGCAGCAGCCAGGGAATGCCCAGGCGGACGGCGTCCCGAGCGATCCACGCGCCGACCACCATGTCGAAGGCCAGGTAGTGAGTCCAGGCGGCGGCGAACGCCCAGTCGTCGGCGAACAGGTCCTGCAGACCCGCGATCGTCATCAGGTCGCCCGGAGGCGGGCCGCCGGCAGCGAGCAGAGAGCCGATCACGGCCACGTAGGCCGCGGCCAACAGCGCCGGCACGACGATCGCGCAGAGCAGTCGCGACACGAGCCCGTGCCCGGGGAACACGACGAGGGGAATCCAGGCCACGAGGGCCAGCGTGTTCGTGATCTGGAAGAACGCGTCGGCACTCATGGGACGTCTCCGGCGGGTGGGGGCGTGCGCGGCACCATCCAGTCGAGCGGGCCGGCCTGCAGCCAGACGAGCAGGCCCACGAGCGCCGCCAAGGCCAGGCTGTGGGGGAACACGCGCCGGAGAATCCTTCCCTCCTGGCCGTGGTCGCCGGTGGCGGCCGCCGCCACGACGATGCTCTGGGCGTCGATCATCTTTCCCATCACGCCGCCGGTGCTGTTGGCGGTGCAGGCCAGGAGCGGGTCGATCCCCAGTTGCTCGGCCGTGATCCGCTGCAGGCTGCCGAACATGGCGTTGCTCGAGGTGTCGGAGCCTGTGAGCGCCACGCCCAGCCAGCCGAGCAGCGGCGCGAAGAAGGGATACAAACTTCCCGTGCGCGTGAGCGCCAGCCCGAGCGTCACGTCGGTGCCCGAATAGCGGGTCACGAAGGCCAGCGCCAGCATGGCCGCGATGGTGACGAGCGGCGCCGCCAGCCGGCGCAGGTTTTCCCACCACAGCGTCCAGGCCCGCCGCCCGGGAATCCCCAGCCAGGGGATGGAGACGAGCGCCGCCGCGAGGATGCCTGTGCCCGCGGCGGAGAGCCAGTTGAACCGGTACACGGCCCGTTCGATCTCGCTCGACTCGCGGGTGGCCGGCGGCACCTTGGCCACTCGGCCGTCGAGGAACGGCACAGGGAATTCCGGCGCCACGGTCGCCGCCGGCAGGACGATCTTGCCCGCGACCGCCGACCGGCCCTCGAGCGCGGCCTTCACGGCTGGCAGCCCCCAGAGGAACACGGCCAGCGACAGGAACGCCCACGGTGCCCAGGCCCAGGCCACCGTGCGCAGGGGATCGCGGGCGGTCGCCGGGGCCTGTGGGGCTGCACCGGGATGCCGCCA
>Ga0129333_10007946_pt1 | contig 10005 bp, 5 predicted proteins | sample CPB6_08_DNA_FD_94474 | JGI IMG/M metagenome (GOLD analysis project Ga0129333, IMG submission 94474) | Freshwater to marine salinity gradient microbial communities from Chesapeake Bay, USA - CPBay_Sum_0.6_0.8_DNA | ecosystem: Environmental > Aquatic > Marine > Coastal | place: USA: Chesapeake Bay...
CTCCTCAATCTGGCACGGATGGTAGGTCTGGAGGACCGGGGACAGCAGGGCGGAGAACATGCCGTCACCGTAGTTAGCCTCGGTAACGACCTTGTTGACCTTGTACCGCTGGGCCACCTTAGACAGCGATGCCAGCACCTGCGGCGTGTAGCCGCCCATGAAGCCTCCGCAGTCCATCAGGCAGAGCTGGCCATTGATGTGGTTGACCACGGCGTAGGAGGTCTCGTCCTTGCCACGACCCGAGGGGTCAATCGCCATCACCGACCCTTGGTAGGGGACCATCTGCCCCTGCAATGCCATCGGGCGGTAGAGCATGTCGCCGTTCATCCCGACATTGGGGAGGTTCTTCCAGAGCTGGTCGGGGCTAGCGGCCCAGACATACTTCTCATGGGTCAGCGCATCATCGAGGTCGGTGACCACAAGGTCCGACAGCCGCAGCGGGTAGCGGTTGGAGTCGGACATGGTGGTGTCGAGCATGAACTGAAGCGCGAAGCCGGAGCGCCCGTAGGACGCCTCACGCTCCATCAGGTCGTACTCGCCGAAGCGGACCGGGTCGGTGGACTTACCCGCCAGCCCGTCATCCTCGGTCACCGCAGCGCGAATGCTGGGGGCCAGCCGCTCGCCATACTTGGCGCATTGGGCGGCATTGGGGTAGCGTACCGGCCAGATTCGGCACTTGTAGCCACGCTCCTCCAGCTTGCCATAGATCGTGGACTCGGTCTGTGGAGTACCGAGGTAGATGACACGGCCGAAGTACTGGCGGGCGATCTCAAGGGGCAGGCCGGGAGCCCGTGCTCGGATCTCATCATCCGACGGGACGGGCTTTAGAACCGCATCGAACTCCTTGATGATCTCGGCCAGCTTGTCCCGCATCATCTGGGTTGCGGAGTTGTTGGCCGACTCAACGTCATCGGCGATCACGATGTCGGCGCGGGAGCCCGTGATCTGGCCAAGGATACCCACGGACTTAACCGAAGGTGCGTGGCTGGGGGGCGCTGGGGCGACATCGAAGGAGATCTTGGAGTCACGCTGATCATCCCGTGGGGTCAGGTGCTGGAAGATCGGGACCTCACGGATGAGCCGCAGCGTGAAGGTGCTGAAGTCATCTGCGCGGGTCTTGGCCGCCGACACGACAAGGATATTCAGGTCGGGGATATGCCGGAGGGCGTCTACGCAGAAGACCGAGGTGATCCACGACTTGCCCACACCACGGAAGGCTTCCGTGATCTGGCGCCGCGGACCCCGCTGTAGCCATTGGGCGATGTCGTACTGGACCGGTGTGGGCTGGGGCAGGCCCAGATGATCCCACACCGCCCAGACCACATTGCGAAAGTCGTTTAGCGGATCGGCCTTCTGCGTTGACATCAGTTAGTTGCCCGCTTGGCGGGCTCCTCAAGGTCGGGGTCTTGGAACGGGACAATCGCCGCAAGACGGAGCACCGGCTGCTCAGCCTCGGTCAGCAGAGAGTCTACCCCATTATCCTTGAGAAACTGACGGGCAACATTCAGTTCGGCCGCCGTAGCGTTGCCGGATTGAATACGGGTAATCAGGTCTTCCGCCAGCGCCCGGTGAAGAATGCTGGCGGTCTCACTGAACTTGGCCATGACTAACTAAGAACCCACGCATTGATCGTGGTTCCGGCGGTGTAGGTCGAGACAACCATGCGGATCTCTGGAGTGTTGTGCACCTCAGCGATCTGAGAAAGGTTGGTGCCAATCGTGGTGCCGCCCGGACCAAAGGCAACGAATGTAACCCAGCTAGCGTCGGGATGCAGCCTCCCCTGAAACTGGATAACCGTGGTTGTGTCGTTGGCTGTGCCAGTGATGCGGAACTGGACAAGGGCCTTTCGAGCATCGATACGTTCATTGTAGTGGGTGGTGGATGCCGTTCCGTTGCTCAAGCTAGTGGCATCATTAAACACCTTAGTAAGTTTCATAATCATACGACAGCTCCGTCAGTAAGGACCCAGATGTTGAGTTCAGAAGAGTTGTTGTGTGTAAAGAATGTCCAAACGACACGAATCTGGGCATGCGCGTCGATCTCGACAATCTTCGATCTGATAGTAGATGTGAAGTCCGTACCATAGACAAGCGTCTGCAATGTGACCCAAGATGCTCCGCCTTCTCGACCCTGAATGGTAATCGTAAGATCGGTGAAGTCAGCCGGGATTCCAGAAACCTGCTTTACATCGACCTGAATGAGAGCCTTACTACTGCCGCGAGATTGTTCAAAAACGACAGTAGGTGTGGCGTTTTGAGCGATTGTTTGGCGATCAGCCGTTTTGATTGCTGTAATCATTTAACCACCAGATTGTATGCAACAGTTGCGATTACTGAAATTACAGATGCAGCCCCAACTAGCCAAGCCCTAGATGCTTCAAGGCGCATTAGCCTAGATTCTATCTCAACAATCTGAACTGATTGCCGATGACTAGACTGAATAAGGGCATCCAGCTTACCTTCCAATCTTCCGATAAGAAGAAGAAGCTGCGGATCAATGGGATCGTTCATAGCGGGCGCTGGGTAAGGGCGTTACGGCTGGCCGGGAGTAGGGATAGCCGCTTCGCGGTCTTGATGCCGGTCAGCGCCCCCTTAACGGTGGGGGACTCGCGAAGGAGCTGACGGAAGGCAGCATCTTGGTAATCCTCGATCACTGAGCGGATCTCGCGGATACGAGGAGACGGGACACCCAGATCATCGGTGGGCGACATGCGCTGGTATCGGGGGGACTTAATGAGGCGGTGCAGGGCCTCACGCAGCGTCTTACCGCCACGCTTGACCGTACCAGTCAGTTCGCCGAAGCGATCATAGGCATTCTGTCCGGACAACGTCTTGTGATCCCGGAGTTCGACGCCGGACTGGACCGACTTAGCTGGGGTAAACCCGTGCTCAAGCTGGGCCATCTCCTTGAACACCACATCATCATCCGTTGACCGGTAAGCGATGGGGATCAGGGCGTCGGCGTAGGAGACGCTCTCCGAGCCGATAGAGCGTAGACGCTTGACCGGCTCGCCGAGGACATTGCGGACCACCGGGATATCCTTCGAGAGGCCCGGAGTACGCGACTTAACGGCATCGAGCATGCTACGCAGCTCGCGGTTCATCGGGTCATCACCAGCCGAGGTAACGAACTGGGAGGCGACCGAGGGAACCATGGAGCCAACATACTTACGGATCAGCGTCGGGGCAAAGCGGTCCGGGTCCTCAAGAGCATCCACCCAGTTCTTGATACCGGTGAGGTACGACTTGTTGGTGAAGTTCTTGGCGAACGCCACCGCAGTTGCCATAGCGATGTCGGTAACCGCACCCTCATCGTTGTCTTCAGCCAGCTTCAGGTACTGGTTGAAGTCAGCCACGGTCGAGATCAGCATGGCCAGCGGGTCGAGGCGGTTGTACTGAACATAGCCAGTGGAGGTCTTGATCGAGTACGGAGTCCAGCCCGTCTGCTCAAGGATGCGGCGCTGTTCGGGATCATCAGGGCCGGAGCCTGTGATGTTACCCAAGTGGGCATGGTAGCCGATGAAGGACATGATCGAGGCGCCCGCAGCAAAGCGACCGGCGGCCTCTGCACGGCGACGGGGATCACCGGACAGGAAGTCCTTAACCATGCGGTTCTTGGACTCCGACAGGTTCTTGCCCATCTTACCGGCCTGATGCTCGACCAGCGCCTGAACAGGCCCCCAGACAACGTCAGCACGCTGAGCCGTGAACTTGGCGATGTTCACCGGCGTGCGGATGAACGGTGTGATCAGGCGGAGCAGCGGCTTGTTGCCGACAATCTGCTGATACTTACCGGCGAGTCCGTTGGGATCGAGCGGGGCCGTAAACGTCGCCTCTTGCGCCTGCTTCATCGCCTGCATGCCGATGGTGGAACGGGCGGGGTCAAAGTTCTTGGCCGCGTACTTAAGCGCATGGGTACGCTGGGAAAGCGGGTTGGTAATGCCCGCAGCCTTGGCATCATCGATGCCGCGGTTAAAGAGCTGGCGTCGGGAGTACGCCTGACCCTTGTAGAGCATATTGTCCATCTCATCCACGACGAACTTAGCCGCCGCCGTATTGTCCATGCCGCGCTTGATGGCTTCGCGCATCAGCGAGGTACGGATGACGGACCGGTAGTTCATCTGCTTGAAGAACTCATCGCCAGCTCCCATTGCGCGGGTAGGCATGCGGACGAGCTTTCCAAACCAGTTGTAGACTTGGGCGGCAGAGCCGGTGGAGTCAGTGCGGATCGCCTGCATCGCAGACGGGGGAGCATCAAACACCGTGTGGTCAGGATCAATGCGTCCCACGCCGTCGTTGTAGGCGAATGCCGACCACGCCATCTTCATCGCGTCGGGGACGGCGCGGATGAGGTTGACCAGTTCCATCGCCGAGTCCACGAACTGCTCGCGGTCAATCCGCAAGGCAGAACCGGCCATGCGTTCGAGCGGAAGATAGGTCGAGGTAAGGATGCCCGAAAGGCTGTTGACCACTTGGGTCTTAGGACCACTCAGGATCGAGTTGATCCACAGCTCATTGAGAATCGACACCGCCTTGTCACCATAGGTGGACTTGGTGACGCGGTTGACCGCAGCCACAGCCGAGGGGCCACCAGCGGCCCACGCTGCCGCCCACTTGCGGGCGTAGTCAATCAGAGCGTCCTCGCCACCCATCTCGACAATGGCTTCGCGGACACGCTCAGGATCGTTGAGCCAGCTAAGGTCTGGGCCGTCAATCGGAGCACCACCGACACCCGGGCCAGCACCGGGGCCAGCACCGGGGCCCGCTCCCGGACCAGCGCCGGGGCCTGCACCGGGGCCCGCACCGGGACCAGCTCCCGGGCCCATTCCCGGACCAGCGCCCGGACCAGCTCCCGGACCAGCTCCCGGACCAGCTCCCGGGCCCATTCCCGGACCAGCGCCCGGACCCCTACCGCCAAGACCCGGAACGTCCGGGTGCGGCGTAGCGGCCATATCGCGGGGCGGCGGGAGTACATCCATACCTAGGCCGCGGAGTCCGCGTCCCATCTCAGCCTGAATGCCCTTAACCGCATTGGACATGTACCCCAGCGTGCGGGCACGCTGAACAAAGGTAACCATTTCCGTAGCACTGGCGGCGTTCTGGACCACCTTCTGGGCCAGATCATACACTTCGCCGCCGTAGCCCAGCATGAAGCTGCGGTAGGCCAGAACTCGGGATGCGACCTTAGCGACCGACCCGGCATCCGCTCCCATACCCATCAGGGCCTTAGCGGTGATGAGCTGTGGATTATCCGCCTCCACCATCGTGGACATCTCGGACATACCCTTGGACAGCATCTCATCGAGGGTCTGCGGCTCGATATTCTGATCAAACCCGTGGACATCGATCACGTTGTCGGCGATCTGCTCGACAGCACGCATGGCGTCCAGTGCCCCATCTTCGCCGACAAAGTGGCTGTAGTTGTGGCTGGTGCGCTCAAGAGACTGAGCCATCAGCTCATCCATCGTCATCTTCTTGGGATTGACATCGCCAGACCCGGCGACTCCAGCGGCAGCATTGATCTGCTCGCGGCGGTTAATCCCCTCAACCACATCCTTGGCATCGAGGTTATCAACGCCGAGGGCTCGCAGCGCCGACTCCGTATCCTCAGGATCATACGGGGACTCGCCGCCCTTACCGCCAAGACCGTAATCGAGGCGGGCCTTGGCATCACGGCGCTGGGTCATAAACTGAGTAACAAGGTTGCTGGTGCGGTCGAATCCGAACTTCGACTTGAGCGAATCCACCAGATCCTTAAAGAGCAGGCGGAGGTGGGCGATGGCGCCCTTGACTCCCGGGGCCTGCGCTTCGCGGAGAGCGTCCAAACGCTTGATGGACTTCTCCGTCATCACCTCGGCAAACCACTCATCGATATTGATGTAGCGGTACTCTTCGCGGGTGAACCGCGGGTTATCGCTGGAGAGCTTCGCCGCGAACTCGGGGTGCTCGGCGATGTACCGTCCCTGATCCTCAGCAAAGGTCTTGTTGAGCGAACGCAGCGTGTCCGGATCGACGAAGCGGGAGAACGAGTGCCACATCTCATGGAGCATCGGCCAGCGCAGCTCGCCATTGGCAAGGGCTTCGGCGCCAAGACTCACAACGCGGGACGAGTAATCAAAGGCGCTGGCCGCCCCCTCACGCGGGGTGACACCGGATACCGCCGTGTCCATCATGCGGGTTCCGATCCGCTTGATGAACTCATCAACATACTCGACATCCCGGGGGTTGATGTTCTCGAAGCCCGGGGCGCCCTCGGCAATGCGGCGGCGAACCGTGTTGACGAAGTCAGCCGGGCTGACGGCGCGGAGGAGCGCCTCCTTCTTCAGGTCGTTACCATCGGCCGTCCAAGTCAGGCCGACAGCGAACTGGCGGTCTCCAACTTGCGTGTAGAAGTTGGTCTGCTTTTCGGCAAACTGTGTAGATCCGGTGGCCTTGGTGACAAGACCATCGCGGTACATCAGGCCACGGCGGGTCAGGACCGAATCCTGTTCATACTTGCGGGCAAAGTCCAGAGCCTCCTTGGGGCCGACGCCGGTAACGATGAACGACCGCTCCAAGTTGTCGCCGTACTGTCCGGTGACCGCGATGTAGTTGAGACCCCTATCCTTCAGTTCCGCCTCAAGCTGGGCATTGCGGGCGGCATTGGTCTGGGCGTCGAGACCCTTACCTCCGGGGTTCTCGGCGGTAAGGATCATCCAGTCCTTCTTCTCAAGGATCTTGGTCAAGTCCCCGCTCTGGAAGTCATCAAGGCTGGCTGCCGGGATACCCAGATCCTCCGCAACCATATCATCCAAGGTCTTGGGGACAGAGAGCGCATCAGCCACAGACCGGGCCGCGGTGGGCTCAGCAATGGCGGCATCCGCTGCCCGCTCGCCGACCTGATCAATCTGACGGCCAGCATCGGCCGGGTCGTAGGAGAAGAACAGGGAGCCCGGGGACATGTCCTCAAGAAGCGGGGAACGCTTTGCCTGCTTCTTTTTGGAACCGCCAGCAGCCTCTTTCTCCCAGAGGTCCTGCTCACTCATGTACTTTTCCAGATCCTTTTCTTTCATCTCAGGCTCCTTCAGCTTGTCACTGAAGTAGCCCTTGGCAGACAGGACGGAGCGGCTGCGGTCAAGCTGACGGCGGGACATACGCGGCAGCTTGTAGAAGCCGGGGAACATGATCTCATGCGGCTCAATACGGCCACGGATTCCGTCCCACAGCATCCATTGGGAGTTAAACAGGCCAAGACCGTTCTTCTCGGCATTGGCCCGGTTCATATCGAGGGCCGCTTTGTAGAACTGGGTGACGAGCTTGAGCGAGTCCGGACGGATGATAAACGGGCGACCGGCGGCTTCGTTGCGCTTCAGCCATTCAAGAGCCTCGGGCTCAATCTTTTTGCCGCTGATCGTAATGCTCTTGGCATTCATGTTGGTCAGAAGCACCTCACCGAGCGCCTCTAGATCCTTGTCCATTTCCAGTACTTCAGCAAACGTCTTTGCCCGAACATACTTAGCCTTACGGTCTTTGATTCCGTATTGCACCCTGCCAGACTGATTGAGGCGTGCCTGAGCATTGATTCTATTTTTCTTGGCCTTAACAGCCGCGGACTTAGCCTTGTCAAGCGCCTTTGCGGTTTTGCCTTTAGGATCATAAATCCCGGCAGCAATCTCATCGTCAACCGCCTTCTGAGCGGCGACAAGGCGCTCGTCAGCCTCCCGGATCTTCTGGGGGGTATCCTTGATAAGGGTGATGTCCTTGTTGTACTCGTTGACAACAGCCAGCTCGAACTTCTTCAGATCCTCCTTAGTCTCAAAGATCGAGCGCCAGATCTCCCGACCTTCGCGACCGAAGTACCGGGCCATGTGACGGTCAACCGCCGAGATCGCGGCCCGCAGCGGGTCCTGCCAGACCAGCGAGAACGAGCCGACCTTGGTTCCCATTCCGCGCACCTGAGAGGACACACGCTCCACGAACGACACCCAGTCTTCCTCAAGCTGAAGGATGTTGCCATCAGCATCCAGCACGGCTTCTTTACGCCGGAAGAAGTTGGGGTCCTTCAGGTACAGCTTGGCCATCTCAGCCACGTTGGTGTACGGGGCGCTGCCGCTGATACCGATACCGCCTCGCGCCTTTGACTGGTGCTCAAACATCGCCTTGATGCGCTCGTTGACAGCACTAAGACGCTCCTTAGACACCGCGGCGCCCGGCTCCCAATCGACGAGATTGGCCAGCGCCTTCATCTCGTCCATGTTGCGGACACGAACCGTACCCGCCTGCATGAGGTTCGGGGTCAGCGGCTGGTTGGGCGACAGGATGCCGAACACCATCCGGTTGAAGACCTCCATATCATCCGCAGGGTCCGGCTCCATCGTGCGGGCGAGCTTGCGGTACAGCAGCACGCGGGACTCGGCATCCATGCCCTTAGGATCGAAGTTGTTCTGCTTGATCCAGAGGAGGTCGAAGAACGTGAACTTGTTATCGGGGCGGTCCTCCAGCGATCCGGGGAGCTTCTTAACGCCATCTGGCAGGGTCTCAATGGGACTGAGCGGTCCCATGTTCTTGACACCGTACTGCTGGCCAAACGCTTGGAAGTCCTCGCCACTCCATTCGTGAGGCTGCTTTCCATTAAACACTAGGTCTGCGACATCACCCTGCTCAGAGTTGTAGGGGTTGTACAGACGCTCAAACGCCTGCTTGACCTGCTCAGGCGGAGTAACGCTGTTAACGTGGTTCAGCACTTCTTCCGGCGTCGCAGCCGGGTTGGCTGCACGGAACTCTCGGGCCGCACGGATGCCCTTCACGTTGATGCCGATAAGCTCGGCAGCCGCCTGCGCCGTGGCGCCGGTGACCTTAGCGCCGCCCTTAAGGAACGGAGCCGCCACCATACCGACAACCTCGCCAAGCGTGCCGCCCTCAAGGGCGTTCTTAAGGCGGCCGACCAGCTCGCTATCCTCTTGGTTAGAAGCGAGGTACTCCGTGATCGGGTTGGCCAAAGCCGGGCTCATCTGAATCAGGTCAGACAGGCGGGCCTCATGGCCATCGAACAGGGCAAAGTCCGCCATCGCACCGGCAGCGAGATTGCGGGCTCCGGCAATCGCCTTGCCCTTACTGATGCCGCCAAGGATCTTGGCGCCGGACTCGATGGCCTGTTTCTCAGCAGCCGCGCTGAGGCCGGAGGCCAGCTTGATCCCCTTACCGATCTTGCCACCAGCGGACAGCCACGACGAGCCGACCAGCATGCCCGAGCCGAAGTTGGCAATACCCTCGACAATACCCCCAGCGACCGTCTTGGAGGTTCCAAACAGCCGATCCTCGTCCTTATAGTCAGGAAGCGAATCGAACGTGGCCCAGTCCGCCAGACCGTACAGATCCTGCACGGCACCCTCCATACCGCGTGGGATGGCCATGCCGATGTCGGAGGCGTAGTCTCCGAATCCCAGCTCACTGCTGGGCTCGGGTTGCGGGCGGGTGATAGGACTGGCCCAGCCCGGGGAAGGCGCACGGCGGGGCTTCTTTTGCTCAGCAGAGTAGAGGGCGGAGAGCTGATCAGAGGAGAGCGGAGTCAAGTCGGTCATTGGTTCTGTTCCTTCTGAGAATCCTTCTTAGCCTCGCGCCGCTTGCGTGCGAGGTTGTCGCGGCGCTGCCCAGCGGAGCTGGCCTCGCGGGCCGCGGCTTCAGCCCGCGCTGCGGCATCGGCTTCTTCCTTGGCGCGCTGCTCAAACGTCGCCACGGCGTTGGGTATTTCCGGAGCAGGCGTGGGCTTCGGGGCGGACGATTTGAGAGTGGGGGGCTTAAGCATACTACTCGGACCGTAATCTACGTTCCGCTCTCCGAATGTTTTCTTGACCGGCTCCGACTTAACCGGCTCCTCCGGCTTTTCGGCAGGAACAGGCTGCTGCTGATCAGCGGGCTCAGAGGGGCTGGCGTTATCGGATTCCTCAGCGGGAGCAGGCTTAGGAGGGGGAGGAGGGGCTACCGGGCTAGAAGCCTTTGCCGCGCTATATGGGATACGCGGAAGAAG
>Ga0129333_10007949_pt1 | contig 10003 bp, 20 predicted proteins | sample CPB6_08_DNA_FD_94474 | JGI IMG/M metagenome (GOLD analysis project Ga0129333, IMG submission 94474) | Freshwater to marine salinity gradient microbial communities from Chesapeake Bay, USA - CPBay_Sum_0.6_0.8_DNA | ecosystem: Environmental > Aquatic > Marine > Coastal | place: USA: Chesapeake...
AGTTGTTCTTTATTTTTTTAAAGAAATTCTTAAAAATAACCTAGACTCTTGTGCGGTATATGTATCACTTGAAATGACAGATGAGAAAATTTCTCAACGTTGGTTTAAATTAACAGAAGACTGTCCAGAAATTTCCGAAAGACTATATGTTATCTCCAGATATGATGAAACTGGAAAGTCTAGAGAAGTTTCTATGGGCTGGATTAAGAAAGAGCTTTTAAAGTATCGTGAAGTTATTGGAGATGTAGCTGCGTTTGCAATTGACCACATTCACTGTCTTGGAGAGAATGATCCTTCTACACTAAACTCTATTATGATTACACTTAAAGAAATGGCAGTTGAACTTAATGCTTTTGGTATTCCAATGGCACAAGTAAATAAAGGTGCTGGACAGAAGGGAGAAGTTCCTCTAGATGCAGATGCTGTTCTTGGCTGCTCACAGTACAAATATATTTGTAGCGATATTATACAAATTCACAGACCTATCTTAAGACTTGAAGAAGAAGCTAAAATAAGCGTTATGGGTTGGGGATATTGTAAGATCAGAGAAGCTGATAAAACTGATAAAGTTAAACGTGGACAAAATAAACTTTTAGCATATGATATTGACACTAGAGGTTTTAGAAAAATGACCACATCAGAATATTCTACTTTTAAAATGTTCTACAATGAGCTTCTAGCAATGAAATCTGCTGAAGAAAAACATAAAGCTCATACCTATGACTTGGTAAAAGAAGTTGTAAGTCCTAACGGCAAACTTGTAACAATTGTAGAAAAGTTTAGTGGAGATTCTGGAGATTTATAACATGAAGTATTTTGAAAGATGTAAGAAAAGAATAGAAAATGCAAAAAAAATTGATTGGGATTTTAGTAGTACTTTTAATTATACTGAAAGATTTATAATTGATGAAGTATTGATAATAAGAAAAATTTGTGAAGTTGATTCTAACCATTTATATTCTATTGATTATAAAAAAATTATCATACCAATGTCTGAAGAGGAGCTTATTACTTTATTTAAGCTTGCCCATGATAAATGTGAAGAATTAGAAGATATAAAAGATAAAGAAATACTTGAGGAGCTATAATGGTACACGTTTCCCAGCTTGTAGATGGAGGAATTTATAAGTTATATGGAAAAACCGTTAAAATTGTTGGCATATATTGGGAAGAGGTGTCTGAGTTTCGAGTAAATGTTGTATACGACAGTTGGAATGGATTTAGAGGCAATCGCTCTGTAGTTAGAGAAACTGGAGAAACTGATTTTGAAGAGCTAACTTCATTAGAAAAGGAATTGCTGTGATTAAAAAAGGAGATCTTTATAAGCATCGGAAATATGTAATTATAGTTAAATTAGTCTCTGTGCCAACTAACCATATTATAAAAGTAGAACAAATTTCAAATAAAAATAAAATTTTAAAATATATTCAATTTAATTTTTTTTACTTTCAAAATAATTTTACACCATTAACTTCATTAGAAAAGGAATTGCTATGAAGCTTAGCATTTATCCTAAAGTTAACTTTCTTCCAAAGAATAAGGATGATAAGATTCTTCAGTCTAAGCTAACCTCTAGTCCTAATTTTCCAGAGGTTGTAGAAATATCAACGGATGAAGATTTAATTAAAACCGTTACTTGTTTTGGCTGGAGTCCTTGTATATTCTCAGGATATAGAAATAATAATAACTTCGTATCGTGTGATTTTATGAGTTTAGATGTTGACTCTGGACTTACCATAGAAGAAGCTGAGAGTCGTGTGCAAAAGCTAGGATTAGCTTCTTTATGCCTTCCAAGTCCAAGCTTCACTCCAGAGTTTCATAAGTTTAGATTAATATTCCCTTTAGCTAAAACAATTCTTAATACCGAAGATTTTGATGCTACTTGGGACTGGCTCCAACAACAATTTCCAGAGCTTGATGCACAATGTAGTGATTACGCTCGTTGGTATGCCCCATCTAAAATGGAAGCTGGATTTTGGCAAGATGGAGATTTTCTCGTACCAAAGAAAGCTATTAAAAATACTTCAGATAAGCTATTTAATGAGTTACAAGTGGAAGTCCCAGAAGATCTTAAGGATGTGGTAAAGCTATTATATGGTAAGGATAGAGACGTAATTCCAGAAGCTGTAGAGTTCTTTTTAACTAATGCTCACACAGGACTTTCAGGACTTTGGATAAACAGCCTTAATTCTTTCTGTTTTAGCTTGGCTTTATCCGGAGTTAATGCTACAATAATTTACGAAGTTGTTGAAAAACTTGCACCAGAGCCGTTGGATAATAAAGATGAGTATCAAATCAAAAAATCAATTCAAGATGGAAGAAGAGCTAGAGAAAATTTATGAAAAAGATATAAAGATTGGAGAGCGGTATTGTATTACTTGTGATCCACAACCTATGAACATTTTTGAAGTTACTGAAATTTACAATGATTTTATTCGTTTGAAATTTTTAGACGGTTTAATTTTAACATTTAATAGAGATTCTATTTTAAATTTTTATAAATTTCCATATTCTAGTTTAGAAAAGGAATTAGCATGAAAGATACGCTGATAGATTATAATGACATATCTTTTGAGAATTTAACTTTAAAAATGGAAATAGCTGGATTAAATGATGATGTACTATTAGATGAGTGTAATTTTATACTTAGCGGCAAATACTACAGTAAGATAATGGATGAAGTACTTGTAAGTTATTTTAAAAATGGTAAAATAAGTAAAGAAGAAAGAAAAAAAGCAGAAGCTTTATACATACTCGCTAATGGTGATTTAGCATGGGAAATTTAAAAATCGGAGACAAAATCATTGTTACAGACGTTTTACAAGTAGGCAAGTCTTTAGATCATTTAAAATTTACTATTCAAAAAATTTCATCGATTCATTCACCAGAGGATTATTATCCTTACAGAATAGAAATAAATAATTCCTTCCATTGGGTAGAAGGAATACCTTATAATTCTTTAGTAATGGAGTTGTTGTGAAAAACTATAAACTTATAACAAAATCAAATATTGAAGAATTTACCCAAGAGATCAATAATCATGAGATAATAGCTTTTGACACAGAAACTACAGGGCTTAATGTTCGTAAGGAAAAAGTTATAGGCTTTTCTGTTTCTTGCATTGAAGGTACAGGATGGTATCTACCGTTATATATTTGGGATAAGAATGCTAAAACTTTAAATGCTCAAGACTGGGAATTTTCTGTAGCTAGCGGTATTTTAGAAAGGCTTAGAGTTAAAAGTCTTATTATGCATAATGCTAGTTTTGATGTTAGAGTCATATTTAGCAATTTCCACATAAATCTAATGCCAGCATTACATGCAGATACTCAGCTTATGAAGCACACACTCCAAGAAGAAGGTCCGTTCGCTCTCAAGGAAAATGCTATTATATATGCCAAAGAGATTGGATTAGACAACCAAGATGCAGCTAATCAAGAACAACTTGAGTTAGAACAGAGCGTACTTGCAAATGGCGGTAAATGGAAGAAAGAGCAAAAAGATATGTATATGGCAGATCTGGAAGTTCTTACAAAATATGCCATTGCAGACACTGACATTACTTTACGTTTATTTAACTACTTTGAGTTAGAACTTATTAAGCAAGGACTTCATGATTTTTTCTACGTAGAAGAAGTTATGCCGCTATACAAGCTAGTAACTGTAAAGATGGAGAATCGTGGAGTTCACCTAGATATGCCTAAACTCCAACAATACTTATCTGAAATCACAAAAGAGTTAGAACTTTGTGAAGAAAGAGTAATTAAAGCTTTAATGGAAACTGAAGAAGCTAAAAAATTTATATCACACTTATTAAATGAAGATTTTCCAATCAAGCCAAGTGGAAAGCTTGTTCAGAAATTTTGTGAAAAGTTGGATCTTCCTTTACCAAAACTCGCTAGTGGAAAATATCAACTAAATAAAAAAACTTTAGAACTAATAAATAATGATAGCTACTATCAAGCTTATTGCTTCCTTAATCATGCGAACAGATCTTTTTATTCTGATGATTTCTTTCATAAAATTAGAATGGAGCTTTTATTAGAGTCTCAGAAATACCCGATCAACATTGGATCAAAAGATCAGCTTGGGAAGATTGTGTTTGATTATATGAAGATTGAACCATTGACTAAGACTCCTAGTGGCAAGGGTCAGTTTAATGAGGACTTCGTAGAGCATTTAGCCGAGAAGTATGGATTTGCTTGGGCTAAGGAATTAAGAGTGTTTAATAAGCTCACTAAGATTAAATCTAGCTATTACGATAGATTTATTGAACAGCAAGAAGATGGAATTTATTACCCTTCGTTCAAACAACATGCTACTACTTCTGGAAGATATGGTTCTGATCTTCAGCAATTATCAAGACCTATGGAAGATGGATCTGATGATTCCAGAATTATTTACTTTACTAACACTTTAAGAGCTTTAGTTATACCTAAATCTGGATATGCATTTATCGATGATGACTATGAATCTCTAGAGCCACGAGTTTTTGCCGACGATGCTGGAGATCAGGCATTAATTGATATTTTCTTAAAAGGTGAAGATTTTTATTCTAAAGTTGGGATTGGTGCGGAAAAGCTAGAAGGAGTTAGTGCAGATAAGAAAGCACCTAACTTTCTTAAAAATGTAAATCCAATAGCTAGACAAAATGCCAAGTCTTACGCACTTGGTATTAGATATGGCATGAAAGACGTTAAATTGTCTTATACACTGAATATTTCAAAAGAAGAAGCTCAAACTATTATAGATAACTATTTTGATTCATTCCCAGGTCTAAAAGATTCTATGGATAGATATTTAACAGAAGTTAAAAGAAATGGTACTGTGACTTCTAAATTTGGTAGAGTTAGACATTTACCAAGAGCTAGAGAAATATATAGAAAATTTGGAGATGCTGTTTTAGACTTTAAAGCTTTACCGAAATTATCTTTTAAGCATAAAATTCCAATGGAAGAACTTAAACTTGTGAGAAAGGAATATAACAATCTCCTTAACAATGCTCTGAACTTTCCAATTCAATCAGCGGCAGCAAGTCTTGTAAATAGAGCTGCTATTGCTATGTCACGAGAATTCCTACAGAATGGGCTAGATGCTTGGGTTAGTCTTCAAATACATGATCAACTTGTTGTGTCATGTCATAAAGATTGTATTGACAAAGTTAAAGTAATAGTGCAGAATTGCATGGAGAATACTAATAAACTGGCTATGCCTTTAATAGCTAAGCCAGAAGTAGCATATAACCTTAGAGACGGACATTGACATGGATATTCTACAGACAATAGCGATACTTTGCCAATTAAATGGTGCTGGTGCGGATTCAAATTCTCTTATAGAAAAAACATCTAGTTTACAACTGTCATGTCAGAAATACTATGTCAAATGTTTAGATCCTATTAATGCAAACTATAAAACACTATCTAAATGTATTACGGAGAGAAAATGAAATTAAAAATTGGAGACAAAGTTAGAATGACTAAACGTGGGTTTAAGTTTTATTCTAACATTGACATTGCTTTTGATATGAGTTCTTTTAATGGCGTCATGGATGAGAAAGAATTTACTTCAACTGTTTGTGGCTTATTTGCCATCCATGGAGTTGGTACAATTAAAAAGTTTAATAGTTTTGGAGATCCTCTTATTAAGTTTGAGTATTCTCTAGATGGAATTAGATATAAATATTCTCATTACTTTGATATAAAAGATATTAAAAAACTTAACATTCTAGAAAAAATTATACTTAAACTTAAAGGTAGCTTATGATTGTCATTTCCGCTATGTTAAAAATATTATCAGGATTCTTAATAGGAAAAAATGTAGGCTTATATTGCTCTAAAAATGAACTTAGTCCAATTTTAGGAATTGCTTTAACTGTAGGGTTAGTTCTATTAAGTTGTGTAATAATTGATAAAGGATTTGCAAATGGATAACTCAGAATTTATCAAAAAGCAACTACTTAGTTTACAAGAAGCTTTTGAAAGATTCGGAGATATGCAAATAAATACTCCGCCAGTCAAGAATTTCTCAGTATTAGAAGAATTTACTGATGAAGAACTTGCTAATGAACTTTGTAGAAGAAGTAATTTAGGAAAGGAGTTAGAATGATTGGAGATCCTACCGTTTATTGCTTAAATAGTGCGGCAGTGGGAGATTTAATAGCTTCTGCTCCATCCGTTAAGTTTGCAATAGATAATTTTCATAAAAAATCTGACTATAGGATTGCAGTTTATGAAGATTTTAGATGCTTATTTCCTTTTGTTCCAGAGGATAAGTTTGTAGAAGTTTTGGCAAAGTACGATGAAAAATATACTGTTAGGCACTTAAACATGCTTGGAGTCGGAGGAAGAGTTTGTAAGTTAACTCCTTCTAGATTGAAACTAACACAATACGCTTCTATAGGCTTATTGGGAAGAGTTTTAGAAGATTATCAATCTCAATATGTACCACTACCTAGTGTCAATGTAGACCGCTACAATGTAGACTTTTCAAAATCTGTAATAATTATAACAACTTATAGAGACAAACAAAGAACTATTTTAGCTCCAGAAATACAAAAAATAGCGGAGTATGTACATAATAAGGGACTAATACCAGTGTATGTTGGAAAGGTGGGGGCTATAAGCATATGGAAAAAGAACTTAGCAAAAACTGATTTTGAATACCCTGGATTTGGAGTAGACTTAAGAGACAACACTTCATTTCTGGAATTGGCATCAATAATGGCTAAATCTAGAGCTGTAGTTGGTATGGACTCTGGACCAATACATTTAGCGTATACAACAAAGGTTCCAGTAGTTTGTGGCTACACTACCGTTGCTCCAGAATATAGAATACCATATAGAGGTATTATAAAAACAGAAGCTGTTGTTCCGAACATAGCGTGTAACTTTTGTGAGTCCAATTGGTCACTAAACACTTGGAATTTTAACAACTGTCCTAGAAAAATGGAACTAGCGGAATGTGTAACAAAAATAAGTGCTGATAAGTTTATACAAGGACTTAAGAAAGTAGGAGCTTTTTAATGGAGCTTATTGGATATTTAGGTTCTATTTCATTAGCTATATGTGGACTTCCTCAATGTATTATGTCTATAAAACAAGGTCATAGCAATGGCATATCTCTAGGCTTCTTATTGCTGTGGACCATTGGAGAAATTCTTACATTAATATACATATTACCTAAACTAGATATTCCATTGCTTTTAAACTATTCTGCTAATATAATATTCTTAACAGTTATATGGAAGTATAGATTATTTCCAAGGATTTAGTAATGGAAAATATTAAAAAAATAATTAACTTTACTTTAGTCGGGGTAGTAGGAATAGTTATTGGTAGATTTATAATTCAGCCAAAAACAAAGATAGTGGAAAAAGAAGTTATTGTTTTTAGGGAAAAGAAAGAAGAAAAGAAAGATTCTAAGATAACAACTAAGACTAGAGAAGAAAAAAAACCTGATGGAACTATAATCACAGACACTACTAAAACAGAAGAAACTAAAACAGAAACTAAAACTGATATAAAACTAGCTAAAGAAAAATCCAAGTCTGTACAAAAAGGATCTGGGGTTTTAATAGGTGCTATGATAATGGATGATCTTGATGACTTGAAAAGTAAAGATCATTATGGTATTATGGTAGCTGTGCCATTAGCACAAAGAGCTTATATATTTGGAACTGCTGATATGCAGAAAAGAATAGGAATTGGATTAGCCTTGGAGTTTTAGTGGATTGGTGGCAATATGGGTATAATGAGTCATATAAAGAAGAACATGACAACGACATTATATCTAATAAGCAAAAAATTTGTATGCATAAATGGAAAGCTACTACATTAATCATATCAGTAGTTTATGACTGTATAAAGTGTGAAGTTAAAAAAGAAGATCACGATAAATATTATAGTAAATATAAGGGATTTAAATGAATAATTACGTTGATATTTGGGACAGAATTCACAACAAATCAGTTACAATTGAAAGACCAATTTCTTCCAATAATGGATGGATTTATACGGCTTATTATTATAAGTTAAATAATACCCCACTATATCTAAGAAGCAATCAGTTGATAATAGCTGGAAAAGATTGTGCTAAGAATCTTAAAAGACACCCATTTAATAGTAAAGATGATTCTCCTCCTATTTCAAGAGATGAAGTGCTTGGACTTGCATATTTAGGATTTTTAAAGCCTCAACATTTAAACGGCTGGAACTTTAGCCCATATCCAATTCCAAAGTTTAACCTTATTAAAACTATCCAGCAGTTCATAGAACTTAAAGGTAAGCATAGAAACTACCTTTGGCAAAATAACATGAATCAAACATACCGCTTTGCTTTTTCTGTGCCTTTACAAGATAGAGCTTTTATGTTAGAATGCTTTGGTGAAACAAAAAGCTTACGTTATATGGTTTATGATATAATTGCTAAGCTAGATGCTAAATTCGCAAAGCCTAAGAATGGAATTCACTGGTTAAAATATGGCGGAGAACATAGAAAAAAAATAATGCAAGAAGAATTTCCAGAGGATCATCCTTTGAGGCGTATATGATTTTAAAGATTAAAGCATTTATATTTAGATTTTTTTACATATTTAATGTAAGCGTATATTTAGCTAAAAAAGAAGAAAGAGCCTTCTTAGAATCTATAGAATTTGAAGATGAGTTAGACAAGAGTATTAGTATAGGTTTATGGCAAGCTAATAATGGATTTACTACAATATGGACTTATAAAAAACCTTTTCATAAAGCATTGATTCTAAAAATCAAACACGCATTCTTAAATACATGAAAATAAAAATAAAAAAATTTAATGAAAGAGCAGTAATACCTAGCTATTCCAGAAATGGAGATGCTGGTATGGATTTGGTAGCTACAGAATTTTATTATGAAGACGGATTATTTTGTTATAAAACTGGAATTGGTTTAGAAATTCCCAACGGATATGTTGGTTTAATATATCCTAGATCCAGTATATCCAAGTACGACTTAATTTTATCTAATCATGTTGGGGTTATAGATTCTAATTATAGAGGAGAGATAATACTTAAATTTAGAAAAACTACGCAATATCCATACATATTCATAAATGGCGATAGAATAGGTCAATTGATAATAATTCCTCGTCCTAAAATTACTTTTGAAGAAGTGGAAATTTTAAGTGAAACTAATAGAAATACTAATGGGTTTGGAAGTTCAGGAGCTTAAGTTATGTTAACTTGGAAAAAAGGTCAATACAAAAAGCTATCCAAAAATTTTTCAAGTAAAGAATTTGAAAATTCTACAGATAAAGAATTTTTTATAGATCCCATATTAATACAAAAACTAGATTTAGTAAGAGAAGAATTTGGAGAGTCAATAACAGTAACTTCTGGATATCGTTCACCAGCTCATAATGCTAAAGTAGGAGGTTCTTCTTCCAGCCAGCATTGCTTGGGTAAGGCTGCTGATATAAGACCTACCGTAAGTTCAAAAGAAAAGCTTGACAAATTATATTTAATATGCGAAAAATACTTTGAAGCTGTTGGCGATGGTAGATTAAAAGGCTTCGTACACGTAGATACTAGAACTGGTAAAAAGAGAAGGTGGAATTATTAATGACACCAGAAGATTATCACAAAGAAAGAGTTAAGTTACAGATGTTTCAAGCTAAACTACAGTTAGTACAAGTAACAATACAAGCATTTACTCTAATAGCAACTTTAATTTTATTAGGACATAAGTTATAATGATCACTTTTATTTTAGTTGCTGTATTACTTACTATTAATATGATTTTAATGCATTTTGATAAAATAGCATCTGCATATTATTGGGTTTATAAAAAAATAAAAAAACCTAAATTCGAAGTTGGAGAATTAGTTTTAATAAATGATGTAGAATTTGAAGTTTTATTAATAACTAAAAATTATAAGCCATATACATATTTTTGTTTACCTACTAGTAAAAGTCATAGTAGAATGATAGAAGCTTATTATTATGAGTCAGAAATTAAAAAGAAAACGGGAT
>Ga0129333_10007950_pt1 | contig 10003 bp, 11 predicted proteins | sample CPB6_08_DNA_FD_94474 | JGI IMG/M metagenome (GOLD analysis project Ga0129333, IMG submission 94474) | Freshwater to marine salinity gradient microbial communities from Chesapeake Bay, USA - CPBay_Sum_0.6_0.8_DNA | ecosystem: Environmental > Aquatic > Marine > Coastal | place: USA: Chesapeake...
GCCAGCGCCGAGCAGAAGCGCGAGCAAGAAAAACTGCAAGCCGATTGGCAAGCTCTAAAGGAACGCACTATGACCAAGCCCGTACAGTCACGTCCACTTACTCGTGCCCTGCCGCGTCTAGGTCCCCCGCCCGGTCGTGAGACCCCGCATATCCCCAGTCGCGATTCTGGCATCGGTATCGCTGCTAAGAAAGAAATTCCTGTGTACACCGGCGACAAAATGCTAGGCGTCACCATCATGCACAAGAGCTGCCTACAACCTGTGTTTAGTGAACAGGCTGCCGTAGACGCCGCTCATATGCGTAGATAGGTACATTTATACCCATAAATACAAAATATGGGTATAAATGACCAAGATCTTAAAGAATATGTTGTAGCACTACACAGGATTGAGGACCTGGAGCCTTTCTATGATGACATGGAAACTCCAGGCGGCTCCCTTTACATTCCCAATAGGACTGTGGACCTATCTAAAAGGCGTCCATCTAGTCCTAACACTCATTATTATCTAACAGATCAGGAAGCTGAGCAACTACGACTCGATCCTAGAGTCAGAGCTGTGACCATACCCATTGATCAACAAACTCTAGTAAGACGTAAATCTTTGTGGACACAAACTTCCGACAATTGGTATAAAGGACATACCAGTAGTATACAGCCATTTAGATCGGCAGATAAGAACTGGGCTTTATTACGCTGTGTAGAAGGCTCCAATAGATTAAATTGGGGGCGAAACGGAACTCAACGTGTTTCCGGAACCGCCTACACTGATGCCAATGGCAAAAATGTCGACGTGATCATCTGTGATGGACTGTTTAGACAAAACCATGCCGAATTTGCGAAAAATCCCGATGGGACTGGTGGATTCAGAACTGTACCATTTAATTGGTTTCAATATAGTAGAAACATGGGTTTAAATACTGCAACTAATTACAGTTACAGTAGTGCTATGGATAACCATGGGGCACACGTTGCTGGTACCGCCTGCGGCATAACGCAAGGATGGGCCCGAGAATCTAATATCTACAATATAGACGCATTTGGCGCCAATGGTATGCCAGATGGAACATACTGGGATTATATTTTAGAATTCCATAAAAATAAACCTATTAATCCCGTTACTGGTACTAGAAATCCCACTGTAGTGAACTACAGTGTAGGCTTAGTATTATCATTACCTATATATTGGTTGACTGCATTAAAATATAGAACAAGACCCAGACTTGATGGAACTTTATGGTCTAAACAAGGATTTATATCAACTACATCAACAGGTCAACGAGTTAGTCCATATTTCTATGAGGTTGGGCTGCCATTGGGTGCTCAAGGCGAATCACAACCTTATGTGTTAGATATTCCAGTTCCGGACACCAATGGCATGGCCGATGCAGAAAATTTGATTAATAACGGTATTCATATAGTAATGGCCGGCGGCAACGAAGCTATCGCTATCGACCTGCCAGGGGGTGTAGATTATAATAATTTTATCAACTGGCGCCCGTTCGAAGATGTTAATACTCCATGGGGTAAATTTGCAGCTGGTACAATTCAAACTCTGTACTATTGTAGACGACATTCTTGTCAGACTGAAAAAGCCATTGTGGTTGGAGAATTAGACTCTACAGTTACAACCCAAATTGGTACTGGCTCAGCACGTGGTCCTGGCATTGATATTTTTGCACCCGGCACCGGTATTGTATCGGCAATCAGTAGTACTACAGCTAGTACAGCACTTGGCACTGCTACCAGTAAACCTGATCCTAGATTTAAAAACTCAGATAGAATTGACGCTTATTTTGGTACCAGTATGGCAGCTCCTCAGGTAGCAGGCATGATAGCCTGCTTCTTGGAAAAAGATCCTACCATGAGTCCGGCAGACATGAAAAACTATGTCATTGATAATGCTAAAATTGGACAAATCACCAACAAGACCGGTACAACAGAATTAGACTATCTGTATAACATGCAGAATGCACCTAATAGGTTTTTATTTTACCCGCAGACTCCCGGCGGCGGGGGAGGCAGTACCACCGACAGCGGATCAACTTCTCAAAGCAGTACATCATCTAGTACCACCACCAGCACCACTACTACAACAACTACCACTACCACTACCACTACCTTAGGTCCCTATTTTAATTTAACAGTGACTCCAGGCAGTAATATCTCAGAAGGTGATACTGTTCAAATTTGTCTAAATGTAAACCCAAACTTTACACCCAATGGAACTAAAATTCCATTTATATTCAACATTAATCCATTGTAATGAGTAATATTAATTTTAATCCCGTGCAGGCGGGACAAAATATCAGTCCATATGGTATTACCATCACTCCTGAATTACTTAAAGAAGGATCCAAAGATGAACGGTTTCTACAATATCTAAGTGCCACCGGAGGCATAGGTCCCTATACATTTTCCATTGTAAGTGGTAACTTGCCACCGGGTATGAGCATTGCGTCAGACGGAAGAATAGGTGGAATTCCGGAAGGATCAGGATTTTACTACTTTACAGTCAGAGCCGAAGATACCTTAAACAGATATGCTGAAAGAACTTATGGATTATTAATTAATGTGTCAGCTAGAGTTATCACAGTCAGTGCTACAGAATTTACTATAGTAAATGGCAGCGGTTGTATTAGTTTGACTGTGAATACCGACAGTATTGACGTAGATTCGCGATTGACAATAACTTTACCGTCGGGAGATAAATTATTTTTGAGAGTGAGTAATACCGGAATCGGAGTTACTACATCTACCAGCACAACTACCAGCACAACTACCACTACAACTACCAGTGGTCCAGGAACAACTACCAGCACATCTACCACTACCAGCACATCAACAACGACCACTAGTACAACCACTGGTGGTCCGCCTCCAGCTTATGGCACCCCAACTGGATATACCTATTGTGAAGGAACCAATTTATGGGCACGCTACCACAACGGTAAAGGTGGAACTTTTGATTTACTGTCAGAATTCAACAGTGTAAGCTGCGGCTATGGGCCAGTACTTACTACTTCAACCACTTCAACCACTACCACTACAACTACCACAACCAAACCACCAGGTTCAACCTTAGATGCAGTTGTGGCCATAGCTAATAAAATTTTAACCATTGGCCAACCACCCACTAATTTCCGTCCTGTACGTGGGGAAGGCGGCAGCACTTTTTATCAATATACTATTGCACCAGCACTACCAAGTGGCCTTGTGTTAGATTCCACAACTGGATTTATTACGGGAACAGTTACTGCCGCTTTACCGGTGACCAAGTATACCATCACAGTCAATGACGTTGGTGCTGCCAGTGGTACAACAGATGGGCGATCCAACTCTTTCACGTTATCAGCAGTGGCCTTTGCTGCTACTGTTACAGGAGATAAAAACTTTATTGTTAATTTTGCAATTCCTACTTTTGAAATGTTTGATAACTTGGTAGGAGGTGTAGGCCCATTTACTTTTGGGATCAGTTCGTTTAACTTACCAATTGGTTTATCTATAAACATATTCAATGGCGAGATAAGTGGTACGCCAGTGGAACTCACCGACGATCGTGAGATAACTGCTATTGTCACAGATAACAATGGTGTGGTAAGAAGTGCAGTATTTAAAATAACAGTGCGTTCTTTGGTAACAACCACTTCTACATCCACTACTACTTCAACTACCACTACAACAACAAGCACCACTTCTACTACCACAACTACAACAACTCAACGCCCAAGACCACCTGCACCAACGATTACATGGTCGGTGCCAGATAACACACTCAGCATGTTATTATCTGGTCGTACAATTTCGCGAGGACCTAGTGTAACATTAGCCAATTGTGCAGTGATTTCTGGTAACTTGCCCCCGGGATTGACCCTGAGTAACATTGGTATACTATCTGGTACACCTGTGGTAATAAATAAGTCTTCGTTAGAGCCCATAAAGAATTATAAATTTACAGCTAACTTGCTGGTAGGCACAGAACAAATTGTAAGAACATATTCACTGTCGGTGATTGATAATTTACTGACCTTTGATCAAGTTTCTGATAACAAAGTGATCACCACAGACGATGGATATCGATATTTGATTCGTCAAAAGCAAGATTCATATCCTGTTGCTGTAGAATGGCGTTTGCGTAATGGCTCATTGCCACCGAATGCTAGGTTAACCGCCGACGGTTATCTCGAGGTTAGGACTGGTTTTAGGATTTATAACTTTACTAGAAACCATTTTGTAAAAACTGATCGGATGACCGCTGGATTATCCCAAGGTTCTTGGGACTCCTGGTTAGCTGGATTTGTGGCACAAAATCATCAATTTGATTATCAATTTGTATTAGAACTTAGCGATATCAATGGTATAGTGTACGAAGCTCATACTTTTAGAATCATACATACACTGACTCCAATTTGGTCAGACTGGTTCTACTACAACGAACCAGACCTTAATTTGAACCCTGCTCAACTATATTGCCTACTTTTAAGCACTGAAAAAACTGAGATGACTTGGTTAACCGACAGCAATATCGGCACAATAATAAATGGCACTGTTAGTGAAAAATCTGTAGCAGTTAGTGCTAATTCACCAGTGGAGTACATGCTGAAACCATATGCTTATAGTAGGATACCACAAGGTACAAAATTTATCAATGACGGAACACTAATGGGCCGGGTCAGCTTCAGATGTCACGTAGATGACCCAGCTAATCTTCCTGTCAATGATCAGTATGAATTTACAGTACGTGCTTATGGTTATGATAGATTTACCTATAGTGAAAAACGTTTTAATCTGCAGGTACTAAGACAGTATACTAGGCCTTCAGATGATTTGTACATATACGCAGCACCACCACCTGAACAACGCATACAGTTTGCCAATATTATCAATGATGAAAATCTTGTTCCTTCTAAATTCTTATACCGTGTAAACGACCCTCGGTTTGGTAGAAATACCACCATGTTCTTTTTGTTTGCGCCAGGAGTAAAAATAACTAGCTTGCCTGACTACGAAACAAAAATTGCCACCAACCATTACACCAAAACATTATTATTTGGACCGTTGCGTGTAGCTCGTTCATTAAATCAGAAAGGTAGTATAGAATACGAAGCTGTGTACATAGAAATGATAGATAGAGAATTTAACTATGATGATAGAAAATTATCTAGATTAACACCACCTAACACAGTAGATCTACGTAATTCTATCAAAAACTACTATGTTAAAAATAATCAAAGTTATTATATTTTACAGCCCAATGGCCTACAAAATATGTTAACTGTGATTTACCAAGCTGTAGGTTTTGAAAACCTGGGACTGGTACCAGGTTGGTTAAGTAGTCTTCAGACGTTGAGCACTGAACCAGGTGTATTTTATCGCCCCACTGGCATGCGTATGGCCATTGTGTTAGCCTACGCTAAACCTGGCTACGGTGAATTAATTATGAACAATTTGAAAACCACGACGTGGAATCAATTTGATTTTGTTTTTGACAGGTATAGATTAGATACCAGTATGTCCGAAAACTATAATGTAGCAGCAGACGGTTTTGTTAAAGGATCACGACTAACCACGTTTGATGGTGGTTCGACTATTTTTGACAGCAATAGTACACGTCTGGTTGAGAATATGGAATACTATATTGACCCTGGGCTGAACGATAAATATATCAAGTTTCCAAAAGCAGGAGTATTCAGATAAATGGACAATCAAGGTAGTTCAATTACTACAAACAATCTCAATCCTGATTTTCCTTTAGCTGGCCAAAACAACTCCAGTCAAGGGTTCAGAGATAATTTTACAGCTATTAAACAGCAGCTCGAAACTGCCAAGTTGGAAATCACAGAGCTCAGTAGATACACCACCAAGGCCATGTTAAAATCAGCTGTGGGCGAACAGTCACTGAACAATGACTTAGAATTTAATCAAATTATTCGTGCCCATATGCGATCTCCGGTTGAGACCTACCATGATCACGGTACTCTAAGTGGATCAATGGTAGTTGATTATTACCAAGGCACAGTTCAATTTGTACGTTTATCAGGAACCACACAGGTAACCTTTTCGAATTTTCCAAGGGGTGCTTTTAGTGCACGTTTAACCTTATTGGTTCAAACGCTTGAAGGAACTATAGAGCTGGCGTTTGGGTCTGGGGCCATTGAACACAGTTATCAAAAAAATATCATTGTTAACAGCAGACTGCCATTTCCTAGCCCAGGATTTTATCTATTAGACTTTATTAGTTTTGCTAATGGAACCAAAATGTTTGTAAACACAACTGGTGGTTTTTAGTATTGACCTGCGTTACCAAATTGTTTATAATTTACACACGGAGATTTATATATGAAACAAGTTGATTTACATTCTTACTCAAATTTTGTCACCGCTGTTACCAGTCAACCCAGTAAAGATTTAACCACGTTTATGAACAGACTAGACGTGTTAGATGGAAACTATGATTTCGCCAATAATCAACATGGCCCAGATGTAAATGTGCCGCTGATGTTAACCGGCGCCATGGGCCTATGTTCAGAATCTGGTGAGCTCATGGAAATTGTTAAAAAAATGATGTTTCAAGGTAAACCACTTGACGCCGAGACTGCATTTCATATGAAACGTGAGCTAGGTGATATTATTTGGTACTGGACCAATATGTGCCGTGCCTTGCACTTAGACCCCAATGATGTTATCGCCGAAAATGTAAATAAGTTAAAAGCACGTTATCCCGGTGGTAACTTCGATGTGTACCATAGCGAAAACAGAAAGCAAGGAGATTTATAATGTGGCATCCACTGGCACCAGACCTGACTAATTTTAGTAACGACGAGCTGATGACCAAATACAACGAATTAAATACACGTTGGATACAGGCTAATCGTGCAGGATCCATGTCAGTGCTAGGTCAAATGTCGTTATTGTTAGAAACCTACAAGCAGGAAATAGCCAAACGACATACTAAAATGTTAGAAGAAGCCAGTAATAGAAATCCGTCTTTCAAGAATATTATTGACATTAAATGAACGTTGATACACACGGACAAATCTACTACACACAATCTGAATTAGTTGATTTACTGTATAGGAATCCAACACTAGATATCAGCGCATTTGCAGTCACAGATGCTGAGTCATACAATGCTAGCCTGCAATCACTGCATTTAGATTGGCCTAGATTAACTCAGTACGAACCATTAACCATTTCAATTGATCAATTTGACCAAGCAAATCAGTCTACCTGGTATATGCCAGACCAATATAAAAATTTTGATATTGCTCAATGGGTTTTAGACCAATGCAACAGCGAAGCTGAATTGCAGCGTGTAGGACAAGAACTATTATTATATCAAGAAAGAAATCTATTTCCGTTGCTGTGCTATCTTAAATATCTAGTAGACACCATGAATCAGAACGGTATTGTCTGGGGAGTAGGACGAGGTAGCAGTGTTTCCAGTTTCGTGTTGTATCTAATCGGAGTACATAGAATTAACAGCTTGTACTATGATTTAGACATAGAAGAATTTTTAAAGGGATAAATTATGGGCAAAGCATATAGAAGCGCACAAGGTAAAATGGTTGACATGGAGCAATTGCGTTTAGCCAATGAAGAAACTATTGCAGTAGGCAACATGAAGGTTAATGCACGAGGTGACGAACTAGGCCCCGGTGGCGAAATAATTAGAACACGCAATGAAGTTATGAGCGACTATTACAAGCTGAATTCACCTACTATTAAGGCCACTTACCCGGAACCTGCCATTGATGAACGCAGCATTCATCCCAAGGTAGTTACACCACCAAGCCCGGTACGCGGTAGCTTGGCTCAACAAGTTTTACAAAAACAATTGGATGATCCCGAAGGTACTGAATAATGAATATCGATGTACATAAAGTTAATAAATTAGTAGCACTGCATGACAGTGTTTTAGTAACCGAAATGAATTTTAGTGAACGTATTACCTCTGGTGGCATTGTGTTACCCACTGATAATATGCGTAGTTCAGGTGTACGTCCACGTTGGGGACGAGTGTATGCCATTGGCCCAGATCAAAAAGATGTTGACGTAGGACAATGGATTTGTGTAGCACATGGACGTTGGACACGAGGTGTCACCATAGAGGACCATGAAGGAAAGAAAGTAATTTGTCGTGTGGATAACAACGACATACTTTTGGTAAGTGATCAAGCACCAACGGACGATACAGTACGTGACAACGCCTAAAAGTTAAGTTATAATTACACACTGACTTAACAAAGGAACACCATGCTTTTAAATACTCTGTGGGTAGAGAAGTACCGTCCTACCTCTCTGGATAATTACGTATTTACAAACCAGTCAACCAAAGAGCTAACCGAATACTGGATTAAAGAGCGCAGTATTCCACACGTACTTTTGCATGGCCCAGCTGGCACAGGTAAAACCACTTTGGCTAAATTAATCGTTGCTGCTCTAAACGTAGATTCGGTAGATGTACTACAGGTCAACGGCAGTAAAGAAGGGCGTAAAATTGACTGGTTGCGTGACAAGTTAGACACGTTTTGCCAGACCATGCCCTACGGCGAAAGCGGGTTCAAAATTGTAATGATAGACGAAGCCGATTATTTGGCCAAAGACAGTGTTCAACCTGCACTGCGTAATCTCATGGAAGACTACGCAAGTAATGTTAGATTTTTAATGACCTGTAATTATCCTAATAGATTGATCCCACCATTGCGTAGTCGTTGCCAAGAACTGCAAATTGATCAACCCGATCAAGGGGATTTCATTGGCAGAATTGGGTCCATCCTAGATCAAGAGCAAGTATTATTTGAAGATGAAAACTTAGCTCAGTATGTAATGGCTACTTATCCAGACATGCGTAAGTGTCTGAACTTAATTCAGTCTAATGTGGTCAACCGACGATTAAATGCTGCCGGGGAAGGAAACTCAAGTACACAGGATTTTAGGCTTGATGCGGTGAGTATGATAAAATCTGGGCGACTGCGCGAAGCACGTCAGCTGATTTGTTCTCAGGTTCGTAGTGAAGAAGTAGAAGAAGTTTTTCGGTGGGCTTACGATAACTTAGAGTTATGGAGCCGATCTGAAGAAGGCCAGGACGAAGCTATTTTGATTATACGCAGAGGACTGGTTAATCATGTAAGTTGTAGCGATGCAGAAATCAATCTCAGTGCCAGTTTAACTGAATTACTAACCATTGGAAAATAAAATGTCTGGATTATACCTAGTTGCTTATTATTACTCACGTCCTAAAACTAATCGTATCCGCACGGAACGTCCAGGTTGGATGAAGTTACCGGGCACAGTAAGTTACGATGAACAAGTTACCCTAACCAAAAATCTTAAGAATAGAGATATTCAAACAGCACAAGTTATTCTAGATATGGTAGGAAAACGTGTGATCAAAAATGGATTTGTTAAGGATCGCAGTTTTGATGACCTATTTCTTTACTACTACGGTAACTATCCGCAGTATACCAAAGACATCATGGACAAGTTAGATCCTGGGTATCTCACACGTTTTGCTTCACCAAGCACTGAACCGGTGCGTACCATCGACACCGGAAGCACTATTAGTTCTACATAAATAATTCATGCACCCAAGTTTTGCCAAATTACTCAAGCAAAAAAAGAAACGTACCAGGGATCCTAATGCGCCTCCCCCTCCAACTCTGTTGGGGCAGGTAAAAGAGTTAAGGCTAACCAGGGAAGATATGGATAGGTTGCAGCTACAACTTATGTTAGCCCAACAGCGTATGGACTATCTTGAAGCAAAAAATCGCAGGTTAGAATCCAGTTTTGAAGCTCTGCAAAACTGGATAAAGACCAGAAAATAGTGATTGACAATCAGAACGACATGTAGTAAACTAGCAAAGTAGTAAATTTATTAACCAATCCCGCATTGTGTCGGGTAAGAGGAAAAATATCATGCCTAAGCGATTAGTTCGTAAACTCACAGATGTGGCCGCTGAAGTTGAAAGCACATTAAAAAGCCACTATAATGTAACCCAAAA
>Ga0129333_10007951_pt1 | contig 10001 bp, 15 predicted proteins | sample CPB6_08_DNA_FD_94474 | JGI IMG/M metagenome (GOLD analysis project Ga0129333, IMG submission 94474) | Freshwater to marine salinity gradient microbial communities from Chesapeake Bay, USA - CPBay_Sum_0.6_0.8_DNA | ecosystem: Environmental > Aquatic > Marine > Coastal | place: USA: Chesapeake...
ACCTAGAAGACCTGGTATTCCGCAAGGGCAGCAGAGGCATACGCGAAGCACTGGCCATAGTAGACGCAGTGGGCCAAGATCCTGCTACCACCACAGTGAAATGGGATGGCAAACCTGCTATCATCTTTGGCCGCAAGCCCGATGGTAGCTTTGTGCTCACAGACGTGGCAGGTTTCACAGCCAAAGGCTACGATGGCTTGTTTACCAGCCCACGCCAGATAGCCCAGCAGATGGCCGCACGTGATGCTGCTGCTGAGGCCCGTGGTGGTGTAGCCACCCGCACACAACAACTCACACCCATATATGCTGAACTGTGGTCTCGGCTGGAAGCTGCTGTGCCCAAAAACTTTCGTGGTTACATACACGGTGACTTGCTGTACATGAACACACCACCTCTGGAAGCTGGCAACTATGTGTTCACACCCAACACCATTCAATATCGCATACCTGCTGCGTCAGAAGTGGGCAAACGTATCGGAGCCAGCGAACAAGGTGTAGCAGTGCATACCTACTATGACGAACCTGGTGGGGCAAAACAACCTGTGACCCCTGCGTTGATGAGCAAACTGAAACCAGTGCCAGGCCTGCTGCTGATCGAACCTGTGACTCCACAACAACCTGTCAAAGCTGCCAGCGCCAAGATCAAGGCTCTCAAGCAGTTGGTGGCACAGCATGGCGCCAAGATAGATCAGCTGTTCAATCCTGCTGAACTGCGACAGCTACAGATCACAGACTTGCCCGCGCTGTGTGTGGATTACATCAACAGCATAGTGGCCAATCCCAATGTCACAGGTTTTGAAAACCTGTTGCCAGGCTTTGGTGAGTTTTTGCAAAACAAGGTCAGCCCACGCAAGTACAACAACATCGTGGAATACCTGCAGAGCCCAAGATCCAACATGGAGGGCATCAGCGCAGCCTTTAGTGCGTTTGTGTTGCTGCATGATATCAAGACAGATCTACAGCAGGGCTTGGACTTGCAGCATCCGGGGCAAGAGGGCTGGGTGTTTAGCACACCTGCAGGCGTAGCCAAAGCAGTGAATCGCTTTGATTTCAGTCGCGCGAATAGAGCCAGGAATAATCCCGCACAGACCTGATTTTTCCAAACCGGACTAAATACTAGTAGGACAAACAGTCCATATATCAAGGAGAAACAAAATGGCTTATATTACCGTAACATCAGGTGGCGCACAACCAGTATTTGCTACCGACGTTCGCAACCCAGTAGCAGCCGGTGCTAGCACCGCAGCAACACCTGTTAACCTGGCCGGACCCAAGCTGGACTTCTATCAAGTCACAGCCAACGTGTCAGTGGCCACACAGCAAGACGTAAACGAGTATGTGTCAAACGTGATTCAGAGCTTGCAGCGTACTTGTACAGTGGCCATGTATCAAGTTGATGGCGTTCAAATCAGCTTTGGTATCTACCCAACCGGCGCTTTTGGTGACAGCACAGCTAACCCACCCACCACAGTTAGCACAGCTAACTTCCTGACAGCAGCCAACGTGACCTACACAGGTTATCAGTTGGATAGCTGCACCAGCATTGGCTTCAAGCTGGCAACATCATAATCGTAACAAGCACGATCACAACAACCCCGGTATTTTACCGGGGTTTTTGTTTGGCTTAAATATCTGCCAATGAACATAAGATGCCGTACACTGTTTGATATCACTGCCACGGGCATAACTGGGCATCACAAGTCCAGCCGTATCCCCTTTCGGGATCGTTCAGGCCAACACATAGTGGATGCCACGACCTGGAATCGTGGCCGTAATCAACAGCGCAACTGGGAAACTATCACGCAGCTGATACAACTGCGCACACAGCTGAGCGATCTTCATGATCCCAGCATGCAGGATGGTGTATGGCAGTTTGAGTTTGGCACAGATCTCGACGAGGTTTTCAGATCAGGTTCAGACCCACTAGGTGCATTGACAGCTGATTGTGCAGATGTACCCATGCTCACAGGGCTAAATGAAACCAGCAAACTCCAAGCACAGCTGGTAGTACAGGGACCTGACCAGAACATCTGGTTTGAGATAATCGGCTAAATATAGGATTGGGAGCCAACATGGTCGAGCCTACTGATATCGAGAAAAAAAGCCTGGAAGCGCATGTTGAACTATGTGCCCAGCGTTACAATGCCTTGGAAAAGTGCATCAAAGACGTCAAAGATGACGTAGGTGAAATGAAAGATGTCATAGGCGAAGTGCGCGACATCGTGCATGCCATGTCGGAAAAACGCACAGATCAACTGTTGTACTGGGGTGGAGCCATCATAGGTAGTTTGGTGGCTGCTGTGGCATATCTTGTGGCACATTACGTGATCCGATGAACCGTAAAGATCGAGTGCTAGAACGCTGGGTGCGCAAAGAGCTGCATAATGTGGCGCACAATCTCATCTTGAGAGATGACGCAGGTGGATATGATTTGTTTGGGCGTTATCGTATAGAGCCACAAGGCACCGTGTGTGTGGTATATCAAGACGACATGTTGATTGGTGAGTTCACCAATACCAGGGTAGCAGTAAGCTGGTGTGTGGCCAGCAAGTACCGCAGGCAAGATCTGGCAGATAACCTGCTGAAAACAGATCGTGCGCTGGAAAATATCAGCGCAGACATAGATGTGCGCAGCAGATTGGCTGAACGCAGTCGCAAGCCCAGGTTCCGTGAAGATGTGTGGAACAAACTTGAGACCAAGATAATCCGGCGCCGCAAGCTGGAAAATCAACTCTCCAAATATGTAGATTGGGCTAAATATCTACAACAACGAGGATTCCAAAATGAAACTGCAAGAACTGGGCGCACCACGCAAAACAGAACAAACCGCTAAGGTATTTGAAAGCTATTTTGGTCAGCAGGTAGACTTTGGTGCTATCGGCACTGGCCAAGCTCGCTACATGTTGACCAAGGTACGCGGACTGCTAGCAGAACAGCGTCGCCAGCCTGGCTTCCATCAAAGCGAGCAGAATCCTGCCTATCTCAAACTGGTCATGATGGAACATGGTCTCGCAGCTCGACTGCGCGAAGCCAATCGTCGCAGCCTGGCAGAAAGCGAAGTACAACAAGCCCAGGTAGTGCTAGCCGCACAAGACATCGTGGACCAGATGCAGAAAATGATTGAGCAGGTCACTGCCCTGCAATTCAAAGACCTGCCAGCCCTGGTTGAGCAGATCAAGAACGAAATCGGCGTGGATCAGTCAGCACAGTTCAACAACGACGCCACCGCTGCCTTGGCAGGCCTTGTGCAGAATCTACAGGCCAGCAAACAGCAGATGGAAGGTGCCGTGGGCGTGGTCACAGGTCAAGGCGCGCCAGCAGTGCCCGGTATGGCAGCACCCATGGATGCAGAAGTTGGCGCAGAGCTTGATTCGGGCATGGAACCTGAACCCGAAGAGGAAACATCGGATCTGGAAGCCAGCTTGACCAGCTCAGAGCCAAACAAGGGCGCATTGGGTCGCGCCAAGCGATAATGCGTATAACAGAAGTGGCTGATGCCAACACACAGAAGCTGGTAGCACTCACACAGTTCCTGCTGGGTCGCAGCGAAGATACCGCCGCCAAAAAACAGATCAGTCAAGACGCTTTTGTTGACCTAGCCAACAGCATGGGTATCAACATCAATCGTGGACAGCTGGGCGATCTCATAGCTCGCGAGCCACTTCGAAACATCATGGAACCTCTTGAGCCAAATTCGGGCGTGATCCGTTTCAAGGGCAATCTGGAAAAATCTAACCAGATGGACACCCAGCAAGCCGAAAAGATCGTGGACCAGAATGCCAAAGCGGCCATGCGCCGTGGAATGGCCAAGTAAAGATTGACCTTTTGGCAATCTAGCAGTAAACTGTATGCTGTGTTGGGCGTTATACAAGTGTAACTCTCAAAGGAGAACACCATGAAAAAGATCCTGACTGCATTGATATTGTCTCTGACTACGACCGCGGCCCTGGCCAATCCCTACTACGGGCATAGACACTATCCACGCCCTCATCACCACCATCATTATGATTGGGTAGTACCAGCCATCATAGGCGGTGTCGTGGTATATGGGATCACCCAGTCACGTGTGACACCTCCTCTACCTCCTGTGGTAGTGCAGGTTCCCCAAGCACCGGTTGGTTATCATTATGAAAGCATCCTGGATGCCAACTGCAACTGCTACAAAACAGTATTGGTACCCAACTAATGGCCTACTCAGCAAAAGTCATAGATCACTATGAGAATCCACGCAATGTGGGCAGCTTTTCCAAAGACGATCCTGATGTGGGCACAGGCATGGTGGGAGCACCAGCCTGCGGAGATGTCATGAAGCTGCAAATCAAAGTGGACGATCAAGGAATCATACAAGATGCGAAATTTAAGACATACGGTTGCGGTTCGGCGATTGCAAGCAGCAGTCTGGTTACCGAATGGATCAAGGGCAAAACGCTCGACCAGGCGGCAACGATTAAAAACACTGCGATCGCAGAGGAACTTGCACTACCTCCTGTTAAAATCCATTGCTCCATTCTCGCAGAGGATGCTATTAAGTCGGCGATTGCGGATTACAGATTAAAGCATGGCCAAACTTAGACACATAGCTATCAGCTGCCGCGACCCCTGGGCTACCGCTGAATTCTACATGTCAGCCTTTGGCATGAGCAAGGTAGGCGAAACACACAGCACCCTAGCAGATGGGGTATACCTGTCAGACGGCGTGATCAACATGGCCCTGCTTAAATACAAACACGATGACATGGCCGGACCCCGGGGTCGAGATTATGAGGGCCTGCATCACATAGGTTTTTGGGTAGATGATATCCAAGAGGCCAAGCAGCGAGTGGAACAGTCCGGCGCAACTTGGTTCATGGGAGAAGTAGCAGATGACACCACATTCTACGAAGTCAAATATCATACTCCAGATGGTACGATGTTTGATATCACCCAGAATGGTTGGGGTGGTGCTAGTAAGTAGTCTAGCACTGGCGTCTGCACAAGTCAAAGAAGTCCAATATGGTATCACTCCCGTCAAACCCATCAACTACTACAAGTGGCGCTGTGTGGCCTGGCGCGCAGCCGATGTCAGTGTGGCCTGCTCAGGATGCCAGGCCAGCGTATGCACTCACTGGGTCAAGGATTGGCTCACCCCAGAACAAGTGCAGCAAATGAACAGGAATCGTAAATGATACCGCAGCTCACACACATAGGTCTATTCACCAAAGACATAGAGGTATTGGAAAAATTCTATACCGAGATCATTGGTCTCAAAGTCACAGATCGTGGCTTGTTGGCCCGCATGAACAACACACCCATAGTTTTTCTCAGCGGCAGCGAACATAGCCATCATCAGTTGGTGTTGGCTGTAGGAGAGTCTGTGACAGTGATGCAGCAGCTCAGCTTCCGTGTGCAGGATCTTAGTGAACTCAGATCAGTAGCCAAACGTGCCAGCGACTATGGAGTGGAAGGATTCCGTCCCTGGGATCATGGCAATGCCTGGAGCGTGTATTTCTTTGACCCACAAGGCAACTTGGTAGAAGTCTACATGGATACCATATACCATGTGGCACAACCCCATGGTAGACCCTTGGATCTCAGCCTTACTGATCTAGAACTACAAAAACACACCTTCGATGCCATCAAACATGATCCAACCTTCTGCTACATGGAAGAATGGCAAGCCCGAACCAGAGAGCAACTGAATGATCACACTAACTGAACGAGCAGCCCAAAAGGTCCAGCAGAATCTCCAAAAACGTGGACATGGAGTAGGCATACGCCTGGGTGTGAAAACCACAGGTTGCTCAGGCTTGGCTTATGTGTTAGAATATGTAGACAAGCCCAGTGCCTTGCGACCCATGACTTTTGACAGCCACGGTGTCACAGTGTATGTGGACAGTAAAGACATGGCATACCTCGAAGGCATGACCTTGGATTGGAAGCGTGAAGGCTTACAAGAAGGTTTTGACTTTATCAACCCCAATGAGTCAGCCCGCTGCGGCTGCGGAGAGAGTTTCAAGATTTGAAGATCAAATTCAAGCAGTTATACATGGACTGGGCACGCCGAGCTGCCCAACTAAGCCATGCCCGCAGGCTCAACGTGGGCGCAGTCATAGTCAAAGATGACACAGTGATCAGCTATGGTTACAACGGCATGCCCGCAGGTTGGGATAACAACTGCGAGGATGAGATAAAGTGGCCCAATGGCGATATACAGTTCCTAACCACCAAGCCCGAAGTTTTGCATGCTGAGTCCAACGCCATCGCCAAACTGGCCCGATCCAACAATAGTGGCCTAGGAGCTGACCTATTTGTTACTCACAGTCCTTGCTTGGAATGCGCCAAGCTGATCTATCAGTCGGGCATACGTCGTGTGTTTTATGCTGAGGATTATAGGGATGATGCGGGCATCCAGTTCCTGTACCGCAGTGGTTTAGAAATAGAGAAACTAGATGTATAATCCACGCTACGACTATCAACCCATACCACGTGTGACCGTAGACGGCAAAAGATTCTACGCCACACCCGATGGTAATCGACTGCCAAGTGTGACCACGATCCTGGACCGGACCAAGAGCGAACAAAGCAAACAGGCCTTGAATCAATGGCGCGCCCGAGTGGGCACAGAAAGAGCCCAGCAGATCACCACAGAAGCTGCCAACCGCGGCACCAGGATGCACACCTACTTGGAAAGCTACATCCGCGACGGCGCTCTCCCCGAGCGTGGCAGCAATCCATTCTCATGGCCCAGCCACATGATGGCCAAGACCATTGTGGAACAAGGGCTCAAGAATGTGAGCGAGTTCTGGGGCATAGAAGTACCCTTGTATTTTCCCGGTATCTATGCAGGAACCACCGACGGCGCGGGCATACATCTTGATCAAGAAAGCATCCTGGACTACAAGCAGACCAACAAGCCCAAGCGCCGTGAATGGATCGACGACTATTTCATGCAGCTCTGTGCCTACGCAGAAGCGCACAACCAAGTGCATGGCACATGCATACGCAAGGGCGTGGTGTTGATGTGCGTGAAACCCGATCTAGATCCCAATCACAATATCGTGGGTGAACCCCAGTATCAAGAATTCGTGTTGGAGGGTGCAGAATTTGAGCGATACAGGGACTTATGGTGGCGCCGGGTGGAACAGTTCTATGTGCTAAATACGTGATCCAAGCACAAGGAACACAAAAGTGGCCATAGTACAAATCTCCCGCATCACACAGCGCAAAGGACTGCAAGAAAACCTGCCCCAACTGGCTGGTGCTGAGTTTGGTTGGAGCATAGATCAGCGCAAACTGTACATTGGTAACGGTACGCTGGCCGAAGGCGCTCCTGAGATCGGCAACACCGAGATCCTCACAGAGTACTCGGACCTGCAGAGCCTGTTGGTACCCTACACCGATACCTTGTTGGACAACACCAGCACCACACCTTTCTTCAGCCTAGCAACCACTCTGAGCCAAGCCTACTATGTGACCTACAAGATCGTGCGCAGTTCTGCTGTGCGCCAAGGCACCATAATGGCCACAGTGGGTCCTAGCTACATGGATGACTACACTGAGAATTCCAGCACAGGAGTCACAATCACTGTGACAGAATCTGGTGGATTCTTGACCCTGAACTATGCGACCACCAGCACTGGTGTGCCTGCTACCATAAGCTACTACGTCAACTATCAATCCTGATGTGGCCCCGCGTGTATGAACGCAGGTTAGAGGCCTGGTCAGATCTGCGTCAACAAGTCCAAAATATGCCCATAGAATCCGCCTTGGCACAAATCAATGCCTGGTGGTTTGATTCACCCTGGGTGCCTTACTACCTGCACTGGGATGACCAATCTCGTTGGCCCGATCCCTGGCAGCTTTTGAGTGAAAACATCTACTGTGATCTTGCTCGCGGCTTGGGAATACTGTATACTATAGCTCTGCTGGACCGTGCTGATATCACGGATGCACAGTTGGTTTTGACCGCTGATGACCACAATTTAGTCCAGGTACACCAAGAAAAATATATAATGAATTGGGAAAGACACAGCATCGTAAATACCAACCAAGACATCAGCATCAAACGGCGTTTCACGCAACATCAAGCGTTCCAGCAATATAACTAAAAACGAGAGTAGTATGACACAGATCACGGTAGTCAAGCGCAGTGGCGCCAAAGAGCCACTGATGATTGAGAAATGGCAATCGCAAGTGGCCAAGATTTGCCAGGGCATAGCAGACGTGAGCCAGAGCATGATAGAAATCAAGGCCCAACTGCACTTTTATGATGGTATCACCACGCAAGAAATCGACGGGATCACGTTGCGGGCCATAGTGGACCTGATCAACGTGGAGCACAATCCAGATGTAGGACACACCAACTATCAGTTTGTAGCGGGCAAGCAGCGCCTCAGCATGTTGAGGAAAGATGTGTATGGCAGTTATGAACCTCCTCGCCTGTATGATATAGTCAAACGCAATGTGGAAGTGGGCCTGTATACCCCAGATCTCCTGACCTGGTACTCCGAAGAAGATTGGAACCGCATGGACGCCATGTTGGACCATGCTCGCGACGAGCAGTACAGTTTCGCTGCCATAGAGCAGCTGATTGAAAAGTATCTGGTGCGCAATCGTGCCACCAAAGAGATCTACGAAACACCGCAGGTGCGTTACATGATCGCAGCAGCCACAGTGTTCCATGGTGAAGAACCCAACACAGCTCGTATGCGCTACATCAAGGAATACTACAATGCTGCTAGTGATGGTTTGTTTACTCTGGCTACTCCTGTTCTCGCTGGCCTTGGAACACCAACCAAACAGTTCTCGTCCTGTGTGCTGATCCGCAGTGATGATGATCTTGATAGTATCTTCGCCAGCGGAGAGATGATGGCCAAGTATGCCAGCAAGCGAGCTGGTATTGGTCTTGAGATAGGCCGGTTGCGTCCACTGGGCTCACCCATACGCGGTGGTGAGATCATGCACACCGGCATGATACCATTCCTCAAAAAATGGTTTGGAGACTTGCGTTCATGTAGTCAGGGAGGCATACGCAATGCTAGTGCTACTGTGTTTTATCCTATTTGGCATCATCAGTTTGATGATCTTATCGTGCTCAAGAATAATCAAGGCACTGAAGAAACTCGAGTCCGACATATGGACTATGGAGTGGTACTTTCTGCCTTCTTCTGGCGACGATTCAAAAACAAAGAAAACATAACTTTCTTTGACCCCAACGAAGTACCAGATCTGTATGAAGCCTTCTACAAAGATATCAAACTGTTTGAAGAACTCTATGTCAAGTACGAACGTCGCCGAGACCTGCGCAAGAAAGTGATCAGCGCCGAAGAAGTGTTCAAGGGGGGCATACTCAAAGAGCGCACGGACACAGGTCGCATCTATCTAGTGTTCATTGACAATGTGATGAACCAAGGTCCTTTTGATCCTGAGTATCACACCATCTATCAGAGCAATCTCTGCTGCGAGATCCTGTTGCCCACTCGACCATTTAAGCGACTGGATGACGATAGTGGTCGTATAGCTTTGTGTACCCTGGGCAGCATCAACTGGGGTGCGTTCCGTAATCCCGAAGACATGCGCCGTGCTTGCCGCATCCTCCAGCGCAGCCTGTGCAATATCTTGGACTATCAAGACTTCTTGAGCATCCAAAGCAAACTTAGCAATGAGGAGATCCAGCCACTAGGTATCGGTGTTACCAATCTGGCCTACTGGCATGCCAAGCGTGGTCTCAAATATGGTGATGCAGATGCGCTGCAAGAAGTTAAGTCATGGATGGAACATCAAGCGTTCTATCTTACAGAAGCCACTGTGGAATTGGCACAGGAACGTGGTGCTTGCCGTGACAGCGCACGAACCAGATATGGCCAAGGTGAATTCCCTTGGGAGCGTAGAGCCTCAGGTGTGAACGAACTGGCCAACTTTGCACCTGAGCTGGACTGGGAGACCTTGCGCAAGAACATGCGCCAACATGGTGTGCGCAATGCTACCTTGATGGCCATTGCCCCTGTGGAATCTAGCTCAGT
>Ga0129333_10007952_pt1 | contig 10000 bp, 12 predicted proteins | sample CPB6_08_DNA_FD_94474 | JGI IMG/M metagenome (GOLD analysis project Ga0129333, IMG submission 94474) | Freshwater to marine salinity gradient microbial communities from Chesapeake Bay, USA - CPBay_Sum_0.6_0.8_DNA | ecosystem: Environmental > Aquatic > Marine > Coastal | place: USA: Chesapeake...
AAGTTAACTGCTTCTTTTCTATCTTCTTTGGACTGTTCTTTTTCCTTAGCCAGTTCTTTCATCTGATCTTTATACAAATTAAAGTCAAAACCAGCCTGCGTTAAAATTTGTTTTTCACGATTTACTGCGGTTTTATCGTCCATCACTGTTGGCGCAGTGCCCATGGTTTGCGCAACTAAATCACGAGCCTGCGTCATCGCCGTATTAAAACTCATCACGGTTGGTAGTGATGCAATACCAGTATTTTTTTTAGCTTCTTCCTCTTTAGGCTTAGTCTCATAACGCCCGCCCGGAAGATTACTTCCAAAAGGTGAGGTAAACGTAGCAGACCCACGCTTGCTTTCATCAGGGTAAACATCACTTACTGGCGGGCCTGCAGGAATTGCTGCTGGCGCTGCGGCTGCTGTTGGTATAAGTGACATTGCGGGCACACCTAATTCTCTACTACGTGGACCGCCCGGGCGCAAAGGATCTTCACTAAAAGCATCTACTACTGGCTGACCTAATTTACCGTACATGTATTTCAAAGCTTCGGTGAAGCTAGCATTTTTCAAACGCTTTTGTTCTTCAATTTCTTCTGGAGAGAATTGGATTAGGTTAGCTCTAGGATTAGCCATACCTGTGGTGTATTCTCTGTATGGATTTACATACCCTCGATTTTGATAATGCTCTACAGGACCGCCATCATCAAATGCAACAATGCCGCCACCAGCGCCATTCATGTTGCCAATCTCACCAATACCTCCAACGGGCAAAGCAGCTACGCCCTGCTCCATGCTAGGTTGCATTATTGCTTGAGCTTTGGCTACATCTGTCTGAGCTGTTTTAGGTGCTTGTGCTAACTGCATGGCTTGCTGACCTTGTTGGGCAACAAGCGCATCTCTTTTCATATTTAAAACCATGTTTGCAATAGATTGATCTACTGCATCACTTTGCCCCTGCATGACTTTTATAAGCTCCCCCATTGGAAGCCGTTTAGCAAAAGCAAACTGTTGCTCAGGAGAACGCATCATTGTTTATTACCCCCCAGCAGATTGTACAAACTCAAGCCAGACAGACCCAGACCAGCCAACTGGCTAGCAAATGAAGGCGGTGGGGTGACAGTGGTCTGAGTTGTATCGGTAGTTGGGATACCACGGATAAAGGCGCTAAGGCTTTCAAGCTGCGACTCTGGGTAGTTAATACCCTTCATGAGATCTTGATACCGCACATCTAACTGCTGCTGGGACAACGCCCGCTCAAGGTCGCCGTATGCGCCAAGGGTTTTGAGACGGTCAATATCAGCCGCCTGCTGAGCCACACCCAACTGCCCAAACTGAGAACCTAATGTGCCATATGTCTGCGCTTGCTGTAGCTTGGCTGCGCGTTCGGCTTCCAGACCTTTTTGTGCGGCTTCGTACGCAGACTGTAGACCTGTTGCCTGAATCTTACCCATCTGGTCCATCAAATTACGTTCACGCTCTGTCTGAGCCAGAAGCTGACGGGCGCCACCATAAGTGCCTTGACGCGCTGCACCAAGACTAGCACCAAGCTGCGCTTGTTGGGCATCACGGAGAGCTTGCTGCTTTTGGACATCAACTACGTTTTGTGTGTAGGGCGACATGTACTGCTGAACCAACCCTTGATCCAACAGACTAGGCAGACCCGACGCTGCGGCATAACCAGAACCCAAAGCCCCAGTACCCATTTGGAACTGAGTCGGCGTAGTCATTTGACCTAACTCGGTGCCAATTTGTTGCTGAGTGGCTGATAAAGGAGCAATCCGTCCCGCACCATAAAGATTTGCGGCTTTAAGCGGATCGACGTACTTGGCTTGGAAAGACGCTGGTGTACCCTGACCGTAGAGTTGGAACGCCTGTGGGATCAGACCCTTTTGCCCTTCGGCACCGGACGTATAGTACGTCTCAAACGCTGAGGGTATCGAACTTGTTTGTATTACTTGTGAGGTTGCCATGTTTTATCCTTTAAGCAGGCATGTAGCGTTCGGCTTTAACTGCTGGAGCTTGTCTGGTTTTGCCAGTGCGTGCCTGTCTAGCACGGTCCATCATTGCGTAAAGCTTTTTAGCCCCAGCGTTGCTTGAGCCATTACCAATATGAGATACCACGTCAGCGGGTACTACAAACTCACCATCGGCTAGACGGGCTTCTTGTTTGCCACCTATACGGGCACGGATGCTATCTGACATCCCATCACCACCCCCACGCAGGTATCGAGGAGGCATCCCACCCCCAGCCAATCCAGCGATGCCGCCCATCGCCATGCCGTCGTCCCTACCTAATTCATCATCATAAGAAGCCATACCGCCAGAAGCCAATCCACGGGTACGGACATCTTCAGCAGTCAAACGCTGATACAAAATAGGGTAGTCCTGTAAAAACTGTTGAGCTTGAGCAATTTCTGCGGCTGTTTTGTTTTTCCTATCGTTTAAGATGCGGTTAGCTTCTTCTTTTTGGCGATCAAGTTCTTCTTTAGTTTTGTACGCGCTATATCCGGTAAAGCCCGCCGCTGTTGCTTGGATTGGGTTTTTAACAATTTGATCCATAGCGTACTTACCTGCGTCCATGGCATAACTTCCAACAGTATCCGCAGCGCTGCCAGCCATATCTAAAAATGCTTCGCCTGCACCTAAAGTTGGTCTAGTTGCACCCGCACCCGCTGTAGAATTTGAAGCCATTTCAATAGGTGCTCGTCCACCAACGATTTCGGTTCCGCCAGTTACGTCAACGGTTGGGATTATTTCCGCAGCAGGGAAATTCATTGACGGGCCTGTGGGAATTGGACCTGAAGGTGCGGGCACGGAACCGCTAATTCCTGCGGCTTGTAAGTCGGACACTGACCCCATTGGATCGTAGTCTGGCATTAGAGTACTACCATCTAGTGTGCCCCCGGTAGGCGCTGCCGTGGCAGGCTGTATCAAGGAGCCAAGCCCGTAAGCCAGAGCACCTGTACCTAGCCCCCGACCAAGATTAAACTTACCATCTTTACCAAATCCTCCTAAAGCACCTGTCAGCAACGACTTAGTGAGAAGCGAGGACAGGCCAAACATACCGGGGATTGGTATGAAAGGAAGGATTGGGGCGATTGGTTTTAGAGCCTTGGCTACTGGTTTAATTACATTTCCAGCGACTTTGGCTACGTCAGATACTATGGGTATACCGGATTTACTCATATTGCTTTCTCCCAATAGGTCGGGCGGAATCCGTATTTACGGGCAACTCGCTCCCAACCACGGCGGTTAGTTCCAAAAATTAAACGATTACACCCAAGATCTTTGGCAAATCCAGCCAGCATATCTATGCCTTCTCCAAGATCATACCCAAGATGCAGGTGCGCAATCCACACAAAAAACGATTCGTCCGGCTGGGGGTACCCCATAAAAAAGCCTACCGCAACGTCACCCTTAACTCCTAAAACCGTATACGCACCGCCATTCTTAGCGGCGTTATTGACCGAATCCAGCGTCCACTCGACCGACTCATCCGTTTCCTGTACCGCCTCAAGGCCGTGCTGCAAAAAGCTCCAGAATCTATCGATTTCTTCTGGGGGCACGAGATACGGGGTCATAACCGAATTATCCATAAATTGTCAAGTATTGGCTAGTCATCGGCTGACCTCTTCCCAGTCAAAGGAAGCGTGAATTGTAGAACTGTTGCTTGAGGCAGAGGCAATTAAGGACAACTCAAACGGGGTGCCGGTCAGCCCGTTGCGCTCTAGTTGGTTGGCAAACAAAGCCTGTTTCAGAATGTCAATGGTGCTGGCGCCTTGGTTTGAGCCTTGGGTGTATCCAGAAGCCAATACCCGACCCCCGGTAAAGGAAGTCCCCGTGATGTTGTACTCAACCCCAGAATCCGTTCCGGCGCTAACCCACGTACCGCCTGTTGTCGTCCCAGAGGCTACTACCCGCCATTCATAGTTGACGTTGTTAGTTAAAGCCAAGATAGATGCGGCGGTCAAAATAATGATTGCATCAAGTCTCGTAGTTTTAAGGCGCAACGAAATAATTGGGTAATAAGTTCCAGCCGTTGCTAATGAGTGTGGCGCTGTAATTGGGGTTCCAATGGTTTGCTGGAGACCACTTAGGGTATATCCGCCTTCCGAAATAGCGGTAGAGCAGACTTGTTTAAGGGTACTAGCACTTGCGGTAGTTGCAGTATTTGCAATTTCGTACCGCATGGGCAAAGAAGCGGTGGTGATGTAGGTCGTTGTTGTTAGGTTGGCATGGTCAAAGTTATGTGCTGGGATAAAAACACCACCAATAATAAAACCTAGACGTACCGTGCCAAGACCCAGCCACTCAATATCCATGTACAGGATTTGAGACTTAGACATATCCAAGGTTAGCCCAGATGGGTTTGATGCCGAGCCAGAGCCGTCTAAAGTGTCTTGATTCCAGTTGGCCTGCGCTACCCGAGTGTTTGTTGGGGATCCTGTTACGAGGCTGCGCTCCACCATATAAACCGTAGTGCCATCTCGTTCCACATAAAACCCGTTGTCTTGACCGTAGTACCCGACCCGTTGCCGCAGACCAGCCTTAGCCGCCCCCATAACAAACGTATTCATAACCAGCAGACTTTTACCGGGCTGATACGAAAATACCTTAGTAGTTTCCCTAATTACCTGATCGCCGCTTGCGGTGCCAACAGTTAAATTAACCAGACCCTCATTGGCAACAAAGGTAGCGCTGGCTGTTCCGGTAAGTCCGGTTGACCACAGGTTGTTATCTGCGTATCGGTGGGAAGAATCAAATAAAGTAAACGGTTCGCTTACCCGCACCCTTCCAAACGCATCTACGTTAGTGCCACCTATTGATACTGGTAATGGGGTCATGTTTCCCTCGCAAGCCGTTCCATTTAATATCCCCGCAACAGCGTTCTGGAAGTTGTCAATCTGGTTAAAGTAAAGGCGCAGAATCCTAATAAGGTCTGTCGCATATTTCTGGTCGTACTCAGTAGGAGGCACCGGCAGAGCAGGTGCAACGAACGTCTTTTGGATGTCATTATCAACACAGATCATCGTCTACCGTCCGGCCTACCGTCTAGACGGGGGGCACCTAACTGCCACTGCACATTTAAATCTTCGGACTGAATCTTAAATCCAAGCTGACGAGCACGGGCGCGGATAAATACCTGATCGGTGTACTGCTCGACTGGCACGGTTGCAGTCCGTGTTACTGATGGATTATTAGATGAGTTGTAGTTTGACCCCGGGAAGTTCCGTGGCTTCATGGTCATGTATACAATCGGACTTGTAGCCGTAGACCCCTCAAAGTTGATGTCAGGGATAATCCGCTTAATCAGCACAAATTGATCGCCATCCACCAAGTCAAAGTCATTGGTCTGGATGTAGGAGGTCATGGCAGAGGTATCATCATTCGTACCCTGCTCGTGGTTATAGACATAGTTGCCGCCAACAGCCTGTGGGTATTGCCGTAAAGGCGTATCAAGCCAAGCAGTGCGAGCGATGGAGCCGTAGTACCAGACACGCTCCATGTAGTTATAGATCACGTAACTGTCGTTAGTGCCAGAGTTCTGGCTGGGATAGAACCACCAAATCTCATGCCAGCCTTCGTTCGTACCACACACAACCTGAGGCGATTGGTTGTAATTAAAGTTATTAAATACATGATTACGCAGGGTGCAAGGCAGCGTTTCAACCCGTCCAGAGTAGGCATAAAACTTATCTGTACCCATCCAGTAGGTCACGTTGTTAGCCGTAATACAGGCCCGAGGCGACATTATTGAGGTGTTGTCTGCTAACTCCTGCAATGAAAATACGTCTGCCGTACCCGTAAACTGTAAGGAGTACAGGTGTGAATCAGTAAATACTAATGTCTCCTGCCGGGTAGGTAGCGCCCTGATAATCCTTGATCCGCGAGATACTCGGATAAAGCCTGCGGAATTTGTCGGGGATGGCGCCCAGTTAACAGGATCGTCCTGATTAGCCCACCTAATAAGAAGGGGGTCAAAATCACCAGCGCTACTAGAACCGTAAGGCACGCAGCCAAAAGCGAGTAGATGCCTATCGTTTTGTGATACAAGAATTTGCATGGCTTCGACTGGGACACTGGCGGCTCCTGTTAGCGAAGAAAGAAGAACGGCACGGGTATTAAATGCCCCCGTGTACTCCCAAATATAGATAGGACCGTTGCGGATATTGGCGATCAGGTCATTGTCAAAGTTATCCATGAACCAGTCACGTTGCTGGTCTACAACCGGCGTAAGCGAACCCTCACCCCATGCTAGGCGGCCCCAAGCACCGGCACCCCAACCGTATCCATAAGCAATATACGGGTTGCCAATGTTGATCTGGAAGACCGCCGTGATGCCTGTGCCACCGCCGTTGGTCGTGGTGCTGGTAGCGGCTGAAGCCGTTTGGATGGTGAAGTTGTTTGCATCTACCACCGTTTGGATCTGAAACTCTGCGTTGAACTGGACTTGCGGAATTCCACCTATCGGGCCAACAACACCTGAAAAGGTTACGTAAGAGCCAGCCGTGGCGCCGTGGTTAACTATATTGACATTTACTATTCTTGACAGGTTAGTGGTATCAAAGCAGTTGTTTGTATCGGGGCTAACAAAGGTCGCCCGAATTGGGGTTATATCAATTAAGTTACCACCCGTCTCAAGGTATAACTTCTCGTTAGTCCCCAAGCCCATGATATTGTCGGACTCGGTGGTGATGTAGTTATACATCTGACGGCAAATCCCAGCCAGTGTAAATAGGCCATAGCGCAGCCAGCCGCCAATCTTCTGGGGGAAACCAGACCGGAAGCGAACTTTGTCGCACTCATAGAACCCGCCTTCACCAGAATAGTTAGTCTGGTCGCGGTTTACGCCGGGAGTAAATTTTAGCTTTTGCAGGGGCATATTTAAGCAACAAGTCCGGGTAGATATACCGTTTTACCGCCCTGTTTGGCAGCAGTCAAGTTCTGCTTCTTGAGGTTAGCCGGGTCGTAGGAAACGTGAACCCAGCCCGAATCCGGCACCCCGGGGGTGTAGAACTCAAGGATTAACTGGGTGTACTCAAGGTTGTCCATAATCCAAACGGCTAGGTCTGCGTTCGGGATACCCGGGATTTCGATGTCCGAGGCTTGGCCTCTGCAATGATCACTGGTTTTCGAACCACCGACTTTGGCGTTGACTTCCGGGTGGCGGTAGCCGGAGTTGACTTTGACCCCCGTCTTAAAATGATCCCTAACAGGCTGAAGAACTTTTTCACACAGTATTTTAAGACTCTCAATTTCAGCCTCCCCGGGCGTGTTGTCCATATCATGACGCAGTGCAGTATCAGACTTCACCATTTCAGACAGGGTAAAGTTAGCGGTTAAATTCATTTCTTCTTGTCCAGAATCTCATCAAGCTGTAAGGATTTTTCCTTACTGCCCTGACTCGACCCGAAATAGTAGCCAAGCACCATAGTGACCGCAGAGGTCAGTGCACCTAGCACATAGATAATTATGTCCTTAGCATCTGACTTGACTTCCGCAAAAACAATTATCCCAAACAAAAGGAAAGTCAGACCTACCGTGCCCAAGGCCAGCACGGGTGTAACAATCTTGTTTATGGTAGGCGCAAACTCACTTGTGGCAATCTCAATCTCCCGCTTACGGGCCGAGTCCATCTCTTTTACGTGGGCCTCAAGTTCAGCCAACTGACCCTTCTGAGCCATCTCCATAAGCGTAGCCTGTGCCTTTGCTTTGGCCTCTGGGTCAGGCAGAACCTTGTCGAGAACCTTTTCCCCGATACTTAATAGTGCGGCAATTGGTAACATCTTTACCCCTTTGTTGCTAAATAGAGACCAACATTGCTAAAAGAATATCCGGCAAACACAATAGCCATCGCTATGTTGCCCTTAGCACCCTGCTCAAACCCTATGTAGGCGTAAATACACCCCACAAAAATAAGCAGCCAAGGACTCATACTCTTTGCCCCCGGAAGTAAGCCACACCGTCAATAACTTCACATAGTTCGGGCGGCAATAATTTTCCATTCTCAAACGTCAATACAGCAAACCCTGAGCACCAATTGACCGGGTTCATTTCTGTATATACAAATTGATCGCCATAAGGTTCAGCAAGCGTCCCGGCATCGACCCCCCACCGACGCCCATCATAATCACTAAAGGGGGTCGTTTTTAACTGGTGTAGATGCCCCGTGATGATGCTCCGACCCGATTTCAGGGCATTGTTCCACGTACTATGCACCCCGTTATGGTAACGATGTTTTACAACAACCGATCCGTTAATATCAATCCGCCAGCCATGATGCCAGCCGGGGAAGTAGTCCCACAACGACATCATATCTCCTATCTCAGGAGCATTAACTGCGATGTACCGATGCAGGCGAGCGTCGTGATTACCTATCGTCCACAGGAACACAGCGTTCTTTGTAGCGTTACGCACCTCATCAAGACGATCCCTGCAAGCCTCAATCTCTTTCTTTGGTGTGGGTGGATTCGTACCCATCAAAGGCTCGTGCCGTGAAATCCTAGCGCCATCTACCACATCCCCGTTCATGATAACTGTCTTAGGTTTGTATTCTTTTATTAGAGATACAAACGCCTTGTGCGCTGTCGTAATCTGATCAGGCCAATAATGTGCGTCTGATCCAATAAACACCATGCCGCTGTCAACTTTGTGTTCTAAAATGCGGCGGTCTTCGGGAATGAAGGTGGTTCTATGTTTTTCTTGCGGAGCATTGTATGCAACTAGGTTGATACCTTGAGTTACTTGGATCTTTGCTTTGCGTTCAGCAAAGGCACGGACGGATATACCTACGTGTTCAGCCGCCTTTTGGGTGCTACCAAACCTCTTCATCGCAGAGACTATTTCTTCGTCAGATACTTTTCTTAACGCCACGGGGTTTCCTCGGTAGTTTTATTTCATCAATAGGGCCATGAGAACTTGAGTCATACATACAAGCAATCTCAACCGCCTCCTTCGGAGAAGCCCCATAATGCATCGCCGCTATGGCAAAGTTGGCTCCTGTCCCTATACTCCAAAAATCATTCTTAATCTTCGCCGGAATGATTGAACTCTCATATATCCACAAACCATCTTGCCTCAGTGCGATTACCGTAACCTCGGTATCGGAATCCAAATCACCACCGGCTTCCATTACTTGATAGAACTTTAGAATCTTGTCCCAGTCACCGCAGGCACCGTAAATACAATCCTTGCCCTGCCGTAACTTCTCTACTAAGTAAAAACTATCATCACCGCTTACCATGCTATCTGCGGCAATTTCTCCCGTAGAAAACTTAGCAGCGATAGTTGTCATAAATGACCTTTAGCAATGTAATAGATAGTTACCATGAAGAACGCTATGGTGAAGCACCAAAACTTTAAAGCCCTTAACTTAGCCAGATCCCTGCCAAACTCATCCTTACCTTCTTTGACCTCTTTCATCTGGCGCTCTTTAATTGCCTGAATCTCGGCCCATTCCTTCTCAGCCTCAAACTTACCGTACCGCTCTATTAACTGATTCTTTAATTCGTTTTCTGCTTCTTTAATTTGCTTTAATCTGCGCCACTCAGCAAAAGCCGTCATGATCGTAGTATCGCCTTGAACAACTCGCTGCCTTTGTTTAAACGCCTGCTTGGCCTGTAACTCGGCTACTCCTAACTTCTGGATGTCATCAACAGCGGACGATAACTCCTTGCCCGACTGGATCGCAGACTTTATGCCCTGCGCCGCACCCTTTGCCGCAGTAATAATCGGATCTATATCTGCCAAGATGCATCCCTATTCCTAATTAAAAAACCTCACCGCCAGCAGGAGGCAACGTCGTCGCATGGATAGCCATGTTTTGCTGAAGATTTAAGTCAACTCCACAGTCGGCGCAGGTGTCGGCCTCTAACTCAAACTCATCCAAGTCATACCCGCAGGCTTGGCATAAAAGTTCTACCTCATGCTTGGGCACGATGACCCCATCAATCTCCTGCGCTTCGACTATGCGTTTCACTATCCGCTCCTTAGACTACAGCCATTAACTGCTCAAC
>Ga0129333_10007953_pt1 | contig 10000 bp, 15 predicted proteins | sample CPB6_08_DNA_FD_94474 | JGI IMG/M metagenome (GOLD analysis project Ga0129333, IMG submission 94474) | Freshwater to marine salinity gradient microbial communities from Chesapeake Bay, USA - CPBay_Sum_0.6_0.8_DNA | ecosystem: Environmental > Aquatic > Marine > Coastal | place: USA: Chesapeake...
AGTTAGCAACCCAGCGAATCAAGACAACGAAAACTATGCCAAGTTGCTTGCTTATTGCATTAAGCATAATCATTGGTCTGTTTTTGAACAGTCTTTTATGACTCTTGAGATTGAAACGAATCGTGGTATAGCGGCTCAGATTTTGCGTCACCGTTCATTTACATATCAAGAATTTTCACAACGTTATGCAGATTCTTCTCTGCTAGGAGAAACAATTCCTGTTCCAGAACTTCGCCGTCAGGATACAAAGAATCGTCAGAACTCCATTGATGATCTTTCTGAAGAACTTAAAGCGGATCTATGGTTAAAAATAAACGACCATTTTAAGGCAGGTATGGAACTCTACAAGCAACTTCTTGATGCAGAGGTGGCAAAGGAGTGTGCAAGGTTTGTACTGCCCCTGGCGACGCCTACAAGGATCTATATGAGTGGCTCGTGCAGGTCATGGATACATTATATCAATCTTCGTTCTGCCAATGGTACTCAAAAGGAACATATGGACATTGCACTTGCCTGTAAGGAGGTGTTCAAAGAACAGTTCCCATCAGTTGCACAAGCACTTGAATGGATCTAAATAAATTATCTTGAATTCGTAACTTTATGGCAATTTATCCAGTTATTCACAAAGAAACAGGTGAAAAAAAGGTCGTTGAGATGAGTGTCAACGATATTATGCAATGGTATAAGGACAATCCTGAATGGAAAAGGGATTGGTCAGAAGGATCTGCATCTCCAGGGGAAGTTGGAGACTGGCAAAATAAACTTATTCAAAAAAACCCTGGGTGGAATGATGTATTAGGTCGTGCTGCAAAAATGCCTGGTTCAAACGTAAAAAAAATCTAATCAATTATGGCAAGAAGAAAAAGAGCAGAGCAACCAATCGGTGTTGGTCTTACTACTCGTCAAATGAAGCGAAAAAAACCACTGAGTTCAGAATATCTTGTAGATATTGAACCACTTACTGACAATCAAAGAACATTATTTGATTCTTATAAAGATCAAAAGCATCTTGTTGCTTATGGTTGTGCTGGCACTGGTAAGACCTTTATCACACTTTATAATGCCATTCAAGATGTTTTGAATGAAAGAAGTCCATACGAAAAAGTCTACATTGTTCGTTCTTTAGTTGCCACTCGTGAAATTGGATTTCTTCCTGGTTCTCACGATGATAAGGCAGACATCTACCAGATTCCTTATAAGAATATGGTGAAGTATATGTTCCAGATGCCTTCTGATGCTGATTTTGAGATGCTCTATGGAAATCTGAAGTCGCAAGAAACCATTAAGTTTTGGTCTACTTCATTCCTTCGCGGAACGACTCTGGATAATGCAATCATCATAGTAGACGAGTTTCAGAATCTTAATTTCCATGAATTAGATTCTATTATCACTCGTGTTGGTGAAAATACCAAGATTATGTTCTGTGGAGATGCTACTCAGTCTGACCTACAAAAGACAAATGAAAGAAATGGAATCGTAGACTTTATGGCAGTCTTGCGTAAAATGCCTTCGTTTGATATAATTGAATTTGGTGTAGATGATATTGTCCGTTCTGGACTTGTTAAGGAGTATATTATGGCAAAAATGGAGGCAGGTTTTTGACATTTAATCATGTTGATTTGGATTTACCTCAACTTGAGAGAGAAACGATCGATGGGGTAAGATATTATAAAGTTCCTGATGTTGAACAACTACTTAGACTTGTTTCAATTACTTCTGTCACTAGTCACAAAAATCGTCAGATATTTGTTAATTGGCGTAAAAAGGTTGGAGAAGAAGAAGCAGATAAAATTACACGACAAGCAACAAGTCGTGGCACGGATATGCATACTTTGGTAGAACATCATCTTAAAAATGAAGAACTACCAGAAGTTCAACCACTTTCTGATTTCTTATTCAAGATTTCTAAGTCAATTCTCAATCGTATAAATAATATTCATGCTCTTGAAGGTTCTCTTTATAGCAAACAATTAGGAATTGCTGGAACTGTAGATTGTATCGCTGAGTTTGATGGTGAACTGTCAATAATCGACTTTAAGACTTCTAAAAAACCAAAACCACGAGAGTGGATCGAACATTATTTTGTTCAATGTATGGCATACGGTTGTATGTTATACGAACTGACTGGTATTCCAGTTAAAAAACTTGTAATCATTATGGCTTGCGAAAATGGAGAATGCGTCGTCTATGAAGAAAGAGACAAATCAAAGTACATCAAACTACTCACCGAATACATTGGAGAGTTTGTTAGAGATAAATTGGAATCATATGGAACAAAATAAAGAAATAGAACAAGCTATACAGAACAAGTTTTTGACACCTTCTAAATTTGCTTTAGAAATTGAAAAAATAGTTGCCGAAGAAAATTTAAATTACATAGATTCTATTTGTTATTATTGTGAATTAAATAGTGTAGAAGTAGAATCTGTTGCTAAGTTAATTTCAAAACCTCTTAAGGAAAAACTTAAATGGGATGCAACTCGTCTGAATTTTATGAAGAAAACTTCTAGAGCAAAACTGCCCCTATGATCGTGACGCCTTTTGAAACTTATCAACATTATTTGTCACTCAAAAATCATTTCACAAATCCAAAATACGACTTTTTTAAGTATGGTGCGAAGACTCGTGCTAGTATCACTTCGTTTAATAAGCGACGTGACAAGTACTGGTTCGAGAAAACAAGTCGCAAGTATTCTGATAAAGAAGTCGTAGATTTTCTTGTATCAAACTTTGTATCAGCAGACAACCCGCAAAATTTATGGATTGGAGAAATTATCAATTCTGGAGAAAGGACCTACGCGGATTGGATGCGAAGACAACAGAGTTTGACTTACTTATTCAAAGAGCAAAGCAACGAATTTTTCTCGGAGATCAAATTAGAGGATGCCTTGAACTGTTCCAAAGGTCATCCACCAGTTCTCAAAAGGTTTCTAAGCGGGAAATTATCTCTAGAAACTTTAACAATATACGAAAAAATATTCCGTTTCTCAAGCGATTTTGATAAGAAACTTTTGGATCCAGTGTGGGAAACCGTAAGTTTAAAGATTAAAAAGTATAGTCCATTCCTAAATATTGACGTGTTCCAATATAAAAAGAAATTAAGGGAAATCTTAAATGAGTGACTTTTTTGATTCTGAAATTATTCAGGAAGAATTGAGAGAAATTAATAAACTACAGGAAGACATTTACGGAAGTGTTCTTACTTTCGGTATGATGTCAAATGAAGATAAATTGGAACATATTGAAAAGTTGAGCACTTTGTTAGATAAACAACGTATCATGTATACACGTTTATCACTTTCAGATGATCCAGAGGCAGTTGAAATAAAAGAGAACTTGCGTAAATCTGTGGCTTTGATGGGATTTCCACCAGACACAGATATGCAAGTGCTATTTACTAGTATGACAAAAACAATTGAATCTCTTAAAAAATTCATCAACCCTACCCCTTGACTTCCTTGCTCATCCTTGTTATACTATCCGAGTAATCCTCCAAATCCAAACTATCCGAGGTATCTAAATGGCATTTGCCGATCTTAAAAAACAATCTAAACTTGGTTCTCTCACTGCAAAATTGGTGAAAGAAGTCGAAAAAATGAATACAAGCAGCGGTTCTAATGACGAACGTCTGTGGAAACTGGATGTAGATAAAAGCGGTAATGGTTATGCCGTAATTCGTTTCCTTCCTGCACCTGATGGAGAAGATCTCCCATTTGTTAAAGTTTATAGTCACGCATTTCAAGGTCCTGGTGGTTGGTTAATTGACCAATGCCTGACTACTATTAATCAAAAATGCCCAGTTTGTGAACACAACTCTGGTCTGTGGAACAATGGTACTGATGCTGGTAAAGAAGTTGCCCGTAAGCAGAAGCGTAAACTTACTTACGTTTCTAACATCTATGTTGTAAAGGATCCTACAAACCCTGAAAATGAGGGTAAAGTGTTTCTCTTCAAGTATGGTAAAAAGATCTTTGACAAGATTACTGAAGCAATGCAACCTGAATTTGAAGATGAGCAAGCAATCGATCCATTTGATTTCTGGCAAGGTGCAAACTTTAAACTGAAGGCAAAAAATGTCGCTGGTTATCGTAACTACGATTCTAGTGAATTTGCTTCACAAAGTGCCCTTTTAGATGATGATGATGCAATGGAAGCAATTTGGAAAAAGCAATATTCTCTTGCCGAATTTGTTGCTCCAGATCAGTTCAAAACTTACGAAGAACTCAAAACTCGTTTGAGTTCTGTTCTTGGATCTAAAGGTTCTAATCGTATCGATGAAGAAGTTGAAGATGAGGAAACTTATCGTGGTCCTACGAAAGAACTTGATGAGGATCTTCGTTCCGAACTCAACAATCTGAAACCTACCCGCCGTGCTGCTGCACCAGTGGAGGATGATGAAGATGATGCACTTTCGTACTTTGCTCGCTTGGCAGAGGATTGATTCTGTGATATGATAGGGGGGAGTTGAGATCCCCCTTTTTTTATGAAATCTGAATATTATATTGAAAGGATTTCCAAAAAAGATGCGGAGGAAATTCTTTCAAAGTATCATTACCTTAAAGATATATCAAAAGGATTCAAATCTGGTTATAATTACGGTCTCTTTAAAAAGAATGACTTCTCTCCTTTGAACATTGGGGGACCTGTTGGTGTTTGTATTTTTACTGGACTTCCTGTACCTGAAATAGCAAAAGGAGCATTTGGACTTGAAAGGAATGAACAACAAGGATTATTTGAACTTTCGCGCCTCTGCATCCACCCAGACATCCAATCTGGGGAGCATAATATCACTTCTTGGTTTGTTTCAAGATCGATTAGACAGTTACGGAAGGATACTGAAGTTAAAGCAATCATCTCTTACGCTGATAGTGATTTGCATACTGGCACAATCTATCGCGCTTGTAACTTTAAGTATTGCGGTCTCACAGACCCAAAACCAGATTTCTGGATTAAACAAGAAGATGGAACGTTTATCAAACACTCAAGGGGTAAAGTAAAAGGTATTGAAGGTGAATGGAGAAAAAGATCTCGTAAGCACCGATATGTAATGATGTTTGATAAGAATTTGAAACTCTTATGGTGATTTAATTCTAATATTATCTGCTTTTTTCAATTTATCATCAATATATTGAGAAGATTGTGAATACAACATTAACTGACGACTATCATTTAAAAATTGCTGTAAGTAACCACGTTTTAATACATATATTGTTCTTTTTTCATCATTTTTTCTGGTTTCATGTTCTAAGTTTGTCACAGGAACTGTAATATTATATTTTGTTTCATATTGTTTTAAGTTAGAATCATAAAAAGTTATATAAGAAGAAGTCGTTTGATTATCAACTTCTGGTCTTGGGGATTTAAAATTATAGTCAACAATCTGACCCGCTGGTAAAATAGTTCTACCTTTAGAATCTTTAACTTCCTTTGTTTCGTAGTGGTGAGTTGAATTTATTTCTTCACCGTAAATATTATAAACAAAATTAAAAAGATCGTTATTGGATAATGGCCATTGATCTTTTACGTTTATTATTTCTGCAGTAATTAAAACTACCCAATCTAAATTTGGTGATCCATATAATTCTTCTGCAACTTGATCTGGTCTTTTATCTTCTTGTATTTCATACTTATTAAAAACTGTAAAAATATTTTGAAGATCACTTCTAATCTTTACTCTTTTAAAAAGGTTTTTAACTTCAATATATTCGGAAGATGAAGTTCTATCTGATAGTGGCGAAAGATATTCTAAATTTGGTAATTCTCTGAAGTATCCCATTTTAGAATCCTACTCCATCGTCTGGGTCTGGTTTTCCTGGTTGACCGTAATCATTTTCATATATTGGAACTAACTCTTTAAAAGTTAAATCCATGACCATTGAAATTGGCGTACCATCATGATATGTTGCATAAACATTTTCTCCAGTGTAATTGATCGACATATCAGTTAATGCTGCGGGTTTAAATTTATGTAAAAATTTATGGTTATTATTACCTTGTCTATACACTAGATCGAAAACATTAGGTGAAGATAAAAAAGTTCCACTACTCCCTTTTGCTGCCATATTTCTCTTTAAAGACCTAATTATAAGTCTAACTTGTTCAGATTCTTTACTATCTCTTGGAGTCATTTTAAAAGAAAATCTAAATGTTCTTAAAGTTACTCCATTAAATAATAATTCCATATTAGGATTTAAAATTTGCCCTCCAGTTCTAGCAAGAATTTGATTAAGAGTAACGTTTCCTCCAAAAACGCCTGCTGCTTGTGCTGCTAAATTTTTCAAAATAACATCTTTAGTGGCTGGATCATCTAACATGTTTTTTGCTAGTGTACCGGCTTTTGTTCCTAATTGTTCTATTGCTTGTGTGAATCCAGCAGATCCACCACCTCTGGTAAAATCAGTTTCCATCAAACTTCCTGCTCCACTAACAAGCCTAGCAGTTAAAGTATCCAAACTATCATCACCGTAACTTACCGAATTACTGTCTTGAATATTTGACGGCATTGGTAATAATATAACACCATCTGGTATTAGTGTTTGATTGTACAATGTTGATGGATTTCCAACATTAATTGCAGTAGCACCTGGCAAACCAGATCTGACCAATCCTGTCCCTGCTGGATTGTATTGCTTAATGGTAATTTGTAAATAATCAGTTTTATCAGTTATAGCTTCATAAGGATATCTTAAAACGTTTGTCATTATCCTTTTCTAACTATTTAGACGTATTTTTGCAAAAGGTATTTGTTGCAGATCTCTTACTTCTGAGGTATAAATTTCATAGATAGAACCTGGAATTTCATCCCAAGTGTATTGCCGTGTTTCTCCCCAGTGAAAATTAATACCACGGAACCCCCAACTAAAAACATCAGTGACTGCAACAAATGGGTTTTGATCATATGTTATATTTGGTGTTTTGGGATTGTATACAAAAATATAATATTTCCCAGATTTTGGAATTTTTCCACTTTCAGTTAAAGATTCCATAAGATCCATCATTATGTCATCAGGATCTTCAGTTCCATTTAAATCCTGAACTACTTTACGAACACGATTTATTTCTAAATTTGTATCTGTAAGAAGTTTTTCTTTTTTCTTTATGGGTTTTCTTGGCATTTTAAATATCTAATTCTTTTTCTGTAATGACTTTAAATTGCCACTGTCGATCTTCACAAAATTCTTTTGCTGCTTTCCATTTTGCTTGATTTTTTGCATATTCATACACTTCATAAAGATATTGTTTTGTTTGACGTTTTGGTTTTGGTGGAGGAGACGTTTGTTTTAATGGTTTAATTTCAATTAAATATTTTTTAATTTCTCCATTTGATTCTTTTACTTTAATATAAAAGTCTGGAAAATATCTATGAATTCTATTGTCTATTGGAGAACGATAGGGTAATGCAATTTCTTCAGATCCCCATTCTAGAATTTTGTTATTATTATCACAATAAACCATAAATTTTCTTTCCCAAAGAGATCTGTATATAATATTAGTAGGATCTCCTTTGTACTTTTGTGGATATGATGGTTTATATTTTCCTTTATATGACATACATATAAGTAAAGAATCACTAAAATATTTAGATGGCAACACCACCTGCAATAGGTCAAGTACATATGAATACTTTGCCAAGTTTTTTAAACTTGGCAAGAACAAATTTATATCAGGTTTTTATAGAACCTGGGTGGTCATTAAGAGTTAATCCTAAAGATTCTCCTGATTTTTTACAGCATTTAAAAGATGGTTCAAATCGTTATGGAAGTATAGATTTTAATAATGATTTTAAAAATAGATTAGGACTGTTGTGTTCGGAAGCAACTATTCCGACGTCATCTTATGCTACTTCTGAAGTTAAAGATAATTTTATGGGAGTATCTCAAGAATTCGCCCATACAAGGATTAATACTGACATAGATTTTACTTTTTATGTTGACAGAGAATATAAAGTTATAGGATTTTTTGAAGCCTGGATGGATTATATTTCTGGTGGAGGTGAATTGTCTTTATATGATCCAAATGTTTTATCTAGTGGAAACTACTTTCGTAGATTTCAATATCCAAATAATTATAAAAATAAATCTGGAGTTTATATTAAAAAGTTTGAAAAAGATTGGAACTCTTCTGGCGCTGAAAATATATCATTTCAATTAATAAATTCATTTCCTAAATCAGTTGCTTCAATTCCAATTGCTTATGGTGAAGCTGAATTGATGAAAGTTACAGTAACTATGAATTATGATCGTTATATTATGAGAAGAGAATATGCACCAACACAGGTTGGTAAAATGGAAGTTTCTCCTGGTATTTTTCAAATTGATTTTTATACTGGATATAAAATAGTTTCCGAATATAGATATGCAAATGGTCAAGTAGTTCCTCCATCTGTTATATCTGCACTTGGATTACCTCCTTTATAAGTACAATAAATAATTCAAAATGAATTGTATTAGGGATTATGCCTTTACCAAAGATTACAACACCAACATATGAACTAGAATTACCATCAAACGGTAAAAAAATTAAATATAGACCATTTTTAGTTAAAGAAGAAAAAATTCTAATTTTAGCATTAGAATCTGAAGATATGAAGGAGATTACTAATGCTATTGTTCAAATTTTGAGTGAGTGTATTTTAACAAAGAGTGTTAAAATATCTGAACTTTCTATGTTTGACATTGAATACTTATTTTTAAATGTTAGATCTAGATCTATTGGTGAAAAAATAGAAGTAAGTGTTACTTGTCCTGATGATAATCAAACTCAAGTAACTATGGAAATTGATATTGAATCTATTAAGATTCAAAAAGATAAGAATCATTCTAATATTATTAAATTAGATGATGATATTTCTATGAAGATGAAGTATCCTTCATTAGATCAATTTGTTGAAAATAACTTTGAATTTAATAATGAAGATACTGATGTTGATAAATCTTTATCAATGATTATATCTTGTATTGATATGGTTTACAATCAAGAAGAATGTTGGTCTTCAGTTGATTGTAGTAAAAAAGAACTGCAAGAATTTGTTGAACAAATGAACACAAAACAGTTCAAACAAATTGAAGAATTCTTTACTACAATGCCCAAATTATCTCATACAATTGTCGTAAAAAATCCAAAAACAAAAGTTGAGAGTGAAGTTACTCTGGAGGGTCTAGCAAGTTTTTTCACTTGATGATGGCTCATACAAATATTGAGTCATATTTTAAAATTAATTTTGCGATGGTTCAACACCATAAATATTCATTATGGGAGATTGAAAATATGATGCCTTGGGAGAGAGATATTTATGTGAGTCTTTTACAAAACCACATAGAAGAAGAAAACGCCAAAGCGCAGCAACGTGGAAATTAATCAATCTTATAAAGCACCATCAATACCAAAGATTAGCAGAAGAAATATTAAATCTTCGGTATTTTCTGGTGCAACCACGTCACAATTAATTCTTAAAAAATCATCTTTTAGTTTTGTAAAATCTTTTATAAAACCAAAAGTATCTCCCATATCATCAACAGAACTTCAGGCACCAGAAACAGAATCTAAAGAAAGTCCAAGTATATTTGGTCTTGGAAAAGTCCTTGAACAAACTAATACTGTTCTTGTAGACATAAAAAAACAATTATCCCTTGATTTTCTTAATAGAATTTTTAATGAAAAAAAATTTCTAGAGAACGAAAAGAAAAAAATAGCAGCAAAAAAAGTTGCAGATAAAGAAGCAAGAATAGAAAAGGGTGGTAAAGGAATATTAGGTAAAAGTTTAGAAAAGGTTACTGCACCATTTAGAAGTATTTTTGATAAGTTAATTGATTTCTTCTCTATAATATTAACTGGAATATTAGTTAATAATGCTTTTAATTGGTTAAGTGACAAAAATAATCAGAAAAAATTAACAGAATTCTTTAATTTTATAAAAGATTATTGGCAAGAGTTATTAATTATATTTGCTGCTTACAAATTAGCAAAGCTTGTTGGTGTTATTTTTGGAATTGGATTAAAA
>Ga0129333_10007954_pt1 | contig 10000 bp, 12 predicted proteins | sample CPB6_08_DNA_FD_94474 | JGI IMG/M metagenome (GOLD analysis project Ga0129333, IMG submission 94474) | Freshwater to marine salinity gradient microbial communities from Chesapeake Bay, USA - CPBay_Sum_0.6_0.8_DNA | ecosystem: Environmental > Aquatic > Marine > Coastal | place: USA: Chesapeake...
CCTAGCGAAGAACCAGACGTAGAACCAACAGGTGGAGTAGGCCGCGAAAAGAGGTAATATCTATGTACCTCTTTGAACTTACCGATCAAGAGCAATTAGTAAAAATTATTACAGTAACCGACCAGTTGCGATCTGCATTAGAGTCTGGTAAAATTACCAGTAACTGGGACATTGATACGTTATTGAAGTATTTTCGTGAATATGATGTTGTACTAAGTCCCAATGATCTATACAACATGATTCAACAAAAACCTTTGAAAAATGTTATTAGTAACATAAAAGGTAAAGAAGTAATATTCAAAGGTTTGCCGCAACAACAAGAGCCAGTTGAGGCTCCCCCTCCCGAACAATCAAAAGACGTTGTTGCTAAAATGGCAAAACATGCACAGAGCAAATAACCGAAATATTTGATTTATTTTTATTATTTTTGTATAATAACTAAATGCTTATAAATCTAACGGATAGCGCAAAAACAAGATTCAAAGAACAACTAGAACAGCGCGGCAAAGGTATAGGGATCATCTTAGGCGTGAAGAAAACAGGCTGTTCTGGATATGCCTATACCCTTGAGTTTGCCGACAATTCTATAACTGGTTTTCGCAAACACTTTGATGGATTCACCGTCTTTGTAAAAGAAGGTGCAGAAGAATATCTAGATGGTCTAACTGTAGATTATATAAAGCAGGGTATGAATGAAAAATTTGAATTCATCAATCCCAAAGAAACAGCACGTTGTGGTTGCGGTGAGAGCTTTACAATTTGATTTATTTACCTAACAAATATCCCTACGCTGAACTAAAAAAACAAACTATCGATGGGTCAAGAAAATATATGACCCCAGATGGATTTGCAGTTCCAAGTGTCACTACAATACTAGATGCTACTAAGCCAGAAGAGGCTAAGCAAGCATTACGTGAATGGCGTAAACGTGTAGGCGAAGAAAAAGCAAAAGAAATTACTACTGAGGCAGCGGGTCGCGGCACTCGTATGCACAAGTGGTTAGAGAACCATGTCAAGACTGGTGTTGCAGGTGAACCCGGTAGTAATCCCTACAGCAAGCAAAGTCATTCTATGGCACAACAAATCATAGAAAATGGTTTGAATAAATGTCAGGAGTTTTGGGGTACTGAAGTTAGTCTATACTTCCCTGAAGTCTATGCAGGAACTACGGACCTAGTGGGTGTTCATGAGAACGTAGAATGTATCATGGACCACAAGCAGACAAATAAGCCTAAGAAGCGTGAGTGGATCGAAGATTATTTCATACAGTTAGCAGCCTATGCTAATGCGCACAATGAAGTATACGGTACTAAGATACGCAAAGGCGTTATTTTCATGTGTAGTGCTGATCTGAAATATCAGCAGTTTATTATCGAAAATAAAGAATTCGACTTTTATATCGAAAAGTGGTATAAAAGATTGGAAGAATATTATACGCAATTCTTATGACATAATAGCATAAATAGTTGTACTACTTGGTAAATGTACAACTATGTCTATTATACAGATTTCCAAAATCCAACAACGCTCAGGCGATTTAGTCGATCTTCCACAACTTGACGAAGCAGAATTCGGATTCGCATCCGATGAAAAAAGACTTTTTATCGGTAAGACCACTGGAAATACCGAAAACGTCGAAGTCCTAACTGCATATAGCGACATCGCTTTTGATCAGATTGACGGTGCAGTTGGAAATTTAGACATAACAGCGTTTGTTGCTAATGGTCAGGTATTGGCATATGACGGCAGCAATTGGACCAACCGCGGCGGTAATGTAGGAGGTCTTATTGATCTAGGAAGTGCTGCTAATCTAAAGATTTCAGGTGGCGGCATCGATTATGTCCTAACCACAGATGGAACTGGCAATATAAGCTGGACTCCAAAATCAACTATAGTTGCTTACATCGATGATATTACAAATGCCAGCCCCGGCGTTGTTACTTGCACAGAAGATATCTTCTTAGTAAATGGTGCAGAAGTAACTATCACTGGCGTAGGTGGAATGACCAATCTAAATGGTCAATCTTATTTTATAGGCAATTTGACTAATAACAGTTTTGCTTTATATTCAGATATCACATTAGATAATCCAGTAAACACTAGCGCATACCCTGCTTATACATCCGGTGGTAAAATAGTAAGCACTGTCGGTGGTAGTGAAGGTAGTGCTAACGCAGGCGGTACTTTATACTCTATCCAATATAATTATAATAATCTAATTGAAGGTAGCGCAAACTTCAAATATGATTTTACAACTAGTAATGTTATATTGAATGGAAATATATCAGTTTCAGGTACAGCAAATATAGGTAATCTAATTGCAACCAACGCAAATTTTGCAAATTTAAATGTTAGTGGTCCAACAGTAACTACATCAATAACTACAGGTGCAGTTGGTACAGCAGGTACGATCACTGGTAATTGGACATTATCATCAGGAAGTAAATTACAATCAACATATGCTGACCTTGCAGAATACTACTCTGCTGATAAAGCTTATACACCAGGTACGGTATTAGAATTTGGCGGAGAAAAAGAAGTCACACTTGCTGGTCCAGAAAGTAATAAAATTGCAGGTGTAGTAAGTAGTGATCCTGCATACGTCATGAATGGTGACATACGAGCAGAATTCCCAGTAATATTAGCACTAATAGGTCGCGTCAAAGTAAAAGTAAAAGGCACAGTAAGCAAAGGTGATATGTTAGTAAGTGACGGCAGGGGTTGTGCAAGAGCAAGTATTTTGACACCAACTATAGGCACTGTTATTGGTAAAGCAATTGAAAATAAGTTTACAGAAGAAGAAGGTGTGATTGAAGTAATGGTTGGAAGAATGTAATGGCAACAATCACTATCTCAGTTCAAAGTTTACTCAACGCCGCACAATATGACAGTTATACTGTGAGTGATGGCATTACTGTAGCCACACTAAAATCAACAATCGATAGTACTACAGGAGTTGATTCAAGTTGGTATGTGTTAGCATTTGACGGAGAAGAATTAGTTGATGGTAGCACACTCGCTAGCAATGGTATAGTGAATGGATCGTCATTACAGATTGGAAATGTGATCGCTTATCTACCTACATTACAAGATAGACAATTAGCAAAATTAGATTTAGCAGCATTGAACAGAACACAAGAAGGTAATCCTTGGGATGTTTATGATATCACAGAATTACCTAGTCAATATATAGGCAACGTTTCAACTCCAAATCCACACCCTACAGGCTTGATTGAAGGCAGACCCTGGGCTCCATAAATCTTCACGCAAAAAAATAGTAGTTTTTGATAAATATAACATATACTCTCATGGTGAGAGTTTATGCAGTCCCCACTGCGTAGCGGCTAGAACCCGCATTCACAAGGAGAAAACAAATGGGTCGTCCACTAAAAATCGCAAAAGCACAAGCAGTTATTACTTTGACTGCAACAAATGGTACTACAGAAGTAGTAACAACAAACGCAAACTTTACTACTCTAGGTATCATTGCTGGTATGCCTTTCATACCTGCAAGTAACGTAGGTAATCTAGTAGCCGGTACAACATACTGGATTCTAGAAGTATTGAATGCAGGCAATAACAGTACATTCACTGTATCAGAAACACAGTTATCAGCAAACCCAACATACACTAAGTTCAACTTAGGTACTGCAGGTCCTGTAACTGTAGCACTATCAGTTGGTGTCGTTGATGCATATTTCAACAATCCAAATGGTGGCGCAGGCTATCCAGCAACAAACGCAAACACTTACTCAGTAGTTGGTGGTAACACAGCAATCTACGGTTATCAAGTTCTTTGCCAAGTTGCAATTGGTCAAGCCGGCACAGGCACACTAGTTGTAGAAAATGGTAACACTACTGTTACAGGCACAGGCACTGTATTCACAACTGAATTATCAGCCGGGTCAGTATTAACAACTACTGACGGTGATTTGATTGGTTTCGTTGACTCAATCACTAATGACACTGAACTAGAATTAGATAGTGCTGCAACTGAAGATTATACAGATATAGGTTTCGTTTATGCAGATAGCGAAGCAGGTTATATCGTTCGTCAGAAGGGTAAGCAAAAATATCTTGTAAAAGGTACTACATCAGGTTTAGTTGGTCCTTGCTACACAGCAAACATAGCGAATGCCGCATTGTTACCAAATACAATGTCAATCATTGCTACATATGCTAACGCAGCAACTACATTGGTACAATCATTGAGTGATCATACTGTTGAACTATTTACAGCAACATCTGGCCAGACAGCATTGCCAAATGACACTGCAAACATCAACAATAGTGCACCGGCATTCGGCACATTCAATTCAGCAGCCGCAGCAAACGCAGCCGCTGGTATGCCTTATCCGTTAGTAAGTATCAATAAGGCATAATAATCATGGCTAGTGCAAGTGCGTCAAAACGTGTAGAACAAGCCGAGACTGAGATCGCAGTCTTACAAGTCCAGTTCAGAAACATGGATGAAAAGATTGATGATCTCAAAGTCGAAGTAAAAGACTTGCATGACTGCCTCGACCGCAACATGGATGAGACTAAGAGTATTCTCAAAGAATTTCAAGAGAATAATCAAAAGTCACATGACGAATTAGCAGAAAAAATTTCCGGAATGGAAAAAATAAAATGGATGCTAATGGGTGCGGCGGCAGTTTTGGGTGCTACTGGTGTAGAAGCATTCAAGATGATTATAGGCATAGGTTGAATTTACACCAACCAGTAAAAACGGGGCTTAGGCCCCGTTTTTATTTTCTGTCAAAGATTTCAATTTTTCTCGTACAATATCAATAGTGACAGTGCTGAACAATCCCGGATGCATTGGTTTGGGATGTTGATTCATACCTACCCAAGCATAACCAATATGCTCATCGTTTAGCACAGGTACAAACTCATCACCAACTGCGCAAAAAAATGTATGGTATGTGAAACTATTATTGACAAACTTTTGTATTGGAACTAATTTTGGGTCGATAGGCCAATAATTTATTTCTTCCATGCATTCTCTTTGCAAACCTTCAAGCAAGGTTTCATTCTCTTCAATCTTACCGCCGGGAACTCCCCAAGCAAAATTGGCATCGCTACGCATCAGATATAGAAATCTGCTGGTAGAATTGCAATAAAAAAATATTCCGGCCGAGGTATTTTTCATGATGCTTCTAGTATAGCAAATACAGCATCAAATCACAATACTATAATCGCCCTGGTCATACCAACCCTCATATGATTTCATCCATTGACCTTCTTGCTGTACATAGCGATATTGGATATTTGTAGTTAGATTGGTCACATATTCAACTGTCGTGGATTCGCTGGCATCAAATGCTATGAACCATGACATAGTGCTTGAATTGAATTGTATGATATCATTCGCATCTGCTACTAAGCCTCCCCAAGCAGCAGTAGTGTTGCCTGGACTACCTATATCTTCTACAATAAGATATCTACGCCCATTTACTGGTCCCGGCAATCCAGCATTAGGACCGCTAAGTTGAGGATTTACTACGGCGTCTACTGGATCCAAAGTATTTTGTGGTAATGTATCCGGGTCGATATTATAGATCAAAAGTCTATCGTCTATAGGATCTGGAACTATAGTACCTACTATATCATCTTCCATGAATGGATTCTGCAACCATATCTGACTGATACCCGGCTTCACTTTTCCATATACGTTCAATAAACTTGACCAGTATAAATTAGTATTTGGTGGGGGAGGATTTTCTAAATCAGTATTAGGTGGATAAAATGCTTCATTTGCAGGTAATAACTGTAATGAATTTCCTATCAATAATACCTTATATCCATATGGAGTGATCTTTTGTCTAGTTCCTAACAATAAATCTTCATCTTGTATATCTTGCAATGCCTTACCTTTATAGATACTAGCAATAATCTTATTGATGACGCCCATCTTCTTGAGTTTAGTGCTAGTGCTGATCCATATAGGCATATAGAACTTCCAGCTCAATACGTCGATAGGATTACCTGTGCCTTGAGGTATGCTACGACTGCTGAATGTCAATCCATCTTGATATACTACTGTCAATGATGTCCAGTCAACAAAGTTATCTGTGCTTTGTATTTCTAAACTAGGATTGAATAGTGTTCCTAATTGTTCTATCAATTCTAATTTTTGATTATAATTTGTAGTCCAGAAATCAACTTGCATACGTAATGTATATGGTACAGGCATCAAGCGTTCTACAGTAAATGCTTGCCCCTGAGTAGTCTCATATGTCGAAGTATCATTATTATATGCTCTTTGACGAACATTGATTCTGTCAACAAACGTAGGCTCTTGCGTTCTACGTTGATCATATTCTAATCCGGTGATATAGTAAGATATCAAAGGTGCGCTTGGCAGATTACTAGCACTGTTGTTTGCTATAATAGTGCTTGCTTGTCTGCTAGCATCACCATACATCACTGGGACACGAACAAGTATATCGTTGCCGTTAGGGTCTTTACCTTTAGTAACGTACCAGTTCGAAAATATCTTAGCGAACTGTAGTAAGAATCTGCGTATCTGATTGTCGTAAAAAAATTGTGCCATGCGTTACTCTTATGGTAATGGGGGAATATTATCTGGTGCTATATCAAGAATACTTGACAATGGCTGTGCAGACGGTATCAAATTGCCTGTGTTATTGTTATATATCACTGCATCATTGTTTATGAAACTTGACAACTCTGATTTATCGTCGGCTGTGAATCCTGTATCTGTTCTCACGTTAGTTGAAATACGTACCCACAACTGTCCGTCCCAGCGATATAATATCTGAGGCATATAATCTATGCGCAAGAAATAATCACCTACTTGTGGATTTTGTGGGAATGCTATACCAGCACCTGAAGGTTCTCCGTTAGGAGCAGTACCGTCACCGGATAAGTATGCAGTTTCATAACCGAAACTTCTTGGGCTTGCGCGACTGATATATTGATATGCGGGATCGCAGTCTGCACGATAGTCCATAGTGTTCGGACCATATGGTTCTGTTCCTGTGAATCCTGATTGTGTTGGATCTTGGTCAGCAGTAGCATATGTGTTATCAGCAGTACCGTATGGACCTGTTATAGGTCCCATGCTTTGCACGACTAAAACTTTGTCACCTTCCATCGCTCTAGTACCAGAGCCTTCAGCTAAAACTTTTGGTGCTAATTCAGATACTTCTAGATTTGTTTGTGAGTGCTTATCTAAACGTGTAAAATCTGCATCTGCCGTCATGTCCCATATACTTTTCAATGCTTCTTTACTAATTTTGATTACTGGACTAGCATATTTGTATTTAGGATTGCGCATGTATACAACAGTTCCAGTAGTGCTAGGAGCACCCTTTGAACTAGTGATTATATTGATAGGAGGGGCAGGTTGATTTAGTTTACCACTAGGAGTGTTATTACTTTCATAAACACCATACGTAGGTACAACATAAAGTTTGCTGTTGTCGTAACCTGCTTTAGGTACAATGCGTTTTGCTTCTTCAAGTTGTGCATTGTTGATTTCAATATTCTTGTTATATGTTGCAAGTATATCTTTGAGATTCTGATTAGGATCAAGTTGCCAGTATGCAGGATCAGGTGGTGCTTTGCCTGCAGGTACTTCTGTTATACTAATATAATTTTTATCGCCGTAACTGATTACATAACCTGGCGGATAAACTTTATCTTTATCCCAATCTCCGAGATAATTGTCTTGGTTGATTGGTTCTTTGAGTATGTTGCTGAACTCTTGGCTATCAACAAGAGGTTCACACTTGATACGCCATAGATGTGGATACCAAGTTTGACTGAATCCTTCACTTGCAAAGTTTGCGTCTGTTATCTGATAGAAACGTTTTAGTGCGACCGGTATAGTTTCTTTCAGTGGATTGTAATCAAGCAAGTGCGGTAGTTCAAGAACATCGCCCACCATCAATTTTCTGCCAACGATATCGATCATATCGTTGTAGTGAACGGTTATGAAAATTATGTCATTATTCAAGAATAAGCCGAATTGGCTTAGATCGAAATCTAGGTTCTGAACGTTATAATGACCACGCAAACGATAGATATTCTTATCGTAAATTCTATCTCTGTTTTCTAAAAATAATAAATCTTGTATATTTTCTGGTCGCAATACATCATACTGTGGCTGGGTATAGTCTTTGCTAGGTAAATTCGCGTCGGGTCCTAGGTACTTGTGTATATACAAGTCAGTACCGCCAACAGTCAGTTGCTCCGAAATAGTCTTATCGAAGAACTTATAATCATTTTGTTTAGTAGGTGTATATAGCGACAGTTTGGGCATGTAAGTATTTATCGTGAAAATAACAGGATAAATAGGACTTGACTTATGGTAAAGAAGGTACTATAATAAGTATTCTATTGTAAAACTGGAGTTTGAAATGGTACGCTCAAAATCTACAAAAGCAGGTGATGTAAAGGAACTGCACCCTAGAGATCCTGATACTAAGTATTTTGGGTCAGAACCCAATTTCTCAGAAGGTAGTCATTGGACACTGGGTAGTGCATTGACTTGGTATGGTCATTTCTACGACAAAAAGGATTGCCGAGAGTTTATTGCCCAATATCTAGAATGGGCTGGCGATCTAGAAAAGTCTAAGTTGGTTCGCCGAGTGCATGATAATCAGGTCATTACTTCATATGGTTATCTTGCACGTTGTTTTATGCGTGGTTATGTTAGCGAAGAGCATACGCAAAAGCTAAACAATGAAATTGATCGTATGATCAAAACTACACAGGTTGTTGAGACTGCTGTTGAGAAGCCAGCAAGCAATCGCCCTAATGTTCAGGAAATCATGCGTGAGAAAACGCATGAGGCAGGTGGCGAACTTGAAGGACAATGGGATGACTACTTGCGTGAAGGTGCTAAGAAGGAAAGCAATATCGCTGTCGTGTCGATTCTTAGTCAGTACAATATTCTTCCGCAACATATCAACATCTTGATTGATGCTTGGAAAAACAAATTGGATGAGTACCTCGAACTTCAGGGTGGTAAAGATGAGCAATTGAACGAGGCATATGCTCATTATGGTAAAATTCAAATTCGCAATATCATCAGCACTATTGAATTGGTTATTGCTGAACTGAATAGTTACATCAATATCAAAAAGAATGGGCGTAAGCCACGTGCTAAGAAGCCGGTACCGATCGAAAAGATTGTACGTAATTTGAAGTATCTCAAGACGTTCAAACTTGATAAGTTGGACCTTGTAAGTGTAAGCCCTACTAAATTACATAACTGTAGCGAGGCTTGGGTCTATGACACTAAGAAGCGTAAACTGCATCACTATGTTGCAGATGAATATTCTAAGAGCCTGAGTGTCAAGGGTAATACTGTTATTGGATTTTGCACTAAGCAAAGCGAAGTGAAAACACTACGCAAGCCTGAACAGCAAATCAAAGAAATTATGGGTAGCAAGCCTGCGGCACGTAAATTCTTCAAGGACATCAAGGCAGTGAGCGTGACACCTAATGGTCGTTTCAATGCTGAGATGATTATCTTGAAAGCATTCTAGGAAATACGATGAGTAATCTTTGGTTCAATATTAGATTTGGAACATATCACTGGCAATGGGGTCCAGATGGTATGACATGGAGAGAGAATCCCAATCAAGTGTCCTGGCGTAACACTCAACCTAAAACATGGAAAAGATTCGCTATCTACTGTATTTTTGGAAAACATATATGAACGAACGAATCTATGAACTTGCCACTCGCGCCGGCGCATACTGCGAAACTTACCTTCACGGTGGTGATCCTAAGCCACCTGTGTTGGACGGTATGGATCTAGAAAAGTTCGCCGAGTTGATCGTCCGCGAATGTTTGACTGCAATCGATAAGACCGATACTACTCACATTTACACTACCTTTGATCAGGGTATGGTTTTAGGTACGATTGATAAAAGCAAGAAAGCAGTCCAAGAGCATTTCGGAGTTTGGTAATGAAAGAACGAGTTTTTGTATTCACCGAAAGCAAAAGAAGCGCAGAGAATTC
>Ga0129333_10007955_pt1 | contig 10000 bp, 7 predicted proteins | sample CPB6_08_DNA_FD_94474 | JGI IMG/M metagenome (GOLD analysis project Ga0129333, IMG submission 94474) | Freshwater to marine salinity gradient microbial communities from Chesapeake Bay, USA - CPBay_Sum_0.6_0.8_DNA | ecosystem: Environmental > Aquatic > Marine > Coastal | place: USA: Chesapeake Bay...
ACTTCACCAGGAACTTATACATTTATTGCTCCTTTAGGAATCACATCAGTAAGTGTAGTAGCCGTTGGGGGTGGTGGAGGCTCAACCGCAGGTTTTGGCTATAACGGTTTTAACCAGGGAGGTGGCGCTGGTGGAGGCCTAGGCTGGAAAAATAATATACCAGTAACTCCCTTACAGAGTTATACAGTTAGAGTCGGAGCAGCAGGCACTGGCGGTAGTCGGTGGGCTAGTCTAACTGGAGGAGGTGACAGTTACTTTATTAGCCTTACTACAGTTAAAGGTGGCGGTGGTGGTGCAGCCTACGGTGAAGACTACGGTGGAATAGGAGGTAGCTATACCGGTGACGGCGGCGGCAACGGTGGCAACGGTGGAACTAGCTTTGGTAACTTTACAGCTTGTGCTGGAGGTGGTGCTGGCGGTTATACTGGGTCAGGTGGTCAAGGCGAAGGCGATCAAACCGCTAATACCGCTGGGTCAGGTGGCGGAGGTGGTGGTGGAGCTACCATGCCAGGCTATACTTCAAGGTACTCTTCTGGAGGTGGTGGCGGAGTTGGCTTAAGAGGGCAAGGCGCTAACGGAACTACTCCGGCTTCTCAATCAGGTACAGGTGGAGGTGGAGGCAGTGGTGGTGCATCAGGAACACAAGGCACTGCCGGATTTAACTCAGCAGTTGGTGGTAGCGGAGGAGCATACGGTGGCGGTGCTGGAGGAGCAACGAGCGCTGTTTATGCAGGAGAACAGTCAGGACAACCAGCAGCTGGCGGACTACGGATAATGTGGGGATCTGGGAGGGCCTATCCATCTACTAACACACAAAATGTTTAAGGAACAACATGACAACTTTTATTAAAATTGAAAACGGTATGCCAGTTGGATATCCAATTGTACATGATAATATGAAATATCTTTTTCCTAATTTTAACTTTGATCGAATCATAACACCAGACATGGTCAAAGAGCTTGGGTTTGGGATCTTCGAATTTACTCAACGACCGGAGATTGTAGAACGATATAAGACCCACCAAGAAGGAACACCTTTTTTAGGAAGTAATGGTATCTACTACCAAACATGGGAAATAGTCGATCTTACCGACCAAGAAAAACAAATAGTAGACGAAAGACAAGCAGAAAAAGTTAAATTTGACAGAAATAATTTGCTACGATCTACTGACTTTACGCAGCTACCAGATTCACCGTTATCAACAGAGCAGAAAGAAGCTTATAGAGTATACAGACAACAGCTTCGAGATATAACATCACAATCAGGATTTCCCTGGGATATTGATTGGCCTATAGAACCTAGCGAATAAATATTAGATTATGCCTTTTAGCTTTCCTACTACTCCTGCTGTTAATGACATTTATACATTCAATTCAAATTCTTGGATCTGGACTGGATCGTACTGGCAAATATATTCTACTGCTGGGTCAGGTGGCGGTGGTGGCGGTGCAGATCTCTCAGCTATCAGTGTTGTAACTGCATCCGACGCACCGCAGTCAGCTTTAACTTATAACGGTGCAACCTACGAATTCACTTTCACACCAAATGAGATACCTGCACCTTATGTTTTACCCGCAGCAACTACTACAACATTAGGTGGTATTATACCTGATAACATAACATTAACAGTGGATGGTTCAGGGTATGCTTCCGCAGTAAGACCTAAAATTTATCCAGCAGGTACTAGTCTAGATGTTGGATATAACGGATCAATAGCTTATCTTTTTAGTTCTTATTCAGGGGATAATCCTACATTAACATTTACGGCAGGAACTACGGTGGCATTTAATTTGTCTGTAGCAGGGCATCCATTTTTTATTCAAACTTCTGCCGGTACTAATTATAACACCGGACTAGTGCATGTAGGTAGTAATGATACTATAACTACAGAAGGAAATGCTCAAGGAAAACTCACAGGAACTCTTTATTGGAATATTCCGTCAGATCTAATTGGTCCTTACAAATACATCTGCGGAGCCCATGCAAATATGACTGGGGTTATCAATATTGTAAACAATAGTGTCGAAGCATTTAATGACAATGGTGTACAAAATACCTACAATTACAATACCGGAACAGTTTATTATACTACAGGCAGGTCATCAAATTGGCAAGCTAACTTTTCTAATGTTCCGGTTGTAGAAAATTCAGTAGTAGTGTTTACTATTATAATTAACCAAGGAGGAACAGGATATTATCCTTCAACAGTTACAGTAAACTCAGCATCATCATCAATCTTATGGGCTAACAATGTAACTCCAAGTCCTAGTGCAAACAAGAAAGAAATAGCAACTTTTACTATCTACTATAAAGGTTCAACCTTTATAGTTTTAGGAAATCTATCTAGTTATGGCTAAGCTATCTAAATTTAGAACCCGATCTTTAATCGGCGCATTAAGTGCCCGTAAACCCCCAATTAACACTTCAGTAAATTTTACACAGTGTATCGACGACTATGCTACATTTTACTATGACGGTAATGGAAATTTTTATCTACAGAGTCGAGAGCCTGCCGGGAATATACATACAGGACGAGGTGATTGCGGAGCAGAACTACAAGGAGATATCTTAAGGTATTCATTTAATAAAAATGGGTATTCAACTGCAACCGGTAGTATTAGTATGTCAGGCAGAAATGGTAGTGCTACTTATAATTTTTCTAACTGGGGGGTAGGTTCAAGCAATGGACCTCATCGGTTAGGAGTAACCGATGGCGCAGGAGGAGCAGCTACATACAGCTTTACTCTTAGTGTTAATATTGTTTCCTAAACTGATGAAAAAACATTATATAGAAATTGACAATGAGTCTGGAAAAATCCTTTGTTTTTCTGCTAGCTTAAGTTCAAAACCTACGCCAGTATTTGCTAAGTCTACAGTCTACGACATAGATAAGATTCCAGAAAATTTTACTCATTACATAGAAGGTATGGTCTTTGACCCTGGTACAAAGACCTTATCGCATAGCAAGGAATCGCTTGATTTTTACCATGAAGTACTAGAAAAATTAAATTATCAAGTTAATTGCTGTCCATAAATTTTCAATAAATACTCTTATTAAGAGAAAACTGTGGCTATAAACTTCCCTAACACTCCTACTGTCGATCAAGAATATACAGTAGGAAATACAACTTGGATTTGGACCGGGCAAACCTGGGATATTCAATCTGCTAGTCCTCCTACGGTCAGTCAAGACACCTTTAGAGTGATCAGTGTTGCAGGACAGAGTTCAGTTATAGCTGAACAGCCTAACGATACTTTAACTCTAGTTGCTGGGTCCGGAATAGCTATAACTACAAACAATGCCGCTGACAGTATCACTATTACAAATACAGGAGGATCCGGTGGAGGCAGTTCAACACTAAGTGGACTATCAGACGTACAGATTGCAGGTCTGTTAACTGGACAAGTGTTAAAATATAACGGCACAAAATGGGTAAATTCAACTGACTTAACTGGTGAAGGCGGTAGTGGGGGAGCAACATTTGAAGCAGTGAATACTAGCTCTACTGAAAAAACTCTTAGGTTAACATCTGGGGGTATCGAATATGATGTAGGGTTAGCCGCAGGAAATAATATCTCTCTAGGATTAGTAGGCGATGTAATTACTGTTAATAGCGCACTACCTACATTAACACAAACAGCAACAGCACTAACTGCTGGAAAAGTAAAAGTTTCCTTAAAAGAAGGTGCAACAGAACTTAGTCAGTTTACTTTAAAACCAGGAAATAATATTAGCTTTCAAGTTGTTAGTGGAGAAATACAGGTTTCTGCCAGCACTGGAAGCAGTAGTGGTATTTTTGCTGTTCCAGTTGTTATCAATAATACAACTGCAAGTACATCTTCTTCGACAGGTTCGTTGATCGTAAGTGGTGGTGCTGGCATAGCAGGCGATTTAAATATCGGAGGAGAAGTATATTCTAGTAATGCGGTAACCTCTGATAATCAGTTAACTAATAAAAAATATGTTGATAGTCTTAGTTTAGCATATTCAGTAGTGTTTGGTATGTAAGGATCATTATGGGCAAGAAACTTGTTAAGAATTACTTTTTTACTCCAGGACCAGGTTATACAACTTACCTATATCCTAACGCTCTTTATTTGTTAGAATCAAATAAAGAATTCGTTCAACGAGAAATTCTAGGATACATTAACAGTAGAATCTCTGCAGGGGATCCTGAGTTTTCAGGTTATATCTATGACACTGAGCTTTGTATGAGAGATAGTGGCTATGTCTTAGATGCTTGGATTTTTGATTTAAAATATGGAGGTAATACAGCTACTCGCCGGGTATCTCAAGGATATTGGAATGGTAATGTTGCTGTCATTGATGGGACTAGATTGCCTGAAATAAGAGGATACCAATTTGCTAGAACTCTTATTAACGACTATATTTTAAAGAATATACTAGCTACCCCATATCAAAACGCTGTAGATCAAATTCGTGATCTCAGTAAGACTTCTGAAGCCGATGCCGATGATGTAATTACCTTAGTCTCTGGAATAGTTACAAATGTTATTCAAAACGGCCTTTCAGTAGTTCCTGCTGAAATTGGTGGTCCAGGTCGAGTAGAATTAATAGGTAAGATACTACCTAATGAAGTACTGTTAATTACTAATGCTACAGATAATATTATTATCTATAACTTCAGTGACCCAGCTAAAGGCGGAGCTACTAGTTTCTATCCTGGGAATACTGATAATTTTCCAAACGCTATTAGTATTAATAATGGAGTAACAACTCTTTACTTAAATTATAACACTTCATCAATGAGCAGCAGTGATAGCCTTCAAATTTTTGTTGAAGGGCAAGAAGTTCGTGTTAGACCCTATGACTTCGGAACTGATGCTATTGAAAGAATGAGAATAGCCCAACCGCAAGCTATGATTGACGCTGACTTCGAATACGGACTACAGCCGACTAAATGGCAGGCTATTGCTACAGCTAGAGGATACCCGACTACGTATGAAGTGCTAGGAACTGACTTAGTAGTTGCAACTAATGGAATAACTACAGATGCAAGCTCAGCAGCAGGAGGTATTGGATCTAGTTTAATCACCGTGAAGACAGTGTCAGCACATGGGTTAAGTGTTGGAGATCCTTTTACAATTAGAGCTCTTAACTCTACTGTAAACGGATTTAATCGTGCAGAAGGGACTTTTTTAGTTAACACAGTTTCAGCAACAGATACCTTTACTTTTTATGCTAAAGCTAAAGTTGGTACAAACAATGGCGAAATTATTGGTGGGAGTAGTGTTCAATTAAGAAAAGCTCAATTCTATACAGGAGCTGATCTATCTAGTCCATCGATAACTGTGTTTACTAATGGGTCTAGTGGCAGCTTTTCTACTCAGTTCGTAGTCCCAAGTACATCTAGCGTAATTAACTTTACTGGAACTGCTCCGTCATTAGGCGCTCCGTTGACAAATATTGCTATTCCGTCTGGAACGCAAGTTTCTGGTATTTTTGGAACAGGTGGTAAGGTTGGGGATTTCCGGTTAAGAAATAGAACGATAACCACCGATACTATCATACAGTTTTCTGATGTTACTGGTTTAACTGCTAATATGGTCTTGAATAAGAGTGGTACTCAAAATCCAATTAACAGTCTCACAGGAACTATTGCTATTCTACAGGATCCAATCGGTGTTGCATACAACGGAGATGTTGAAAGTTATTTTGTAACTCCAACTGAAGTTGTTGGTTCTGGAACTGGAGCTAGATTTAATATTGGAATTGGATCATCTGGAGTTTACACACTTGGTCCGACTAATGTGCCAACAGGTTCTGGAGCTAGATTTACAATCACCGGAAGCAGTGGAACATATACTTTAACCAGTATCACAGCTGGCGGTACTGGTTACGCTGTTAATGATCAGCTTAAAATCTTAGGTACAGATCTGGGAGGTGCTACCCCGGCCAACGACTTAACTATCTATGTTACCGCAGTTAGTGGTGGAGCTGTTACTGCTGCTAACGTTAATCCCTATAACAGTTCAGCTGCTGATGGAACATATACTAATGTAGCCAGCACTGCTGTTACTGGTTCGGGGACTTTAAATGCTATTCAAGCAGGTGGGTCAGGATATCAACAAGGTGATACAATTCTGATTGCAGGAACAAGTCTAGGAGGTGTTAGCCCAGACAACGACTTATATGTAAATGTTAATACAGTTAGCAGCGGAGTTGTCACAGCAGCTACAGTAGCTGGAGGACAACATACAACACTAACTTCGGGCATATATCAAAACATCGCAGGTACAAATTCTGCTACACCAGGTTCAGGGTTACTACTAGAAGTTACACGAGACGGCGGATCGTATACAGCCATTCCTTATAGTGCAGGCACAGGGTATAACCAAGGAAATAGATTTACTGTTTCGGGAGCAGATGTAGGTGGAACTAGCCCTACAAATAATATTTCATTATTCATAGATTCGACAAGTAACTATCTTCCCGGTGGATCATATGGTCAAGGCGGAGCCTATGGACTAACAGTTACATCAGGAACTGCGGTTCGAGGGGACACAATTCCAATATATTCAGCAATCACAATAACAAATGCTACAACAGCTCAAATGCCAGTTGCTAGCAGTGTGACTTTTACTGCCATTGCCACACTTCAAGTAGACTTTGCCTCGGCTCATGGTCTAGTGCCTGGAGCTAATATTCTAGTTTCTGTGAGTAGTGCAGGAACGAATCATGCTCTTGCCGGTGGTCCATTCACTGTAAATGAAGTTCCAAGCTTGACACAAATAAGATATACTGCAAGAGGTGTTGGGTCTATTTCGGGAACTATAACTGGTTCGGTATATGCTCGACCAGATGCTTTCTTTACCCATAGACCCTTTGATGGTGGAGTTCAATTAAGTACTGGAGGACCGCAACATGGTGCTCAGGCTATTCGTCAAAGTAAAAAGTACATTAGATATCAATCAGGAAAAGGTGCTATGTACAATACTGGAGCCTTGTTTGCTCCTAGCTTTGACATAAGAAGTGCTATAGCTTCGGGAACTACAGCAGGATCAACAATTACCATAGTTACAGATGATGTTGATCATGGCATGCAGGTCGGAGCTACAGTTCTACTAGACGGCATTAAAACTGTAGGCTATGATGGAGAATATGTTGTTTCTAGTATTATAGATGAAAGAGCATTTACTGTAGAAGCAGATCTTCCATTAGGGTCGACTACAGGAGAAATAGGAAGCCCATGTGTAGCCAGCTTAAAATACTGGAGTGGTGCTGTTGTTAGATCCGGAATTTTCGATGATCAAAATGGAATATTTTGGCAGTACAATGGAAAAGAAATGGGAGTTGGTCGTAGAAGCTCTACATTCCAACTAAGCGGAACAATCAGTGTTAATGTCGATAGTAATGCTGTCGTCGGAACTAATACTCGATTCCAAGACCAGCTTTCAGCAGGTGATAGGATTGTTCTAAGAGGGATGACTCATGTAGTTACTAGTATTGCCAGTCAGACTAGTATGACTGTTAATCCTGACTTCAGAGGTGCATCAAATGTTACAGGCGTAAAAATAGCTAAAGTTATAGATATTATAATTCCGCAAAGTGAGTGGAATATTGACACTTGTGATGGAAATGGACCAAGTGGTTATAACATCGATGTAACAAAAATGCAGATGATTGGTATTCAATTTAGTTGGTATGGAGCCGGGTTCATTGATTGGATGCTAAGAGGACCTACGGGTGATTATATCTTCTGTCATAGATTAAAAGGTAATAACTTAAACAACGAAGCATATATGCGTACTGGAAACTTACCAGTACGATATGAAGTTCTCAATGAAAGCGCCAATGGAAGACTGGCCAGCAATGTAAACCTACTTTCTTCCACTTTAGCTTTAGAGGATGCCGGTGACTTTCCTAACTCCGGTACAGTTTATGTTAATAATGAACTAATTACCTATGGTACTAAGAGCGGAAATAATCTTAATAACCTTACTAGATCAGCAACATATACAAACTTCGCAGCAGGAAGCTTGAGAAGTTATAAAGCAGGAGCTACAGCTAGTCATAGTGCTAAATCAGGAGTGGTACTAGTAAGTTGTACAGCCAGTCCAATTATCAGTCACTGGGGTAGTGCATATTTGATCGACGGCAACTTTGACGAAGATCGAGGGTTCATTTTTAATTACCAAGCAACTGAAGTACCATTAACAGCAACTAAACAAACACTATTCTTAATTCGACTAGCTCCTAGTGTTAGTAACAGTGTTATTGGAGACCTTGGTGAAAGAGAACTAATTAACAGAGCTCAGCTACTATTACAAGGTGTTGAAATTACAGGCGGTACTTCAAGTTCAACTGGATCTATGGTTCTTGAAGGTGTGTTAAATCCTCAAAATTATCCTACAAATCCTAATGATATTACTTGGACTAGTTTGAATTCATCTGCTCTAGGTGGACAACCTAGTTTCGCTCAGGTAGCTGGTGGTGGCTCAGTAACCTGGACCACTGGAAATAATAACTATACCGCAGCAACTACCTTTGCAAACAGAAGTCGAGGTGCTAGAGATTTATATTTTAGCACTGCTAGTGTAGCTAGCGTTACTGTAGGAAACACAGTATCAGGTACTAGTATTGCTGGCGGAACATTGGTTCAGAGTAAGACTGATAATACTCCGTCAGTTGGAACTACTCGAATTATTATCAGCCAAGCTATCACCGGCACTATTAATATCGGCTCTAGTATAACATTCACTACTGCCAGTGCTGCTCTTCCAGGACAGACTATCTTTTCCTTAGTTGCTGCACCTGGAGGAACTAGCGCATTAGATCTAAGCAAGTTAAATGAATTAACTAATACCACTATCGGTGGCCGAGGAACATTTCCGAACGGACCCGATGTCCTAGCTATCAATGCGTATGTTACGGGCGGTAGTGGTTATAATGCTAGTATTAACTTACGATGGGGTGAAGCTCAGGCTTAGGTAAATAGATTATGAGGTTTTTTGAATTTAAACAAAGCATTGCAGATGAGCTAGTAGATATACTGGCTAAAATGGGCTACTCTGCTGAGAAGAAAACCAAGAATAAGGTTAAAATTGTAGTTCCATCGAAAGAAAGATTTGCGACTGCGGAAAAGCTTTCAGCAGCGATTCCGGGATCTAGTGTTAGTGACGATCGGAAATCTGTAACTTATAATGGAGGTGTGATACTAGTTAAACCTTCAGAAGCACAAGGTGGTCGGTTAGACAAAGAAGAAGCACAGAGGAACGAAATTGACGGACTAATCAAGGATGCATTAAATGGACAACCGACAATTAGTCTTCAAGTAGGAAATCGACTAGTTCAAGCAGCCGGAGCAGTACAGGCAAAACCTGGCGTTAAAGCAGATATTGCAATTGTTGATGCCACTGGAAATCCAACTGCATGGGTAAGTTTAAAAGATGGATCAAAAGCCAAAGACTTCGGTCAGTGGGGAGGGATTACTCATAAACCAGTCTGGAGCCACCCTGAAGTTCAGGAGTTTGTAAACACACTAAAACAGCAATTTGGTAGTGAATTTCCTCGAGGATCATCATACGGCAGACCGATTCAAGACTCTGTTCTTAAACTACAGAGTGTATACGGTAAATTTTACGGTAGAGAACCGGGAGAAAGCAATGTAGATATTGTTCTACAAGGTAAACCGACACTAGTTAAAGGCAAAGAAGGGCAATTTATACTCAAAGGGCAAGTTAACTTTCTAAACGGTCAAGTCCCAGATGGTGACTATGACCCAGCATTCATTGTAAGATATATTAGAGATAGAGGAAACGCCGGCATACAGTTTGCAAGAATCAGCGTGTATCCAACTAAGGGAAGGCCTTGGAAACCAATTTAGAGTAAACTACTACTTTAGATTATTAAACAAAATACTTAAATAAAATAAGTTCTCGGGAGCGAAACATGAGAATAAAAGCGACACTCGCGGTATTAGCGTCGGCTGCGTGCCTATCCGTATCAGCACAGACATCTAATACTAGCACCTCCAG
>Ga0129333_10007956_pt1 | contig 9998 bp, 14 predicted proteins | sample CPB6_08_DNA_FD_94474 | JGI IMG/M metagenome (GOLD analysis project Ga0129333, IMG submission 94474) | Freshwater to marine salinity gradient microbial communities from Chesapeake Bay, USA - CPBay_Sum_0.6_0.8_DNA | ecosystem: Environmental > Aquatic > Marine > Coastal | place: USA: Chesapeake Bay...
CGATCTGTTGCCGGTACTGGAAGCCGTAGTGCTCCATGAGGTGAGCTTGGAACGCCTGCATGACCATCGGGGCCTGAGGATTGTTCTGCATCATCTGAGCCGTCATCGGGTCGTTGATAAACGCCTGATGGACCGCAATGTGCGCCTCATGGTTCTGCTCGACGAAAGCCTTGGCCGGCTTGCCCTTGATGACCTCCATGTTCTCACTGACCGGATCCGTCGGCTTCAGTGCATCCTCGGTCTCGATGATCTTGTCAACGTCCTTGATGCCCATGACCCGAAGCATCTGCTTGTGCAGAATCGGAAGGTTGTAGATGTTGGGCGCCATCTGAGACAGCTGAATAGCTGACTGGTACTGAATGATCCGCTGCGCCATAGTCGACGAGTTGGGGTCCGATACCGGCACAATATCCGTCTGTTCATAATCCGACCGCTTGGCTGCGTAGGTCGGCACGCCCGTGGTGGCCGTGGGGTAGCTGTAGTACGGCGCCGTGTAATCCTTGATGAGGTCCGCAATGAGCTTGAACTCCTGCGACATGGACACATGGTTGCGGGCCTGAATAGCGGACATGACCTTGAGCGTGCGCTCCAGAATGGCCAAGGTGGTACCCACCGGAGCCTCTCCGTTCATGTCCGAAATCTTTACGTCCGCCGTAGCCGCCAGACGCCGACCTTCCTCGACCACTTCCTGCAGCAGGGCTGCCAGCGTCTGAGAGGGCTCCTTGTACGGCAAGGGCATCAGGTTGTCCCTGAGCGTGCCCGACGCAATGTCCACGTCTCTCCACTCACCCGGCATGATCGGCGTATCGTCACCCTTGACGCGAAGACCGTTGGTCTTGAGGCCGCCCGGAAGGTTCGAAAGAGTCCCTGCATCCACCAGCTGACGCAGAATGGACGTGGAAGCCGAAGCAAAATTACCCAGAAGGTGGATCAGACCAAAGCCGTAGAACCCAAACCCGGGGATGTAGGTGTAGTGAACGATATGCTGCAGCGGCTTCTTTTTTTCGTCGTCCTCGGCCCAGTTGCGCCGAATGGCCAGAATGTCCCCTGAGCTCTCCAGCATGGTGACGATGTACGGCACCGCAATGTCGTTCTCCGACTCTCCGTAGGAGTCATCCTCAATCACGAGGTAGGTGTGCATCTCCAGCAGCGTGTAGCGGTCATCGTTGACCGGGCTCAGCCCCTCGGCTGAGTCAATACGCTTCTTGACCGGAGAGACCGACTTCGACGGCTCGCCCAGCTTGACATCCTTGTAGAACCCCGCGACCTGCAGCTTGCGGATCTCGTTCTTGGTCTTGCGCATCACATGAGTGATTCGCGGCGCGGTCATCAGATCAGACGCCCCATAGGGCACCACGATATCTTCCGCCGGGACGAACACGGACGTTGGGCGACCAAGGTTCTCGTCGTAATAGACTTTCTTGAACGCCGACCCGAACAAAGACTCTGACCACAGCATGCGCTCGTGCTCAGGCCTGAATTCCGTCATTTTTTCCGTGAGGTGGTAGTTCATATCGTCTACCACTCTTTGCGCCGCCTCCTCGATCTCAGGCGTCGTAGCGCCGACAATCTTGGCCTTCACAGGACCCTGAGCCGGAAAAGTCTCGGAAATCATCTCCGACTGGAACCGAATGGCCGCTTCCGTCAGCAGGGGGTGGTACACCCCACAGGCACCGTTCCATGGCTCGGCACGATCCTCCATCTTGAGACCCAACAGGTCCAGACCATCCTCAATGGTCTTCTCCCAGTCGCTACGCGACGCACGGTCGTTGCCGTAGTCCTCGGTCAGATCCGAGGAAAGAGAGGCGAGGAACGAGTCCTCCAGCGTCTCTGCAAGGTTGGCGTCGAACGCCGGCTCCGTCAGCTCACTGAGAATGTCCATGGCCTGACCGATTGCATCGGCAGGATCCGTACCCGGGTCCGCTTCAATCTCGATCTCAAGGTCTGCGGCATCCAGCGGATTGGTTGAGGAAAGAGGGCTTACGGGCTGCGGAGGAGCCATCGGTTTATCTATCATTGTTCAGAACCTCTTCCAATTTCTGTTTGTAGTGCAGCGCCTTGTTTGCGTCCTCAAGGGGATCTCCCTTGCTACCTGCGCGCATAGCGTACTTGATGTAATTGCCCTTCAGGAACCCAATAAACTCTTCGCGAGAGAGCACGACTTCCATAACGTCCCACGGTTGAATGGGCATCGCCTTGTAGTGAGTGCCACCGACTTGTCTTTCGTTTGCTGGAAGTTGTTCCATAAACATCAATAGTACCTCGCTTTCTGTACTTTGTACCGAATTTCGTCTTCCCACGAGTCTTGTTTGTCCAATTTCGTGGAAACGAAGCCTCCTTTGCGGAAACGGGAGATAGCCTGAGACGTGGTGTCCACATAGTCGTCGTAACGCCCTGCGGGAAACGACGCAATTTCTTCGATGACCTCATCCGCCCACCTTCGGCTAGGAGCCCATACTCTACCAGACGAAAAAATGTCCACAACCGCGTTTAATCGGGCGATTTTGTCGTTCGACACGCCCACGGCACCCCTCACGGGGGTGAACTCCTGCACCGGAACGCCCATTCTTCGAAATTCGAAGATCAAAGGGGCTCCAGAAGCCTTCTTTTCGATAATAACCGAGTCAGGCTCGTGCTCAAGGTAGAGGTCTAGCGCTTTTCGCTTCAGATCGGGGAATTCCAGCTTCGCTCGGTAGGCATCCAGCAGGATGATATGGGCATTATCGTGGTCTTCGTGGTTGGTAAACACGCCCCAGAGGGTCATTGCCGAGTAGTCGGCGCTGTTTTTGGCCTCGAATGCGCAGTCCCAACTCATAATCGTGTATTCACACGGAGGCGGATCGTCCTTTTCCCACCGATTCCACCAGTCTCTCTTGATGATGGCGGTCTCATCCGAGGTCGGATTCTGCTGGTACTGGGCATTCCACTTGCTCAGGTCGTTGATTGACGCTTTTGTCGCTTCAAGCTCCTCGATCGCCCAAAATTCAGGCCAGAGCGGACGGCCAGAAGGCAGAATAGCCGGGAATTCGAACACTTCCCACTGATCGGCACCCTTGTTTGCGGCCGAATTTTCCGTGATTTGGCCTGTGAGGTCTCGAAGAGACCATCGTGTCTGCACGATAACAATCGCACCGCCCGGCTGAAGACGCTGACGGGGGCCTGTGGTGTACCAGTCGTAGACCTTATCGTAAATACCGGGGTTAAATTTAGCTTGTAACGCCTCGGCTTCCGTATGGGGGTCGTCAATAATACATAGGTCAGCACCGCGACCAGCAAGGGCGGCACCAACACCAGTAGCATAATAGTCACCGTTGTGGTTTGTATTCCATCGACCAGCTGCTTTCGAGTCTGCGCGGAGCTCCACATCGGGGAATATCTCTTTATAAACGTCGGTGTCTAGTAGGTTTCGAACCTTACGACCAAAGCCTTCTGCAAGTTCTGCAGTATTAGATACCTGCATTACCTTCTTTGACGGGGCACGCCCTAGGAACCATGCCGGGAACAGATATGAGGCGAATTCTGACTTGGTGTGTCGCGGAGCGAGGTTGATAATAACGCGTTTCTTACGCCCCTCAGCTATATCCTCGAACAGCTTGGCGATTCTACGGTGATGCTCACCTTCGATGAAGTCGGGCCACTGGGTCTTCACAAAGGCAATGAAGTCTAACCGGGCCTTATCGCGCACCTCGCGCTTGTGTATCTCGTCCAGCACTTCTGACAGGACAATTTTCTCCTCTTTCGAGGCGAGCTCCATGGCTCGATAAATGTCCTCTTTTGTCAGCTCACTGAACAGAAATCACCTTTTCGTCGCGGGCAAGGATGCTGTGCACCTTGTCGAACAACAACGACTTCAACTCGTCCATGGACTTGCTGCGCACATCCATTACCACGCGCTCTTCGGACAGGCCTGCGACCGAAGTCTTGGCGATCTTGTCCAACGCCTGCAGGGATATTTTAGGGTCCGGGTCGAAGGAATGCTTGTACAGCATGGTCATCGTATGTTTCTGCCACGCACGCCGATCGTCGAGGTCCGGCACCCCATAGGAGGGTTCTTCTTCGGGCGCAGAAAGGACCTCCCGCAGGGGTGGGAGGGGTGCTTCAGAGAGGAGGTCATCGTGAAACGTAAACATGGCGGATGTATACCACGGAAATTTCAGGAGGTAAAGGGGGAGGTATGGATGTTACCCGGGGGGTCATTATGGAGTTTACAGGGTGTAGGGGGGTCGTAATATGTCGGCGTAGAAAATTTTTGGTCTATGGGTGTCTGGAATATAAACGGGTACGCGCGATGGAACCAGCTGGCAAAAAGGGGGGTCCCCCCGTCAAACCCCCACCCCCTAAAATAATGCCCTAGTATTTGACTTTTAACCGTAGCTATTTTAGACTGTACCCACGTCGAAGCAATCCTGCCTAGACGTCTTTAACACAATAAGGTGTAACATGATTGATAGCATATTTAGATTCCTAGTTAATGCTTCACTTATCATTGGAGTGTTGTTCATTATGTGGAAAGCGATTGACGCTTTGTTTACTGCTATTCATAACATTGGAGGATAAGGCAATGACCGATTCATTCTACTATGACGCTACTGTCTACGCGGGCGAGGATAACATTCGCGAGCGTACCGGAGTTGGCGTTAAGCCACCACGCGGTAAGGAGTACTACACTTGCCTTAGGGCTTTGACTGGGCAGATCATGGAGTACTGCTTCATTCACTCTATGATTAAAGGTACGGATACGTTCCAAGTGGAAGTGACAGAGCACGGACCCGACGGACATCTTCGTCGTTGGTCTTTCGACATAAAGGAAAGCGAAGTTAATCACTACGCTTAACATTCACAGCACAGGGACGTGCGACTTACTGAGGATAAGATGATGAAGAAATATGCCCTAATCACTGAGGATAAGACTATAGACAGCAAATACGTTGTTGTGTTCTACGACAATGAGATCGAAGATTACACAATCATTGGTCCGTTCGATACTGAGGACAAAGCGAACGAATGGGTCGCAGGATACAAAGTTCCTGTAACCGTATGGGTCACGACCTTGATCGGCCCTAAAGAGATTGACTAACACTAAGCCCCGCTTCGGCGGGGCTTTTTTATGTCTATAGATAACACAACGGCTAAAGAAACCAGTTCTCTCGCGCGCGGCGCGCCCGCTTCATTTAATATACAACGACACATTTAGATCCGTCTAACCTTTGACATACACACCTAGCTAGTTCATAATGGCTTCACGTTGAACGCAATCCTGCTTCAACGTCTTTAACCTTAACCAATATAGGTACACACAATGGCAACAAAAAAGCCTGTTACTAAAAAGCGTCTTTCTAACATTCTTTCTGGAGACGTATTACCTCCAGTAAGTCCTATTGAATTACGACTTGGTGTAGTCCAAGCGTTTAACAATGCGGTTGATCTTCAATCCGCAATGGTGCAATCAATTGACGTGCTCAACATGGCAATTGGTAACATTGTTCAAGCCGGGATCGACTTGGGCAAAACTAAAAAGCCGGAAAAAGGTGAGAAGCCTGATCCTAGCGTGTCGTTCCTAAATGCTATGTGGTTCGACTTTGTGGAGTCTGGACGTTATACGGTTGATACCGCATATCAAAACACCATGCTGATCCGTTGGTGTGCAATCAACAAATTGCGCGTCATGCCCGGCTTGGTTAATTACAATGCGTTTCGTAAGACTGCGCTATCTACTGGCGTTCCATCGTTGGAAGATCCGACGAAGTTTGTGAAGGTACTAGAAAATGGCACTACGAAGGAAGTCAAACCGTCCAAGTCAAAGGGCAAGTCGGCTTCCAATGGCGCACGTTCCAAGCGTACTGATAAGCCGGCATGGGACGGAATCATTCTAGCTAGTACGCAAGAGGGTTTCGGGCAAGTCATGCGACTGTTAGCGTCTGAGGTCGACTTTGAAGGTGATGATGATGAAAGCCTGATCGATAGCATATACGACACGTTGGTGTCGCATTATGACGTGCTAGAACGTGACGGCGATAAGATCAAGGTTAAAAAGTAAACCTTGATGAGAGGCCCCCGAGAAATCGGGGGCCTTTTTTTGTGCCTATAGTTTGGCGTATACGTTTTGATATGCACGATTGGGCTACGCTGTAACATAACGACAGCTAGGCCCAAAAGGAAACCAGTTCTTAGCGCGGCGCGACGTGGAGGGCCATAATAAATCGAGCGGGTTAGACCGTCTAACTGGAGTTTATCGACATACACATATTTTGCTTGCGTCGCGCGGTTCTGCATGAAAGTGCATAAGCTCTGGAGGCCTCGGCACAAGCGGGATTTTTCTTTTTTCTCTCTTATTATTATTATATTTTAAAAGATATATATATAAGAGAGTACATTGATGAGAGAATTTCTTCAATTTTGAATTTATCGACATACCGACATCATTTATTTTAAGTATTACTCCGAATTTCTCTCTCTCTCAATATTAGTCTATGCCTTCCTACATACATATCTTGCATAACACAATAAATTTCCTCTCCCTCCTCCCCTCAACCCCCGTCACACAAGCCTCTCACATCTTATCCTCAGTTAGACAATATAACCAAACAGCACATCAAACCTTGTAAGTCCATAAAATTTTAGCCTGTTTATGGACAACTTGACATCATTTTTCAAATAGTTTACTCTGCAATCTCCGAAATCAACCCCAACCCTTCAGGAAAACATAATATGCAGACAGAATTCTTCCTTCGAGGCGCAATTGACGAAGAGCCACCTTTCCTCAACGGAGATCGACCAGACCCAATTTCAGCCTCATTCTATCGTGCCCAAACATCGTTTTGGTATCTCACACCCGATCCAACCTACGAGACTTGCCCTCAAGTTGACCTCGACCACACCTGTAAATCAGGCGACGTAATTACACCAGAGACTCAATATAAATCGTTGTGGTTCTATAAACCAGAGTCCAAAGAGCTTCTGATCCCCATTCAAAATGCCCGTCACATCGTCGCTCAACTGTTTAGAATAGACCTTCCGACTGAGGTAGCTCAGGAATGGTTGCGCACGTTAGAGTTCAGCAAGCGATACGTGAAGGCAGAGACGTGCTCTTTATATGCAGGTGTCAAGTTCGAAGGATGTGAACCTATCTCACCCAAGATGGCACGTTGTATTGTGCTTGACCTATCTCAACCAGACGAGCGCGAAGTAGCCAACGAAGATTGGTACGAGATGCAGGACAAGGCGAAGGCAGGTGATATTCAATTTGCCAAACCCTACGAGTGGCGCAAGAGAAAGAAATTCCTTTCTTCAGAAGCCTACGGCTACGCCTCCGAGTTAGACCGTCTAACCAGAGCCAATGGTTCTGCATCCCTACAACACGCGAAGATATCAACAAAGCGCAATGCCCTTGCAAGACAGGCTCAGGCTACACGACTGGCCAAGCGATATGGCAAAGGAACCCCTGAGTTCGAACGGGCCATGCAGGACTATGACAATGGAGTGCGGAGACCAAGAGGACGGCAGGACGAGGAGCTTCAGCTCAGGCAGAACACGCAGATCAGAGTGTCTAATTATATTCAGAAGCTGGCACACCCAGAGGTGAACTTATTCTATGGTGATCTGGCAGGGGCCAGAAGATCAGGGGACATTCGCGAATCGAATGCACCTATCGTGCACACCTCATCGCTCCTTGCCCCAACTCGATTCCATACAGACCTAGCACAAGCCTCATACGACGTAGCCAATCGACCCCTAGCGTGGGCAATCAATACAAGAGAAGTTCGTGTGCCCATAGGATCTTCAACCACCAACGAGTACTACGAGGTGCGCACCCAGATCACGCAGGTGGCTATTGTCGAGCGCACGCTCTCCCTTGAGATGGCTAACTATTCACAGGCCATGCACTACGTCACCACACGCAGGGAGAAGAACCCCGTCACGCACCACATGGACATGGTGGCTGTGTTTGACATTGACCATATTGCATCGGGGAAACTCAAGGCCAGACGGCCCTCGGAGAAGCCCACGCTACAGGCCCAGTTAGACGCTCTAACCGCTAAGGTGGACAAGCTCGGCAAGGCCTTCCATGCCCTGATGGGGGTCATCAAGGAGATGAACGATGGCAAGTAAACCAATAGTATGTGCATGGTGCACGTCTAACATAGCTCTTACCCCCATAGTGTTTCCTTTGGAGGACTTGCAGAAGGCTAGGCTAGGCGATGAAGGTAACGCTAGGCGTGGTTGGGTGTGCCCTAACTGTGTTGACATAATGCGTAATATGGAAGTCCTTGATTACACCATCGGTTCTCCTAAGATGTATAGCCTGTCCAGCAGTGACATGACAGAAGAAGATATGGGTAAATATGCCATGCTAAAGTTAGTCAAGCAAAATACCCTTCGCCGTGAAATAGGCATGCGCACATGGTTATTCACCATGATATTTACATCGGAAGATGCAGAGGAACGGGTTTCGCAGAGCGACACCCCCGTCGACAACGGAGATCCCCATGCCTGACAAAAAGCAATGCTGTGGTGATCGTTGCTCCAACTCGCGTGTCACGTTCGAGGATGCGGTGATCGTGGAGTTAATGCAAGAGCTTAGGAACATCCTAAAGCGGCCTCCGGGGTACTATTTCGGGTTCTACTGCCAGAACTGCCGGGACGAGGACGCGAGGATGTACGGCATCCTCAAGGAAGAAGGCCGGTTAGACCGTCTAACTGGCCCTAGGGTTGACAATAAAGACATGGCATTCCTAGAGATCGAGGAGGAACAATTCCCTTCCCATGCTCAAGAGAGACTGGCCATGATGCGCTTAACCCCGGAGACGTTCTACCACCCGGACGTGGGGATAAAAGGCAAAGGAACGATGATGGTGTATTGCAAACCGCCTGTGTTAGACCTTGGAGGAGAAGATGGCAATGGCAAAAGTACCTAGATGCGCGTGGTGCTCAAGTGTACAGAAACGACTGCACCCAGTAATTGTTACCTATAAAGACGTGATACTTGCATGTCATACGTGTACGTTGTGTTACGGTGAGCAAATAACCCACCAGTGGTTAGATAAGTACCCAGAAGATATGTATTGCACAAAGCTACCTTCCGTGGAAGCACTACCAGAATACATACAAGAGAGGATGGCTCTAGTTAAACTGTCTAAACCATGGGTGTTCATACCCAATGTAGGAATTAAGACTGGCCCATGTGACATTATTCTAGCCCGTGCTAACCCTTGACATACGCATCTGGGTATGCTAAAATATACGCAGTATATTGGTGATTGACGCAACGCGTACCTTTATACGACCTGCCAGTTAGATGATCTAACTAGCCTTTAACCAATCGTGGAGATAGATATGTATTCCTTATCGGATCACATCAAGTTGTGCCGTCCGCTCAATGACGCGCAGATCATGCACCTCATGCAGTTACTCGGCAAGGGCTGTCGCAGACAGACCAAGGAGAAGTTAGAGCGGCGTCTCACGTTCGCTCACATTCAACAGAACCACGGCATCTATACACGCCTCATGGTGTTCCCCAACGTGCAGTATGTTGCGGGTCAGGACTACCCCGGCGAGATCGCCACGGTACGTAAGTGTCTATTGGGTTAGACCGTCTAACTGGAGAATGACGATGACAGAAAGAGGACACGCAGAGTGGGACGCCATGCCCCACAAAAAGCGAGTGAACGCGGTAGCAACGATCTTTGCTTGCAAGGACAAACCTAACATAGACCTTCTGTGCCGTGAGCTTTACATGGTCAAGTGGATAACTGAGCATCAGGATGAGTTGCTTAAAGAAGTCACGAGAATAAGTAAGAGGCTATCTAAATGAACAAGAACCCCTATGAGTTTGACCCTAACGATCTCATGCCCTACGAGGAGTGGCAGAAGCGTCGAGCGGTGAGCTTGGCCATGTACGCGCTGATGTTCAAGAGCGACGTGGACCTAAACCATTTGCCCAAGGACGCTATTCAGTTTTGGACTAACGAGGAGAATGACAATGATTGATATCGACGATA
>Ga0129333_10007957_pt1 | contig 9998 bp, 7 predicted proteins | sample CPB6_08_DNA_FD_94474 | JGI IMG/M metagenome (GOLD analysis project Ga0129333, IMG submission 94474) | Freshwater to marine salinity gradient microbial communities from Chesapeake Bay, USA - CPBay_Sum_0.6_0.8_DNA | ecosystem: Environmental > Aquatic > Marine > Coastal | place: USA: Chesapeake Bay...
AACCAACCTATACCACCAATTTCGGTTGACTGATAATTATTATCTAGTGATAAATCATACTCATCTTCTGAATTTGCTAAATAATATATGTGTCTATAATTCTTATCATTTGTACCTACAAAATCTTCTTCCATTGGATTTAATCTTTCTAATATATGCATATTATTTATATCAAAGTTTGTCTCTTCTATAAACTCTCTAACTGCACAATTTAAATTACCTTCCATATTATTTTTTCTACCTTTTGGAAATCCCCATTCTGGTTCAGTATATGGAGATATATTAGTGTTATCTAATAAATTATAATAATTATTTTTTACTAATTCTGCAAATTTTACTTTTGCAATATTATATTCCTTCTGATAGATTTTACTCTTTGATGTTTCTTTCCATAAATCAGACCACAAAATTTCAAATGGAACTGTTTTTATTTGTTCTAATTCAGATTGAGTCATAAGAATAAATTTCCTTTTAACTGATTCCATATTAACTTCCCATTTACCTCTAATAAATTCAATATAATTTAAACTATGTTTTCTTCTTATTAATAGAATTTTTATTTTATCATAAAAATTTGATATCATATTGATATTATTAATATTAGCATAATTATATTCTCCAATATCCAAATATTTATTGTAAAAATAATTCTCAATATGTTTATTGGTTATATTAAATATAGGTGCTATTGTAAAACATATTATACCATATGATATAATAGGTTCATCACAATATTTAATATGATGCCCTATTTTATTACAATTAAGACATAAATTTTTTAAACTACTCATCTATAATATTTTTGATATTATTTTTTTATATATATTAATCTAATTTTTCATCCATAATAATTACGCTGGGTTTAACAGGTAAATGTTTAACCTCATCATCCGAATCACTACTATTGTCATCATCAGGAATCTTGTGATCTGATTCGGATTCTGATGTTTCACAATCAGAAGCTGTTTCTGTTGAATCGGATTCTGTTGAATCTGAATCGGATTCTGTCGAAATATCAGTTCTATTAACATCAGATGAATCTTCTGGACTTGAATCATATGAATCGTTTGATTCTTCCGAATCATCAGATTCATCTGTCTCAATATGTAAATGAGGTAGTAGAAAATATTTAGTTGGAATATTGGCAAAACTATTTAAATAATTTAAAGTTGGAACTTGAATATTGGTTGTAAACCATGTTGCAGATTTGAGTGTAACGTTAAAAACAACATATAGATTAATTAGTTGAAGAAGGAATACTAAAAAATACATTAAAAGATTAAGTAAATATATTTTTAAGTAATTATTTTGTAAGAATAGATAATGGAGACAGAGTCTTTAAATCAATTGATAAGAAAGGCATTTGATTATTATGACAATCTAACAATAGATCATATTGCCCATATTAAAAGTATGAATATAGAAATAGATGAGCGTGTTAATGAGATAACTTTTAAAACAGATAATAAAACATATAATTATGAAATTATAGGCTATTTTGATAATAATAATATGATATGGATTTGGAGTTGGTTACTTCCCCAATTTAGTTCAAATCTAACAAAAATTGCACGTGATTTATTAAATTATGGATTAAAATTAGAACCAGAATCAAATGTTACAGAACATCTTTTTATTAAATCATTATTAGTTAACTCTAGAATAAGTATAGAAGATGCTATACAATTAGATACCAATCTTGCAATTTATAGTTATTTATCCCCAAATAAATTTAAATTTATATATCCTCATAAGATTTATGCAGATGAAAATAAAAAAAATTATATTACATTATATTATCTAATTAAATAATATATAATACTATATATATAATGCATAATACTATTTGTTTACCATTACAACATTTATTAATAATATTATGTGTATTCATTGGGTTTACTACAATATATAATGAGAAACATAGGCAAGAAGATCTTAGTAATAACATCGAACAATCTCATCCACCACAAATAAAACCTGAGGTACGGTATATTAAAATAGAAGAACCTAAATTATCACCTGATAGAGAGCGTCGTGAATTTTTAAATAATAGAGATAATATGGTGGTATCAAATATATTTGTTGCACCTGAAAGAAGACAACCAGAACATAGTTATCCATATAATTATGTGAAGGAACAATTAAATATACCAACACGTGGTTACCCAGATAATTATCATTTACAAGGACTTGTATTACGAGACAATACAGAGACTGCTTATAAATTATTCGGACGTCAAAAATTCCCAGGCTCTAATCAATATGAGTATTTTGTTCAAAGTGTAATGCATCATAATGATGTTAAAATTCCAATTAAAATAAAAGGAGATAAAGAAATAGAAGATGGTCAACAGATTATGATTCCTGGAACAAATAAAGGGAATGGTGAATTTAAAGTTAAATTATATGACTATGATGCACCACGTTACATTCCATTTTAATGTATCTGTCAAAAAAATTGGAGAACTCAATTCTCTTTATAATCTCATTGCATTTCGATTATAAAAAAAATTGATAAATGATTAATATAATATAATAAGATATTACATTAATGTCATTAATTGATAAACATAACGTATTCGAATCATATCCTTTTAATCGCAGTAAGATAGATAGTTATTTCGAGAATCTGATTTGTTCAGATATTAATATTTGTCCTTCTTATTATGTAGATAGTATGTTCTTTGATATGTGTAACAAACATAATATTCAAATTGAAGAATATATTAAACAACATTTAGTTAGTCGTAGAAACAACATTCGCACCTTATTGAAAACAGACAAATATAATCTAAGTAATATGACTAGTTTTATTAAACAATTTCTATTAAAATTAGAATATATTAATAATATTTTAAGAAAAGAGGATCCTACATTAATTCAAGATAATCTTAAATTACTAGCAACATTTATTATTTCAGATAGTATCATTCTAATTTTTATTGAGGATTTAATTAATTCATTAGACCGTAATGAAATGACAAGTATTATGAATTTTATTAATACTATTAAGATATTTAATAAATATGATAATGGTGAAATTTATAGAAAAGTACTAACTAATTTTGGAAATAGTTTCACAAAACAGTTTCTAAATATGGAACAAGTACCATTACCAGTAAATATTAAAAGTATTCAAGACTTGTGTAGTGTTATTAAATATGTCTCTAGTATTGAGGAATACTATAAATTCTTAAATTCTGATATTGGTATTATTAATATGGGCAATTATGAACTACTAATATCAAAACTTATTAATGTATTCAAAACTAATAATCCATTTGAAATTAAATACACACTTTCTAATATTAAACATATTATATCTAAAATAAATAAAAGCATATTTAATACTGAAAAAATTTCAAATACACTTGTAACTGAAGTTATTAATATTATTATGAAATATGAAAAGTCGGGTGAATATATTTTTGATATTATTGATATTATTGATTTTATTGATTCTATTTTGATTCAGGATAAATTATCACAATCAACAAAAATTAATAGAAATGTTATTACAGAAAAATTAGCAAGTATTATTTGTTCTGATAAAATTCTTAATATGATTCATATTAAAATTGATGATTATATGCAAGAAGGTAAAATTAGTAATGTTATGCAAATATTAACTTATTGCATTAATGTTAAAGATAAAGATCTTTTTATTAATAAATATTATGAATATTGTAAATCTCGCATGATGCATTATATTAGTATGAATGCTAATTTTGAAAAAATTATTAAAGATGAATATTCAATTCTTACATATCTTGGACAAAAATATAGTGATAAAAATGTTTATAAAATTAAAAAAATAATTGATGATGCTAAATCATCTTATGATAATATGTTAAATTTCAATATACTATTAAAGACTAATATGACTGTTCTTACAACATCATATAAGAATTGGGATATTAATCAATCAGAAGGTGTCATTACAACAACAATTCTTCAAAATATGGGAAATAGTATTATGGGAAAAGCTCTTCGTAATTATAAGAAATTTTATGAAACACGATATGAAGAAAAACGTTCTCTATATTATTCTCTTCATTTTGGTGAAGTAGATATTACTTTTATGGGTCAACAACTTGTTATGCTTCCTATTCAATTCTGTGTATTAGAATTATATGAAAATACAGATACAATTGATTTTACATATCTTAAATCTTCTCCCTTCTTTTTGAATTATAGTGATAAATTTCGTAGTGATACTATCTATTCATTAATTGCCGGAGGATTACTACGAAAATCTGGTAATAATATTACTTTGGCTACTAGCGGACAATTTAAACAAAATCTAATTGATATCTTTTTTACAAATTCAGATTATACTATGATTTGGCAAGAAAATAAGAATCAAGAATTAGCTCATAGCAGAGAAGAAATTATTATGGCAAATATTAACCATATTGTTAAAACAAACAATAGTCATAATCTATCGTGTAAAGAATTATACAAGTGTGTTCAAGATAATATCAAACTATTTGATATGACACAAGATATGTTTGATAAGGCGATTGATTATATGGTATTACATCAATATATCACAACTAATAATGATAATGTTATTAAATTAGTTTGGTAATATTAAATTAATTGGTGTATTTAAAAAATTGATAATGTGTTTATTTATATATAATAGTTTATTTACTAATGATGTCAAATATGATAGATAACACCCTTTTCTCACACAATTTAATTCGTATGCAATATGATGAACAATTGGGAGATAATATTGAATTGGAACAAACGAATATTTCTAAATATTATAAACACGCATATATTCTTGCAAAGCGAACAAGTAATCCTATTCCTATTGAATTTTATAATTTATCAGTACCAAAAGATATTTATGATAAGAGTGTATCAAATCTACTTATTTATAAAGTATCAATCAAGTTATTAAAAAACAAGAAACATTTTATGGATTGTGTGATTTTATCAAATGATCAACTTCAACCATTTAATATTTTTAATTACGAATTAGAGAGTAAGAATGTTGTTATTCCATTTTATAATATTGAGTATACTAATTTATTAAAATATGTGGAACAATATGAATCAACTAATACTCTTGAAAATATTTACAAGTTACGAGTACTCGATAAATATTTTAGATTTAATAAATATCCTAATATTTATCTTCAATCAATGATTAGTAATATGGAAGAATCAAATCACTGGACACACGGATATAATTGTATGTATAATATGAATAGTCGTTTTAAAGAGCGAAAGTTTTCATATTCTACAAATAAAATTGTAGATAAGGGAATTGCTAATATTTTGAAAACTAAAATTAAAGATCAAGTTCTTGCAAAGAAAGAATATGATTTCAAAGAATTAGAAATGGATACAAATAAGGAAGAATTTAAATCATATATTGTAAATCCAAATAATGATTTTACAAATGGTGAAATTACAGATCTATTTAATACTCTTGATGGCAAAGAACAGTTCCTATTATTTTCAAATCTTCTTATTAGTAAGAAATATTGTCACCTTGTTATAAATAATATTAATGTATTAAAAATTATGAAATCTACAATTAATCGTTTTGCATTATTATTTCGCTATCTATTTTCTTATGCTTGGCTTAGATTTTATATTGAAGAAAATATTAAAGGGAAAAATGTTAAAACATCCGATCAATTTATTTTTGATATTAATACAGCATCATATCTACCTATTTTCCCATTTAATCACGCAAGTCCAAAAGAGAATCCATATATGCCCTTATTAGTTTCAGATAAAGAGATTAAAGGTGATAATTTTTATGGTATCGATATTAATGATCATAAAGGATTATGCAACTTTAATGAATTTCAAACACAAATGAATCTCTTCACTATGCGAGATAAAAATAAGAATTTATTTGAAGACATTAATTTTAGTAAATTAAATGCTGTTGTAACAGGCTCAATTATGACAGCTTGTATCCATAAAGAACACCCCTTAATGGCAAACTTTAATACAAGTAATATGACTGAGAAATATCTTAATTATCTTGATGAATATTATTGCAAATCAGATATTGATGTAATGTTTATGATTAAAGACGATTTTGATTTTTATGATAAAGTAACAGAATTTTTCAATCAAATTGTTATTAATATTTGTCGGTTCAATGAAACTGATGTTAATACTAATGCAATTAAACTTGAAACTGTTAGAACTATTTATGTATTTGTAACCGAAGAGTTTATTAATAGTATTAAAGATGAATCTCAAACTATTAAATATATTGAAGATAACATTGATACGGAACCTATTAAGGGTATGTTTAAAAAATATTATCAACCATTAATTGACAATTATTATGATGAATTTCTGAAAGATTTTACAGCAGAAGAAGTTGTACAACTTAAGAATAAATATAATGAAATATTTTCTACAAAGAATGATAAAATCTCAATTTATATTAATCGTAAGAAACAACCAAATATTAAGAATATCAGTGTAGAATTCACTTTCAAGTATAAAATCACATCACCCTATCTAAATCATCCATTTGAATTATTTCCATCAAAGTATGAAGATCCATTTGCATTGATTTCTAATTTTCATATGCCAAGTGTACGAGCATATTATAATGGAACAAATGTATTTATGACTCCATCTTATATTTCAGCACATATGACATTTATGAATATTGATTATCGATATGTAACAGGAACTAAAGATCCAATGAATATTTTAAATCAATATCGAATGAAAACTGGAATGGGTACATATATTAATATGATGGAAAAACAAAATATGGAAACATATTGTAATGAAGTTGAATTTTGGAAACAGTTATATGCAAATGGAACTAAAATTATGGGAACACAAGCCATTTCAAGTAAATTATTCAGACCACGTCTTAATGTTCCAACAGATTATATGGATTATATGTGGGTTGATCTAACTGATCGTTATACTTCTAATGTTAATACTAAAAATAAAAAATATGATATGACCCAAGAAATTTTGAAACAATTTAATTGTATCGAAATTACAGAAATCAACTATTCACAATTAAGATCAATTAATATGGACGGTATGATTGTTCCTGTTAAGAAATGGGTGATTGGAGCAACATGGGATATTTATGAAAATAACTATTTTATTCCTAATAAGAAAGAGAAGGCACAGGAAATCACTGTACCTGATAAAATACTAATTTATGGTAATCAATCTAATAATCTACTAAGCTCACAGACCTTCCTTCAAGATAATACACAAACCTATTTTAATGTAGCGGGATCATCAAGTATTATTTATAACAATTCTCAAAATAACTTGAATGTATAATACTAATTATTTTATAAATATACTATGTAACAAGCAATTTATTATTAACCCGCGCCTTACAGCGTGCGCCTTACGGCGAAAAAATTGATAAATGGATATAAAAATATAAGTAACAATATATTTAATGGATATTGATACGGAATCACGAAAAATTATTGTCTCTAAATTAAATACTGTATTGAATGATAAAACATCAAAAGAGGTTGAAAATAGTATCTATGAATTTAGTAAAGAGTATGCTGAAACAAATGAAACCCCTTATTTAATTCAATCTATCTATGATACAAAGAGTGACGAGATTATTTGTCAACTATTAAATAGTGATAAAGCAGAGAACTATCTTATTCAAGCAATTAAGAAGAAAACAATTGATCCATCTAAATTAGCATTTATGAAACCAGAAGAATTAAATCCTGATAAATATGAAACTCTTATTAAGAAACGAGAAATGGAAGAATATAAGAAAAATAACAAAACAGGATCTAGTATTTTTACTTGTGGTAAATGTAAGAAATCAAAATGTGAAGTTACAACAAAACAAACACGGGCTGGTGATGAACCTCCTACTACTTTTGTAACTTGTCTTGAATGTGGTCATAAATTTAAATTCAGTTAATAAATTCATTTGAATGAATTCATTTGAATGAAGCTATTTAGAGTCTAGTTACTAATTATTTTATATGTCGAATTCTAATAATATTTTACTTTTAGTCAAAAAACATAATGAAAAACTTGTAACAAAATATACAAATCGTATTAATGAATTAGAAGCTGAGAATCGAGAACTAAATAAAAAATTATCTGTTCTTACTAATGAGAACGAAACATTAAAGAAAGAATCAGATACTACTATTGATTTATTAACGCAATATTTTGATTCACTAGATAGTAACTCTATTAGTGTTAACCATGTTAATGTTAGCCCTGTGTTATTTGAAACTCCTAAAACAGTTCAATTTAGTCCTGACGTACAACAGAAACCACTTTTTTCACCACCTTATAAATATTTACCAAGACGTCATAAAGCATTTCTTCCAAATAAACGTATGCCATTGGTAAAAAAGTTTGAGAAATATAAGGCATCAAAATATCAAGATTCTTCAGATAGCGATGAAGAAGTTACAAAACCATTACCATCCCCGGATCATGTTCCTGTTGAAAATACTCCAATTAATGTTTTAAAGAAGATTCTTACAGATGATTTCTCAACAGTAAATAATACTAATAAGGATGCTCCTTATAGTTTTAATAATATGAAACCATATATTTTCACTCTTGATAAGAATAACAAGAAATAAAAATTGATAAGAACATAGTTCCTAGCAATTTATATATTTATCTCATTTCATTTGCTAAATAAAAAATTGATTTAAATAATATTTTATAAGTATTATTCAAGTTAACTAATGACAAAAACACTAGTAATCGTCGAATCTCCTGGTAAAATTTCTAAAATTAGTTCATATCTTGGAAGTGATTATATTGTGAAGGCATCATTTGGTCACGTTCAAGATTTGGACAAAGAGACTCTATCTATTGATGTGGATAATAATTTCAAACCACTGTATAAAATCTCTCAAGATAAAACAAAAGTAGTAAAAGAACTACGAGGTCTAGCTAAAGAATGTTCTGATATTATAATTGCATCAGATGGTGACCGCGAAGGAGAAGCAATTGCTTTCTCTCTAGCCAATGTACTTGGATTGAAAGACCCAAAGCGAATCGTCTTTAATGAAATTACGAAATCAGCTATTACCAAAGCAGTACAAAATCCAACAACAATTAATTATGATATGGTTCACGCCCAACAAGCAAGACGATTACTTGACAGGCTTGTTGGATATATGATTAGTCCAGTATTATGGAAATATCTTGTATTTAATGGTTCAGCACAATCTGCAGGACGAGTTCAATCGGTTGTTGTGCGAATTATTATTGATAAGGAGAATGAGATTAACAAATCTATTTCTGAACCCTATTATAAGACAGTTATTGAATACGCTCTACCTGATAACCTAAAATTAAATGGGACTTTAAAATATGAATTTAAAAGTGAGGATGAGGCTAAAGAATATTTAGGAAAGATTACAAAGAAAACAGTATTCAAAGTAGTATCGGTTAAAAATAATCTTTCTATTAGAAAACCTTCAGCTCCATTTATTACATCAAGTTTACAACAAGAGGCGTCAACCAAATTACATTTTAGTGTTAAGAAAACAATGGATGTTGCACAAAAATTATATGAAGGTGGACATATTACTTATATGCGGTCTGATAGTCCTAATATGAGCAAGGATGCAATTGAGATGGCTAAGAAATATATTGTAGAAACGTGGGGTAAAGATTATTCTGATTCAAAAAATTACGAGTCTAAAAATAATTCAAGTCAAGATGCACACGAGTGTATTCGACCAACTCATCTTGAAACACCAGACCCAGACATTGAGGGAGACCAGATGAGATTATACTCGTTAATTTGGAAACGTGCAATTGCTAGTCAAATGGCAAATGCAAAAGTAAATGTTCAAACCATTTTATCTGATGCAATGAATGACAAGAAATCAATCCTAGCTTCTACATATTATACTTCAACTTTAGAAAATGTAGAATTTCCTGGTTATATGATTGTATATGATAATAGCGAAACTAATAGTGAAGAAGAGAATACTAAAGGTAAGGTTGAAATTAAGGAAAAT
>Ga0129333_10007958_pt1 | contig 9998 bp, 7 predicted proteins | sample CPB6_08_DNA_FD_94474 | JGI IMG/M metagenome (GOLD analysis project Ga0129333, IMG submission 94474) | Freshwater to marine salinity gradient microbial communities from Chesapeake Bay, USA - CPBay_Sum_0.6_0.8_DNA | ecosystem: Environmental > Aquatic > Marine > Coastal | place: USA: Chesapeake Bay...
AACGAAAGCGGCTCTTCGCTTGGCTTGCCCTCAGTAGTTACCTTGCCAGATGCAACATCTGCCTTTGTAGGCTTGATTGGCCCTTCGAGCCAGCCCTGCTTTCTGAACCAGTTAAATTCAATCTCTGGATCACCTTTATCAATTGCTTCTTGGCGAACACGCTCATGCTCGATGACCTTGCCTTGAGTGGTTTTCTTGGGGCCAATGAACCGACCAAAGTCATGCTCTACAGGCTTTAACGGATCGCCAGTCAAAAATTCTTGGCGGCTTGTTGAGTACGGACGGCCACCGATTTCTTTGACATCTTCGCGTTGCATCTTGGCGATGTTTGCAATCCTGTCGCCATGCTCTTTAGATATAGCGTAAGCGCGAGTGATGTCCTCGTCTGTGATGCGAGGCATACGATTGGGTGCGCCTGTCATCCCTACAGAGGGTGCGCCAGCAGTGGCGGCGGCAGGAGCGGCGGGGCCACCTACCGGGCCACCAACTGGGCCTCCGGCGGGGCCAGCGTCAGTACGAGGTGCGCCGGGAGCGGCGGCAACCTGCGTGGGCGCACCGGGAGCGCGTGGAGCGGCTCCACCCATGCCAGACATCCGCAGAAGGTCTTCAGACTCTAGTCCCTTGGTTTGAAGGGCAAGTGCTTTTTCGCCCAACTCAAGATCGAGTTTGGCCTCAGCCATCTTGCGGGCATATTCTTTCTCTGCGGCGTTTGCGGCCAACTCGCTTGCGTAACCAAGCGATTCGCCAAACGATCCGGTTTTGGTTGGCTTTAGAAATCCAGACGCCGCCGCCATTAAGGTAGGGTCAAACGGAAGGCCCATGCGCTGATCGCGACTAGATTTCAGCGACAGAATCTGTTGATTAAGCGCCTCACGCTGTTTGCGCAGGTCTTCGATTGACTTGGTGAAATAATCCTGAGGTTGTTCTGCCTGCTCTTGTTCCATGCCTGCGGCACGAGCGGCCAAATTCTCACGAGGTGGTTGTTGACCTTGTGCTGGCTGAGGAGGAGCGGCAGGACGCGCTACTTGGTTAAGTGCGCCTTGTGGCGGCTGTTGATTGATTGCCATCGCTTACCTCACTAGATTGCCGTCTGTGTCATAGATATGTCCATTGCCGTCGGTATAAGCGATTGGCGTTGCTCCGCCATTTGCGTAGCCGCCTACCTTCATGCGACGACCTTTTCCTTTCATTGTTGCGGCCATTGGGGGCTTGCGCATAGCACCGCCCTTGGCTTTTTGGACTACACCGCCGCGTGCCTTACCCGGCTCGGATCGCAAGAATGCGCCAAGACCAGTCAATAGGCCAGCAATTTGCGAGAGCGGGCTATTGCTGTATCCCTCAGAGCCAGTCGTTTGCTGAACCGTTCCTGTGGGCACCTGATAGCCCTGCAAGAGTTTTGCAAAGGCTTGGGTTTGCGCCATCGGGTAATCAAGCATCTTTTGACCAAGGGCCTGCTCTTGACCGCCGTAGTCAAACAAAGTTTTCAAGCCACCAGTACCAAGGGCCTGTTGTTCTTGGCCTAGAGTCGTAAACGAGCGGCCAGCATTAAGCGCACGCTCCAAGTCGGTCTGAGCAAACTTGCCAGCCTCGGTGTACCCCTGCTGAAGGGCGCCCAGTTGTTTGCCAAGCAAATCTGACTGAAGATCACGCAAAGTTTGTCCGGTGATTTGTGCTTGACGGCGCGACCCAAACTGCCCGGTGCCTACAGCGGCGCCAGAGAGATTGGGAAGTACATTTTCACGAATGTTGCGCTGTTGCAGTCGAGCCATCTCGCCCACCACCGCTTGGGTGTATGGGTTCATGTAATCGGCCACCACATCCGGCATCGTGGTTGCGCCAGCCTCACCAAGCAATTGAGATGCCGCGCCCAGAGAGCCTGATCCCGAGAACGCCACATTAGGCGCCATCGACAGGGCTTGCTGTTGCAGTGGCGAGAAACCAGCAATGCCACCTTGCGTGATGGCATTCTGTCCAAGGTTTGCAATGTCTTGGAGATAGTTTGTATAAAACTCTGGAGCAGTTTGTTGTTGCTCCGTCGTTTTAGTTAGTGCTGGTAACGGATCACCTTGAAAAAGTCCGGCCATCTCAGTTTCCTTTCTTCAGGTACGAGGTCAGCGCTTTTGTCTTCGGTGGAATCTTGTCCAGCGGAGCCGAGCGCTTGTGTTTGCGAATGTTCTTTCTGAACTCGTCCAGCGCCTTCGCACCTGCCTTGGTCGAGCCATTGCCAATCTGAGCCACTGTTTCGGCGTCGATTACATATTCACCATCTGCCAGCATAGCCGGGATGTCGTCTGACTGACCATCGCCGGGGCCATGAACAGCAGAGCCTTGACGGAAGTCCAAGCGACCCTCGGCCATTGGCACATTAGACAAAGCGGGCAAACCGCCTTTTCTCATGGCCGGAGGCGTTTGAGTCTGCTGAGGCTTCATCATCATTGGCGTTTGCGGGGTAGGCAAGCCACCCTGCGGAGCCATCGGAGCCATGCGTTGTGCGGGCCGTGGATTGGTCAGATTGGCAAGTGGGTCTACCGCTTTGCCAAAAGTGTAGTAATCGCCTGCCAAGCCGCCTTCAGCCATCCCTTGAGTTTGCTGATCGCTTGGTTGATTAGTTGTTTCAGTTTCTTCATATCCATAATCTCCTTCGTTCACGGGGTTAAAGCCCGGTGCATTGAGGTTTTGATACAACTCGTCGCCGTAAATATCCGGCATTTGATCGCGTGCGCCGTACTCGCTATAAGTTACATAACGAGGTGCGCCGATACCAAAGTCTGTGGTTCTGGCGGGAATGACACCAACCTTGGTCATGTCGATGCCTTGATTCTGAGACCCGGTGCCGCCAGAGAAGAGACTAGTATTGCCAAGCAATGCGCCAAGCACAGCACCAGCCGCACCTGCTCCCAAATAACCGGAACCCTTAACGCCCTCAATAATTTTGTCGAGTGCGCTTGTTGCGGCCTTGTCTTTGTTGATTTTTTCAAGTTGCTCTTGACGAATCTGCTCTGGAGTTTTTGGGCCAATCAAAGAGTAAATGTCTTTTGATCCGCCGGGGCTAGAGATGCCCTCGACCGTTCCGGGGTCGTAGACCAACTCACCGTCTTTGTAGTACTTGCCATCAGGACTGATCACCGTGCCGTCAGAGAAGTATCTCCACCCATATCCTTCTTGACCTTCTTGGGCGGTATTTGGAATCTCGGATGTGACCTGCTCTTGTTCTGCGCCAGAGTAGACCTTAACGCCGTCGCGGTAGTAATCACCCTCCGGGGAAATAACAGTCCCATCAGAGAAGTAGCGCCAGCCGTAACCCTCCTCGCCCTCTTGAGCAGGATTGTCAATTTCGGTGACTTGCTCGTCAAAGCCGCCAAACGGCTCTGCTTTGTAGACCAACTCGCCATTGAGGTAGTAGTCGCCTTCTGGAGAGATCGCTGTGCCGTCAGAGAAGTACTGCCATCCCTCATATTCTTGAATGAGTTCAGCGCCACCTTCGCTTGTGCTGGTGGTGGACAATTGGCGCTCATCCAAAACAGATGCGGCCTCGCTGTCATCATCTCCTGTAACTTGGTAGATGTTGCCATCCTCATCGTAGGTGATGTAAGAGCCATCGGAATAATGCTCAATGTAAGAGCCATCACCGAAATACTCGACTTCGCCTCCCGGTGCAAATTTAGGCACGCCGCCGTTTTTCATCATGTTTACCAAACCTCCTCGCTTGCCCCACCAATCTCCCTCGTCGTAGTACTCCTCGTCTTCGGCGACATACTCATCTTCAGTATCTTCGTCGTAATCGTACTCATCTTCGAGGCCAGCGAAGGGGTCATAAATTACATTTCCGTCCCAGTCATACTGATAACCATTTTCATCGGTGTAGACATAATTGGAAGTGTCACCCTCAGAAACTAGGTTTCCATAGAAATCATACTGATTGCCATACTCATCGGTATAGACATAATTATCGATCTCTTCTTGACTCCAGTCACTATCTGATCCGCTATCGGCAGACCAAATTAGATTGCCATCGCCGTCATAGTAATTACCAAAGTCATCGATGTAGTAAGACTCACCATCTGATCCTGTATACCAGCCCTCATTAGACCCGGAGTCCTCCTCTCCAGCCCCAATGTTGTACGCAGGATTGTCGTAACTGATGATCCCGTTTTCATCGTAGATCATTGTGTAACCGTCTTCATCGACATAGGTGTAGGTGCCATCGGCGTTGCCAGTAACGCCACCACCCTCGTCGACAGAGCCTCCAGCGCCAGTGTAAGACGGGTTGTCGTAACTGATGATATTTCCTTCGGCGTCGTAAATCATGGTGTAGCCTTCGTCGTCTACCCATGTGAAGTTGCCGCTGGTATCGCCAGCCTCAGTAAACGAACCGTCTTCGTTTGCCTGCCATACTAATTCGCCGTTGTAGTAATAATTTCCATCAGGATCAATTGCGGTGCCATCCGAGAAGTATTGCCAGCCATAAGCAGGATCACCTTCTGCGGCGGTGTTTTCAATTTCATAGGTCACATCACCTTCGGTGGGCGACCAGATCATCTCGCCGTTTTTGTAGTAGTTCCCATCTGGATCAATTACCGTACCGTCGCTGAAATATTGCCAGCCATAGGCAGGGTCACCCTCCTCCGAAAGGTTTTCAATTTCGTAGGTTTGCGGCGACCAAATTAGTTCGCCGTTGCGGTAATAGTTTCCATCTGGGTCAATAACGGTGCCGTCGCTGAAATACCTCCAGCCATAAGCCTCATCACCCTCTTGGGATGTGTTTTCGATCTCTGTCACACCTCCGCCAATGGTTGGCACTGGCGCAGTCTTTGGAGTCGTACCCGGAGGGGTCGGCTTTGTTGGCGGCTTCGGGGGCGTGGGTTTCTTTGGCCCAGTCGGCGGAGTAGGGGTCTTTGGCCCTGTGGGCGGCTTAGGGGGTGTAGTTGGCCCCGTAGGCGGCTTGGGAGGCGTAGTTGGCCCAGTAGGGGGCTTCGGTGGAGTTGTAGGTGGCTTGGGTGTCGTCGGCCCGGTAGGAGGCTTAGGAGGCGTAACCGGGGGCTTTAGCCCAGTACCGCCGCCGCCCGGAGTGAGTCCGGTGCCACCACCACCTGTGGTTGGCTTGAGTTTTCCTGTGGCCTTGTCATACACATACTTTGCCCCAGCGGCGGCAAGTGCGCCAGTTAAAGCGCCAGTCAGTGCATTTGACGAACCACTGCTCCCCTGACTTTTTGATACCGTTGGACGAGTTGCTCCTGTGACCTTGGTTGTCAAAGATGGAGTGGCGGTACCAACCTGCGCAGATATGGTCGGCCTCGCACCAGAGGTTCCTTGACCAGTTGTTCCCGTTGAACCCTGCGAACCCGATGTTCCGGCTCCGGGGGTCGTAGGAACAGATGGCCCAGTTTTAACAACGCTTGTAAGTTTTGCGGCTGGTGTTTCACTTTGCTTTTTCTTAGCGACACGAGGCGTGGCCGTAGATGTCCCGGGCAATCCTTGGCTTGGCCTTGAAACAATCGCACTGCTCTCTGAAGAAACCTCAGGGAGCAATGATTTTGATTGGCGCTTTTTTAGAATTGCCATGTTTTATCCCTTTCCACCAAGAATCGATGTGAGGCTTGCGACATTGGTGATAGGCGTCAACTTGCTCACATCAACCTTCTTCGGCGGCACATACGGCGGGGTCTTGGCTTTTGCCAATATTTTGCTCATATCAATCTTCTGCGCTGGCTGTTGTTTTTGACCAGACACAGCAGAACGAATCTGAGCCAACTGTTGCGCAGACAGGCCAGACTTAGGCTGAGGACGCTTGGCAACTTGTTTGGTTGGGGTGCCCTTGATTGCGCGAGTAAGACCTTGACGAATGGCTGGGCGCAACACTTGATTCAGTGCGCCAGAAACCAACCTGTCTTTTAGTTTGTCAGGGTCGGTCGCATCAACCAGAGATTGCTGAACTTTATTTAACCCACCCTCAATAATTGACTCGGTTCCCGCAACATCAGGGCCAGCAATGTCTGCCTCAGCAACATCTACAGTGCCATCGGTTGGCAGACCAAAGGTTTCTTCACCAACACCAGCATAGATGTCTTTCTTTTCTGTTGGTTTTACAGGCTCTGCAAAAAGATTGGAATCAACAACGCCCTCTTCTGGCGCATATGTTGCGGCACCAGACTCAAACAGAACATCGCCCTCGGTTGCTTGATCGGGTAACCCAGCAACGGCTGTTAACCCGCCAACAGGTTCCTCTTCCGTAGTTGCAATAGGCGTGTAATCAAACAATTCTTTGATGTCAGCCGGAAGAGCATCAAAGTCAAAATCAGAGAGATCAATTTCTTCTTCATACTCAGTTGGAGTTGCCTCAGCAACTTGAGTTGTTGGCTGTTCTTCAGTGAACTCCTGAATGACTTCATCTGCGCTACCTAATATTTGATCAAAATTTCCAGCGGCAATCGAACTTAAATAGTCATCCTCAAGATTGCTAGTTACGGTTTCAGTAACCGTTCCGGTGTCAACAGAAGAGTCTGCAACTTGCACCTCTTCAACAACATCATCAGGTATGCCAGCACCAGTGGTGTCTGTATTACGATTGGTATCGAGCGCAAAGTAATCATCAAACGACAGCAGGTCTCGATCATCTTCTTTGCCAGAATCTTGATCAACAGTTTGCCAGCCAATCTCAGCAGTCTTGAATTGATCTCCAATGGTATTTACTGCGTAATTTGTACCAACATTGATTGTTGAATTTTGAATGCTGTTTACAAAAGCGTCTTGGAAATCACCGCGACCAGTGATCTCTGCTGTGAGACCCGAGGACACAGCCTTTGTGCCTTCCTTAACAAGCAAATTAACGGTTGATGTTTCAAGGCCAGTGTCGGCCAACATATCTTGAACAGTCGGAGAGATAAATTCATTTGTGAATTCGCCGACAGAAGAGTTCACGATGCTTCCGGTAAATGCTCCAGCAAAACCATTTTCAAAGTCACCGCCACGAATCTCTGCAATTGTTCCGTTGACCAAGCCTTTGCTAACACCATCAACAACAATATCAGACACCGTTTCGTTAATAATTGAACTGCCAATCGTTGATGACAAAGTATTGGACAGAGCATTGGTAGCCTGAGGAGCAATGTAAGCCGCTCCAGCAGACAGCACGATGTCTTCTAGGTCTCCGCCACGAGCGGCGGTAATTGCGGCGGCTGTTACGGGCGGCGGAATTCCAACAAACGAACCAGCAATAGATAGAAGAGTAGGAAGCGGGTCTTCAATGATGGCCTCGACGGTGTCGCCGACAAACTCAACAACCTCCTCTACTACATCACCGACAGCCTCAACAACATCGCCGACTGCGTCAACGACGGCCTCAATTGCATCACCGATAAACTCAACTACTGCACTCATTCCCTATCCTCCCGCTTTGGGCCGAGTTTCACGGTCACGCGATACCCGGAGTTGGTCTTCTCGGCCCTGTATCCCATCTGCTCTTGAGGAGGATTGCGCGAAATAGCCTTGAAGATATTGATAATCGTTGGGTCTTCAAACTGGGTTACCAGAGTGTCAAAACCCATCTTGTATGCGGCCTGAATGAACTCGTAGGAGTTCTCAAGGTAGTTCCGAGCAGTGTCGGCATTCAGGGCGCGGAAAACACCCACGCGGCCTTTGGCGTGGTGCATCACAAAAATAGTGTTCCCGGCACGGTAGGTCGTCGTGCCTCGGAGGTTCATCTCTTTGACGAGGGCCGCATACACCTGAGCCGCCGAGTACTTGGACTTCGTCTCTTCTGCGGCAATCATCAGGATTGCTTGTTCGCCCAGTTGTTTCTTTTTACTATCTACTAGCATTTCACAGCCCCTCAAAGATTGCGGCGGAATAGATGTTGCCCATCCCAGCCGCCAAACTCAGGATGTAGCCCTTGGGGGGCTTTGTTGGTTCCGACAAGAAAACCGAATCGGATTCGGTTCGATTTTCGATTGGAGGAACGAATCCCTTTTTCATATCCTCTAGCAATAATAATGATTCCAGCAGTCCAGAGGAACCCATCGTGTGACCTATTTTTTGCTTGTACGAGGTCACAACAAAATCTTCAAAGCCTGCGTTCATGATCGCGGCCTTCTCTGCTTTGTTGTTTGACTCGGTACCAGTGCCGTGGGCCTTGATGATCTTGATGTCTTGGCGAAGCACGCCGCTGTAGCGCAGGGCGCCCTCTATAGCCTTTGTAAAGCCTTGGCCGTCCTCACACTGACCGATGGCATTGGTTGATGCCTCAGAGGCGCTGTAGGCCCCTACAAAGTTCGCCAGAGGATCACGGTTTAGTTTGTTTGCGGCCCACTCGCTTTCAAACACCGCAAGCGCGGCGCCTTGTCCAACATAAAAGCCTCGATTAACCGAATCAAAAGCGGAAGGCTTTACTCCGGTCTCTTCGTCTTTTGCTGTAAGCACGGCGCGAGACTCACCGAAGAATTCCAAAACGGCATTCGACACGCCATCCTCGACCGTCAGAACAATCACGCGATCAAAGCCATAGTGCTTCATCAGCACCTCGACATCCATCATGACCTTGAGGCTGGATGCGCAGGCAGAGGCGTCGGTGGTTACCAAGTCCATGTTGCCAAACGACTGAGCCATCCGGCCCGCATAGACTTGGGTCAGGGTGAACGGCAAAAACTTGTAGGTGTAGGTCAGACGGCTGTTATAAGGTCTCTGGCCGATGCCCGCAAAGTGTTGATTGCCGCCAGCGAGGATGAAGGCGGTCTTGCCAATTTGGTTCTCACGCAGGTACTTGATCAGGTCTGCGTCCAAGACCTTGTCAGCCAACTTGTGCGGGACATAGAACATCCCGGTCTGCGTGCGGTTATAGGTCTCAGGAAACCAGTGAACCCGCTGAGGGAACACGATGTCGTCAAACAACTCGACATTGCTCGTTGCCGCAGTGCGGTAATGAGTGAGGTAGATCATTTGATCGCCTCCCTTGCCGCCTCAACAGACTCCGGTTCCTGAGTTTTTCTGCGCATCAGATAGTCATAGACCTCCTGAACGGAGGCCGGATGCCAATCTTTGGTTTCGTCGTCTTCTGGGATTCCGTAGAGTTCACAGAAGTACATGGTCATCACCAGACCATCGAGACTATCGATGCCAATATCTGCAAGTGTGTCGCTCATATTCTCTGCGGGTGCTTCTTTGGCATGAGCCGGACGAGCCACCTGAGAGACCATGTTGAACATATCAATAAAATTTGTCATGGATTCATCGCCGCTAAAAGAGCCGCCGCCCATTCTTGCCAGTCGTCATACTGGTAAGGGTTGGGAGCCGCTTCGTTTGTAAAAATATCAATTGCCAACAAGCCCGCGCCCCATGCCTTCCAGTCTGTGCCGGATGTTGGAATGGAGAGTTGCTGACTTGCGTACTGCTCACATAAGAGAGAAGCCCAATTCTCAAATGTTTGGTACCGGGGGTCATAGAGAAGTCCCTGATTAGTAGCCACGGACATCTCCAATCGTTGCGTTGAGCAAGACCTTCCCGAGTTGATAGTCACCGCCAGCCACATTGCTGATGAACTTCAATCGAAGTTCGCGGCGTTGTTCTTTCATGTCAATCTTGTTGGTGTTCGGCGCAAATACAAACGCGCTGGATGTCTCATCTGTTGATTGAGCAAACGGACGGCCAGTGATGTACAGAGACATATTGCCTGTCTGGATAAAGTCAGGCTCAACGCGCTCAATGCGGAGCCAGCGGTTCTCACCGACAGGGGAAGGTTGAGATGGGCCACCTGACACCCAGCCAAGATCGTTGGTTTCAAAATAAGACTCGATGGCGTTTGATGTCACACCCTGCACGGCGTCGGTTCCAATCTCGTGTTGCCACAGGCTCACGAAATTCATCAGGGTGCCAATAGCAATTGCAAAGTTTGATCCGCCGGGTATAGCGGCAGTCAATACATCGCTTACCGTGTAGTCTTGACCGCGATCAACAATGACCACCGAGGTCACCGCACCGCCAACGACGGTGATGTCTGCCGTTGCTCC